>Ga0307515_10007241_pt1 | contig 21968 bp, 5 predicted proteins | sample 17_EM_MG_FD_194513 | JGI IMG/M metagenome (GOLD analysis project Ga0307515, IMG submission 194513) | Populus trichocarpa ectomycorrhiza microbial communities from riparian zone in the Pacific Northwest, United States - 17_EM | ecosystem: Host-associated > Plants > Roots > Unclassified | place...
ATAAAAGAACTTAAAACGCTAAGGGATATTTAAGACTGTACTAAAAACAGAAGCAAGTAATAAGTAGATCTTTTTACTAAAATAGGTCTTTAAATATAAGCTTAATAGCGACGGCTACCTATAAAAGCTTAAAGCTAGACTATACGTCCGCGGAGACTTATAGATTACTAAAAAGAGACCTATATAGTAACCTTAGCTACTTAAATATTCCGTACTCTCATGGCTATAGTAGCCGTATTTAACCTAGAAATTTAACAGTATAGCGCTATAAACGCATTTATAAACGCTAAGCTTAGTAAACTAATCTACTACTACTACCTAGAAGGATTTAATCAAAACGGATATATCCTAAAGCTACTTATAGCGCTATATAGATTAAAAATCTTACTACTACTTTAATATAAAGAGCTTACTAATGCACTAGCTAAATTTGGATTAGAACTAGTACTAGGCACTAACTGCCTATTTACTAATAAACGGCTTATTATCTTCTTCTATATAAATAATATCGCCGTCCTATTCGCCAAGAAGGACCTTTTAAGACTTAAAGAATTTAAAGTAAAATTACTGCACTAATATAAGATCCGTGCACTAGGAGACCTATAATAGTTCCTAGGAATTTAAATTAAACGAAATTGACTAAGTTAAAAGCTCTAGCTCTACTAAAACTCCTATATTAAGAAAATAGTTAGTTTATTTAATATTTAGCTAAAAAGGTTCCCTAAAACACTACTACCTACTAAACTAATTCCGTCCGACTAGTAGACAAACCCTTAAAGAATACTAGCCTATTAGTAATGGGTTGGTTCTCTTATACACCTAGCCGTATTTAGAAGACCAAATATTACTAAGACGCATTCTAAGCTGGCCAAATTCCTTATTAATCTAAATTAAGAACACCTTAACGCAGCAAACTAAGCTATTACTTACTGTCTTAGAACAAAATCTACAGCTATTAAATACTCTGGCGAAGTATTTAGAGCCTATATCTACTTTAAAAACCCTAAAGAAGAAGATATTACCTTCTACGGAGTATCTAACGTAGTATTTGCAGACTATATAGAAACTAGATAAAGCTCTTAAGGATATCTTTTCTTACTATTTAGAGGACTAATTAATTGGAAAGCAACCCTATAGCGATATATTACTCGCTTAACTACTAAAGTAGAGCTTCTCCCTGTCTACTACTGCTGTTAAAATTATCTGGTGGCAACAATTCTTTAAGGCAACTAGCTTTAATTTAGAATGCGAATTTACCGTACTCTATAATAATATATAGACTATATAACTCCTAAAATAAGATACACTAAAGCTTAACACTAAGCTTCGATATATTAATATCTACTAGCACTAGCTAAGACAGGAAGTCTAAGTTAAAAAGATTAATATACAATGGGTCCCTGCAGATAAGATGCCTACTAATGGCCTTACTAAGATCTTACCCCGTTAAAAGCACGAGGTATAGATAAAGTAGTTAAATTTGGTAGATATTTAATATTAGATTACTGTTCCATCTAGCAACTAGCACCTTCGCAATATTTGCAATATCTATAATATCTGTAATATTCGTAATATCCGCAATATGCTATTCTTACCCTACCCTTTACTACTCTTAAATTGTATTTAAATTTCCTATTTTAGTATAGCTTCTGCCTTTGTTTTATATTCTATAGCTTTAACTATACTATTAAATCTAGGGGGGCGTGTAACCGACTACTAACACTATGCTAAGATATAAGATCACCGCTTAGAAGGCTCTAAGATAGCGTTAACGCCACCCTATATATTAATTGCAGATCACTATTCCCATTTTAGTTACCTATTACCCTATTATATCTTATTACCTCTACCTTCTTTATGTATATATAGAGGCTTTAGAGCTATATTTACAATTAAGTCGTTTATTTAATTCTTCGCACTGTAAAGCTTATAGCTATACTTAGTCTTTATTCTTAATAACGTATTTATTTATAAGTTAATACAACTTTAAGAGCTCTGTAAGGAGAATAGCGTTTTACTAAAGTTTCTACCACCATACTTACTAGATTTTAATCCTATTAAGGTAATATTTAACAATATTAAGGCTTAAATTAAAAGGAACCACTATCTTATAGAGGATTTTGTATAAAGGCTTGGTTAAAAGAATAAGAATCTATTAGTAGCTAGTAAATAAGAATTTTAAAATAAGGACTAAAAGAAGGTTAAGGAAAGGATATATCTATATATATAGCGCTAAGGCTTAGCCGAGCCCCTAACTAGGGTCTATAATAGTGCCGTAACATTTTGTAAGCTTTAAGGCCTTTCTATACTTTATAATTAGCTAAACCTATAGTATATATATAAGAGAGCACTTCTAAAAGGTAGGGTATATTATTATTTAATAAATAGCGGCATAAATAGATAATAGGACGGTAGGCACGTAGGTAGGCATATAGGTAGGCATGTAGGTAAGTATATAGATAGGTATATAAGCGGCTATATAAAAGTAACCCTAAACGTTATATATATTTTATCTAATAAGGTAAAAATAATAGCCTTATTTTAGGGAATTATAAGAGCTTTTAAGCGCGTTAGTAATAGTAGAAATTAAAAAAATTACCTATTATAAAAAATTTAGTTAGGGGCGATGCGGCTCTTTTGCCTACTTAGCGAGTTACTAATATTATTAAAACGATTATAAACGGCTTAGTAAGATAGGGGTATAGGTAAAGCTCTAAGCAGCGAAAATATAGGCCAGCTTTAACAGCCCTATAGTATTTAACTTATAGGCGACTTATAGGAGGGTCTTAATAGGCATAATATACGCGACCTAACGTATATATATATAGGGGAGGCTATAGGAGAAATATAGGCTATATTGATAAGGACTTAATAGTTAGAGATATAGGCTAGCTTATAAAGAGGAGTATATAAGCTTAGTTAGTAGAAGAGGGTAAAGTAGGTTACTTAGTATAGAACCTAGTATTTATAGGCCCCTTTTATAAGATACAGTCGGCCTATTATAAGGAGACTCTTATAGGTATCGCGAAATAAAAACTAGTAGTATAGTGGTGTACGCGGTCCCTCTCAGATATAAAGTTATAGTGCTATTAGGTCGGTCGGTTGGTTATAATCAGTTAGTGGAATTAGTAGGAAAGCAGTTAGTAAGAAGAGAAGAAAAGAGTGTATTGTATATCTGTTGTGCCTATCTAAGTTATTAAAGACTCTAAAGGCTTCAGACCAATCTATATAACTTATAGAAGGCCTAGGCTCTTCTAAAGCTATACCTAATCTAGATGTTAAATCTAGGGGCCAAATTACACCACCATAGTAGTATATAGGGTATTACGCCCCTATATTACTACGAAAAATATTAGTAAAAATTGCTAGGCCGTAGTAGTATATATTACCCCCCTATTAAAATAATATACTCTATATAATTCTACTAATTATTAGGTATATTACTTAGGTATATAATAGGGAGTAGGTAAGCTAAGCATGAATTATAAAGAGAGTTAATAGAAGAGGACAATATAGTAAAGAGTATAGTAATAGCCTTATATAGAGATAAACTAATAAAAAGGATAAGAGGGCTATAAGCCTAAGGGAGCTTATAAGGAGGTGTTAAGGCCTAGCCGAAAGCCGGCCTTAGTAGTCGCTAAAAGATCCCTTATACTAATATTAATCTAATTTTTATTTATAGAGGCCTATTTTATTGCTCTATTCTAGGGCTATAAAATAAGCCTCTATTTATAAAATATAGAGCTATATTAGTAGGGCTATATAGGGTATATAATTTTAGTAGGGGGCAATATATACTACTGCGGCCTAGCAATTCTTACTAATATTTTTTTAAAACGACTATATTTCGTAAATAACTATAGCTACTACTAGCTTTAGGGGCTTTACCCTTTAACTAGGCTCTAACCCCTAGTATACTTAGTAGGTAGATAGGATTATATCTTAGCTAAAGAGACTATTATATAGCTTAAGAGAATAAATACGTGTGTTAGTATACTAATAGATATATCTAAATAAGTTCGAACGGGAATTTATAGACGTAATCACGTGAGCTAAGCGAGCTCAGGAAACCCCTTAAATTCTACCTCTTTATGTATGATTAGAAAAACAAATTACCACTATCCTAAAGAGCATACGATACTATACGTATTTCGTGCCCCAGGATATAACTCACTTATACTATTAAGTTGGTATAAATACTGATTAGTAAGCGCGCACAGATTAGTAATCACTTAATACCTCCCCCCAAGTGATATACGATAGCAACTACCCGTTTAGACTCCTAGTACAACCTACTGGAAGGTTGGAAGTCGGGGATTACGGACCTATCACCAACTCTATATACTTATTTAAGTCTTAGTACGGTTTACTAGAAGTTTATAGACGCGAATATAGACCTATATAGAACCCCCTACCCTCCTTTAAACCTCGAACCCCTACTCCTACTATACCCTCTTCCAATACCTCCGACGTCTTTTTAGACCCCTTACGGAGACCCCCTACCCTTTTGCGAACCGTTACAGACCTGTTAATTACCTTTACGGACCGTTATGGAGACCTCCTACCCCTTTGCGAACTACTACGGACCTGTTAAGACCCCTTACGGACACCTTTACCCTTCTATAAACCACTACAGGCCCACCAACCGCTTCTACGGACCCTATAAGACCTCTACCACCCGCTACGTACTACACTATATATATAGTATGGCAGACCTAAGTAAGTAAGTCGATGAAGGTCAATAGAAGTGGAGATAAGGAGTTAACGTTACGTCTATAAGTGACGTTAATGACTATATTAAGTTTAAAATCCTTAAATACGGATATTTTAAGCTTATGAATAATGACGACTTATAGGAGCAATACTAGGAAGACTTTGTAGACTTTACGGAAGCTACTTTTAAGGCTTGCGACTATATAGCTACCTATAACTTACGAACCCTTTTACGTTACTAAGGTGTATAGGTTAACAAGCGAGTTACTATTGCATAGTCTTTATATAATATATTATGCGAGGAGGACTAAACGGTATAGATTAAAGAGGAAGTCCTAGACCACATTAATACCAATAGATTCTTTGCCTCTTATAAACTTAACGGGATCTTTATAGGACCTTTAATATATACAAATCCACTATTACCTAAAGAAATAGGACTTTTGCTATATACAACATCAAAGGAAGAACTGGACGAGACGTTAAAGGAAGAGACTATTGAGACGTTAGATAAGGACGAGACTTAGGTGGACTCTGGAAATTAATAGGTAGACCTTAACGGAAATCAAAACCAAGCGAACGATTAAGAGAACGTAATAAGCCCGTAAGCCTTGAAGGACGATCCTCTACCTAACCTACCTACCTTAACTACTATACAAGCTCCGCCCGTATAAGCTCCGTCCGCGTAAGCTCCACCCACGCAAGCCCCATCTATATAAGCTCCGCCTATATAAGCTCCGTCTACGTAAGCCCTGTTTACGCAAGCTCTATCTATACAAGCTCCATCCGCGCAAGCTCCGTCTACGTAAGCTCCGCCTACACAAGCTCCGCCCGTATAAGCCCCGTCTGCACAAGTTCCGCCTATATAAGCTCCGCCTATACAAGCTCCGTCCGCATAAGCTCCGCCCACACAACCTCTATCTGCGTAACCTCCGTCTATATAAGCTCCGTCAGCGTAAGCTCTACTAGCTTTACCCTCTTCGTTAACTAAAGCTAAGGAGCTACGGCAGATAAGCTTATATGAATCTCCGCAACCTGCCTAGCAACCATATAACCCCCAGCAATCACTGCCTGCGGTAACCGCCTCTACCCTCCCCCTACTGTATATGGACCAACCTATATATAACCCCTGTCTTCCCCAAAACGAGACCTTTATAAAGGTAGAGCAAAATAAGCTATATAAGGCAAAGCCTATAGCTAAAAAGCGTAAGCAACCTATGGTTAATACACCACCCCTAGGGGCGTATATTACGTCTATTTGCCAACCAAAGGCCTTATTTAATCTACCTTTTACTACCTAGTCTTTAGCCGTTATATAGGAGAAGGAACACCCTAGTTAAGGAACATATACTACCTCCCTTACAAACCGCCGCTACCGCCAGCAGTACTAAAACCCACCGCCTACACCGCCGTTTCGGCTACCTATTAGCCGAAAAGCTATATAGAGTCCTTAAACACTAAGGGAGGTGATACAAGTAAGTCGGTCGATTAGGGCACATTCATTTACGGTCCGTTGGAAGGCCTTACAGTTCATTTACGGCCTATTAAAAGGCCGTACGGTTTATTCTACAGACTGTAAGCAGGACTTACGGCTAGCTTAAGGCACCATTCGGAAGGTAGCCTAAAAGGCACTTTAGGAGGGATTTCCTATATATTTCCTCTATTTTATAGTTTCATTTCTTACGCATTTCTTTTGTATTTTATGGTTTTATTTCTTATATATTTTTATATTTTACGGTTTTACTAAAGCAATTACGGAGGGTATACATAAGTGGTTCCATTTTTTAAGTACTGTTAGTGTATAATTATAGCACCTATTATACGGAGGAATTTCCTATATATTTCTTTTGTATTTTATAGTTTTATAGTTTTATTTCTTATATATTTCTTTTATATTTTACGGTTTATTTATAGCCCGTTGGAAGGCCGTACGGTTTATTTTATAGACCGTAAGCAGGACTTACGGCTAGCTTAAAGCACCGTTTGGAAGGCAGCCTAGAAGGCACCTCGGAAGGGATTTCTTATGTATTTCCTTTATGTTTTACGGTTCTATTAAAGCAATTACAGAGGCTATACACAGGTGGTTTCATTTTCTAAGTACCGCTAGTGTCTAAATAAGTTCGAACGGGAATTTATAGACGCAATCACGTGAGCTAAGCGAGCTTAGGAAACCCCTTAAATTCTACCTCTTTATGTACAATTAGAAAAACAAGTCACCACCATCCCAAAGAGCATACAATACTATACGTATTTCGTGCCCCGGGATATGACTTACTTATACCATTAAGTTGGTACAAACAAGATAAAACTGCTTACTAGGGTAGTATACTAGTAAGGCACGCTTAAGAAGTAAATAGGAGTTACCTAGGTATAAGGGGTCTAGTTTACCCTAAAGAGTTATATTATAATAAGCGTAAACTAGGGTAAGGGCCTAAATAAATAGGTAGTTAAACCTTACTACTAGCTAAAGGCTAAATAGCTACCTACTATAAAATTGGCCTCTATACCTCTATACGGTAGAGCTTAAAAACCTAATAGATAGCTATTAGCGTTCTATTAGGATTATACTAATAAACTACTAAAGTAAACGCAAAGATATTATATATGGTAGTATATCGCAGGCGCTATAATATAGCAGTAATAGGAAAAAATTTCTTACTAAGAGGGTAAGCCCTAGTAAAGACTTAGGAATATAGCTACTACGTTTCAATATACGTATTTAAGCTATTAAACTACGGCAATCTCTACCTCTAGCGACCCCTTCCTCCTATATAATATAACTACATTATATACGTAATTAAACTATATACACCTTATAGGTAGGAGGCCTATAATAAGCCTCTTATTTTCTATTCTATCTAATAACCTAGACTTACCTATATAGTATTTCGTCTTCCTATATATATATCTTTAGCTAGGGATATATATAAGGGACCTAGGTAAGGGCCCTAGGACAAAACACTTAGTTTTATGCTATATTTGTCCCGCTATTCCTTTAGGATAGAAATTATACTATAAGTAGGAGGATTATAGGTAAGTATATTTAAATAGGAATAAGGGTAGGATTATATTAATCTTATAGTATTCCTAACTTTAAAAGGAAGTATAGTACAAGCTATAAATAGGGTAAGATAGATAATTAGGACACTCTCGTATATAAGTTTTAAAGTAATATCCTAATGGTATTTTTCTTCCCGTTAATATAGTATAGATACTATCTAAAAGTATTACCTCTTACGTCTCCCTTAGAGGTTTTTTGCACTTATATTATAGTATTAGTCTATATAGACCTAGGTAGGGACCACATTAGATATTAAATAGAATTAATAATAATAGATAAGGATTTAGTTTTAGTAAGGTATTAAAACACTCCTAAACTATAAGGGATATTATTATAGTCACCTTAGGTTATCCTTAGGACAACTCTTTAATACCCTTTAGATAGCTGTTAGTTATATACTAAAGGTATATACCTATAGTATATAGTCTCTACAATCCTAAAGGCCTTACCTCCTTAAAGATTCGCCTTTTATAATCTATCCTATTCCTATAATTATGCCTTATAGCCCCCTATTTATAAAGCCCCCTTATATCTACCTAGTCTTTACTACCTCTTAACTTACCTTAATCTTATTAGGTTCCCTTTTTTATTAGGATTTATTTTACTTTAAAGCACCCTACTTTAAAACCGTTTACTTTAAAACCTTCTACTTTAGAATTATTAGCTTTAAAATCGTCTGCTTTAAACCTTTCTTAAAATTATCCACTATATACCCTAGTAAGCTATAGATTTTTCTATTAATCTTTCTTAATATATAAGTATCCGCACTTTAAATAGCAGGTTTCGTAGAATCTTCTATAGTTACTATTAAACGGAGTAGTTAAGAAGGAGAACTCTATTAAATTAATATAGGCTGTTAAGCCTTAATATATATAGTCAAGTTAGATAGCCAAAACGCCCCTAATTTATACCCATATAGAAAATAGGACGACAATCGCAATTAGCGCGTCGTTTGACAGTTACTCATAATTTTATTAATCGTTCCTTTGCAAACTCTATAGCTTATGCTCCTATAAGATAAGCGCGCCCATAAACGCAAGTAATGAGCAGCTAAGAAACACGACTATCTAATATATTAGTAAAGTTAATATCATTAAAGACCTTTAGCGTATGGATTTAAAAAGTTGGGTACCTACTATATGTATAACTTAACCCTTCTATATAAGCGCCCAAGACCGCATCTGCTAGGACCCCGGTGGCATTATGTATATAGCCAATATCTGAAATCGCCTTCTTAATAATATCTGCTCTTTTCCTGTTTCCAAAACCCAGATTAAGTAGTCTCCTATCTAGGCCTCTCCTTAACCTCTCCTGCATGGTAGCGCTTACACCCGTAAGGCCCATAATCATACCAGCGGTACTAGAAAGGTACAGCGCTGATGTTGCGACCGCCGTATAGGCGGGGCTGATTGCTGCTTGGAAGCTAATGAAGAGGGCGGATTAGGCGATACCGGTGCCGAGGCCACTTGTGATTATAAGTAGGATTCTGATTCAAGATATAACAGAGGACTTATCTAGGAATAATATAAAGCGACTCTAACCAATTTATGTGGCCATGCCAGCGTAGATATAGTAGGAGGTAGCTAAGGGAGGATGATAGAGATACAAAGACGACGAGAGCTTTATAGCGACCGTATCTAAGTAGGGAAGTTAGGTATTATTGAGCAAAAAAAGACAAATCCATATTCGGAAGAGTGCACAGACCGATTTATAAAAAGCCCAGATGTAATGCCTCTAATGGCGTTCCTAGCAACAGCTGGGAATAAGTGAGCCCCAGCCACGGCATTGGATGCTTTCGCTGTAATCTAGAAGTAGAGAGGTACAGAGAACATCATCTAGTTAGAAAAGCAATAGGTTAGTCTAGTATAATATATTAATTAAGACACGCAGAAACAAGAATTATGGAGTGGATAAGCCGAGCACTTACGCCCAACTGCGCTACAACCTAAAAACCCATAATTAGATACAACGCAACTACATCTCTCTACCTTAGCAGCTGCAACGGGAAGATAGGCTCTTTCGCCCACCATGCTTCTGTTATAATAAAAAATATTACCGGCACGCCATTAAGCCTAAATAGGACAGGGACCACGGGGTGGGACCACGGTAACTTAACTCCACCAATTTCGATTAGCAGGAGAAAGAATAGGGTTATCGCAGCTATCGACGCTGCGCCTAGGAAGTTAATACGTGCGAGACGGCCACCCGTCACTTTAGACCTATAAGGTTCTGTGAAGTTTTGCTTTGCTTTATTACTAGGGAGCACCGCCTAGCAGAGCTGCATTATAATGATAATTAGCGGTGCCTAACCAAAGAAGGACCTAGGCTAATAAAGTTAGAACTTAGAAACCTTGCTATAAAGCAGACATAATGCTTGCTATCTCTAACTAATTGTGTCTGCTAGCCATCCACCGAGTGGTCCACCTAAGCTACGCCTAATGGTCGCCACGATATTCACGTAGGCTCGCTATAGTGTGTCTAACAGTTAGCAACGCTGGCAGCGTTGCTGCTAAGAAGCTAATAATGTAAGCAGTTAGTCAGCGTATAGAGTAGTTATAGTCAGTTAACAGTTAGTTAGTATAAATTCTATAGCGCGCTAAAAGCTCGCTGCCTTAGTAGTAAGATTAGGAAGATTTTATGGTGTTTTAAAGCTTTGGTTAAGGTTAAGGATATTTAGTTAGCTAAGTAATGGGAAACCCCTAGGAAACCCTCGCTTATCTATAGTAAATAAGACAGTTTCTCTGATTTTTCCGTTATATGTGTAAACTTATATTCCGCCTACTAAATTGACCTTTTTTATTACCCTATTTAAATACAACGCACCTTATATTTTACGCGCCAACTAGGGTATAGAGCTTCTTTCTCTACTTCTCCCTTATTAACTCTACAATCTATACGTTAATTAAGCCCCTTAATACCGCGTAGGCTTTGTAGATTAACTACTTCCTTACCTCTCCCAATTAATGATAATACCGAATCAGGCGATCAAAATGATTTTATATCACGATAGCCTCCCCTAGTTAATCAGAACTACGGCTATATCTTCCCTATTGACTAGAACAGCCTCTACCTAATAAAATATAGCAAGCTTATTAGTAAATATGGATACCGAGTTATTAATAAGCGGTCGCTATTAAGCAACATCTCTATATCAGCAATTTGGAAATATGGAGCCGACCTATTTTGGGACGGTTTTTTAGGTAAGAAGAGGCTCTGGCTATACAAAATCTGCCACCTAGCTTAAAAACTAGGTGCTCTACTTATAATAAACGGCACTGATTATATCAGCGGCTATTTAAAATTAAAGTATAGCCTTATTACTAACCCTAAAAGCTATAGTGGTAGTATATAACTACTAGCCGCATTAAGCCCGTTCCAATTAGCCGCTTAAGCCTTATTTACTCTAGATAGTAGCTATAAACGCTAGCCGTTCTAGGTAGCTGGCTATATTTAAGCTTATATTAATTGGACGATTCTATAGGATATTACCTTCCGTTAAGCTATAAGTCCTTATACGCGCGCTCTGCTTACATTTAATTGTCCTTAAATCTAGGAGTGTCTTATAAAAGCGCCTATATTATTAAGCGACTGAATTAAAGCCGCCTTTAAATAGCGACGCGTTAATATTAAAGACCTCTTCCTTACCGCACTTAGCAAAATCTACCTTAGCTATAATATCTGGACGTCTATAAATAGAATGTTACTACTTAGTGTAGTAGCTTATTTTATTAATAAAGATAGCAAGCTTTAATTAGTGCTTTTAGGCCTTCTATAACTACGAGGATTGCATAATACTGAGAATATAGCAGCGGCTTTAGCAACAGTGATTTAGGAGTATTAATTTGATTATAAGCTTAGCTGCTTAATAACTAATAACGCCGGCAATAATAACGACCTCTATAATTACCTCTTATAAAGCCTCTCGGTACCCAAAAAGGAACGGCTTTAGTGCGTTAGCTATATTATTAACCTTATCGTCAAGGCCCTAATATACGGTAAAGGCGTGAGTAAGCTTAAGCGCCTGCTAATTAGTATGAGTAATTAAGCTAAATTCGACCTTATGCGGTAGAAAGGCTTTATTAGCAAAGTTTATAATATTGTTAAATATATCATGCAATTAACAGGACGCTATAAGGACTTTGCTAAGAATTAGCTTAAGGCCTATATAGAGGATAAACTGTTTAATTATATAGAGCTTCTGCTTATTAAGGACGGAGGCGTTTAGTGGAATTTAACCTACTTTATACTCCGCCGTGTATTGCTTCTTTATAAGGCAATTAATAAATATCTACTGGCTTAGAGGAAGCCAGCTAATAATAGCTACGATCTATTATAGGACGTACTTACTAATGACAATTGGCAGCAGGTAGAGCGGCTTATTAAAATTCTAAAGCCTTTTATATTAGCTACTAAGCGTATAAAAGGCGACGCTAATAGTCCTAGCGTTAAAGGCTTATATGGCGCTCTATAGGAGTTAATCACTAATATAAAACTCCTTTACTAAATCCTCTAGTGAATTTAGCAGAGCCTTAAAAACAAAAGCAACTCTTTCCTTAAATTAGGCGTTAATATAGCTCTCTAAAAGATTAATAAATATTTTAATAAAATAAAGGACGAGAGCCCTTACTACTTCGCCGCAGTAATCCTCTATCTATTGCTTAAACGAGCCTACTTTCGCAATAAATGGAAACGGTGGCCTTAATAGTAAAAGCACGCCGAGCGGTATATAGAAACTACATTTGCTAACTTTATTAATAATTAAGAAGATAAGGAAGATAAGCAACTAGTTAAGCCGTGACGCAGGAAAGTTCCTTATAAATCTGATAACAATTTAGCTGATGAATATGCGCAGTTATTAGTTGTTAACAAAAGCCTTACTTCTTTACATAATTAAAAGCGGATTAAGCTCGCCAGTGAGCTTAATTGCTACTATAACACAGGCCTTAAGTTTATTAAGATCCGTACTAATAATAGCGATAAGGTAAACAATATCGTTCCTAACCCTCTCACCTGGTAGCTTAATATTAGTTAAGTCCTCTATCTAACGCTTGCTAAGATCGCTCTTAATATGTTTTCTATACTAGCTATAAGCTCTATATATAAATAAGTCTTTAGTTAAGCTAAAAAGATTATTACTAATAAGCGTAATTAACTGTTAGCCGATACTATTAAAGCGGATTAGTGCTAGAAATAGTGGCTAATTAAAGGCCTTTTATTAAGTAGTTTAATTGACTGTATTAACACTAACGGAGCGTTAACTACACCCTAGCTGACGAGCCTAAACGTTAATTTTACTAGCTATAAGCCAAATATAGAGGCAGGAAAGCCGGCTTAGTAAGCTACATTTACTAAAGCTTCATATTTAATTAAAATCTAACACTAAAGTAGAGCCTCCGGAGCCCTTACTACTTACTACCTTCCTATCTTTTTAGGCCTCTACGGGTGCACAGGACAATTTTAGCTATATTTAAACACTATATTAGGTAAATCAAGGTGGATTTTCAATTAGGTAATGTCAATATTTATATATATAGAGGTGCTGCCAAAAATCTGGAATGAAACACCATTAAATCTATACTAATTGCCTAATTAGGAAAGCGAGCTGACAGCGGAACAGTTAGCGTACCTTATTTTAATGCAGCGGACAGCGAGCGACCTAGTTGGCCGCAGTCAGTCAGCGATAGGGCCTCAAAGCTCGCTGGAGACTGACTGTTGGACACACTGGCTCGCCATGATGTGACTTCTCGCAACGGTACCAAATCTAGGCAGCTGTTAGTCATATCTTAAACACTAACCTTACATGTATTTGTTGCCTGCCTATAATAAGAATAGAGACCAGAACAGTTATTCCAGCTCCTCCTACTCCAGATATGACGCGGCCTACAATAACCTGCCACATAGTATTTCCGACGCCGCTGTAATCCATCAGCGTTGAAAGAATTGGTAGGGTAAGTCTTATGGCACAATATACATAACGGCACTTTATTAAGACACTAGATTAGCAGGCAGCTTATGAATTTCTATTTACTAAGGTGTGGAGTATAAACCATCCAAGTGCAAAGAGCGCATAAGCAACTAGAACCAACACTTTCCGTCTATAAATGTCACTCAGTTTTCTATACTTTAAACGTTAGTAAAGAGACTTTCGTTTATGTTCTTTATGCTTTACCTACTAGAGACTGCGTTGCAGCGCCGGCTAGCGTAAAGCTATTAAATAGCTAGCTCGAATATGAGAGATTATTAAACTTAGACGCAATGACTGGATAAGTAGCGAGCACTAATGATCTATCTGCGTTTGAGGTGAACACTCCTAATGAAGAGCCTTTGCGTTAGTGGCGTCTGTACTTTAAGGGAAAGCATTTTGGGAGGCTAGCGTACCGATGAGTAAGACAATTATGATCCGAGCAACAGAAGCGGTGCTTGGTCGCTGGGAATCATCTGCGGCAGCATCACTAACACGATGCGATTCGTTATCGGTAGGAGGTTTCGGAAAGCTTTAAGAGGGATCGTTGTCGCTAAAACTGGCGCCTAAGGTGCTGCTGGAAACGATTGAAACACTAGAAGTAGAACTAGAGAAGAATAATTAATGGCGAGCCAATAAAGGACTCCGCTTATTGCGCTCCTCATTCATGCTTATATGCGGCATCACTTAGCATAGAAATAACGACGGATTATGGAAATAGTACTAACGCCAGGGCCTTAGAAAGTACGACAAGGAAAATATAGTTAGGTATAAGTATGGGATAATGCTAGCGATAAGATAGCTAGGGCTGCAAATTTTTTTACATTTGGTGCCGGTACCCAATACTATGGCACCGCGTTAATGTTCACCAAACTAATATGCAGGAGTAAGGTCATAGCCTGTTTAAGTTATCCCGAATATGGGAACTAGGGCTCTGTAAAGTCGGCTATATTGCAAGCTATACAGCAGATGGCGGCATTTATTAAGGGGAACTTTAAGATAGGTTCGGGAAATTTATACTATTATGTTGCTTTCTTTTCTCCAACGCTAACTTGTTACTGTGGTTTTCTTATCTTCTACAAATTCGCTTAATAAGTAAGAGCCGCATATATTAAAATATTGTCTTTATATACAAAATCACATATAAACCAAATATTCTTATATGCGCACGACTTTTTTTGGCCTTAATTTAATTATAATACCTTTTAAACTTCCTCCTCATCGCGTCTTTCAGATATGCGTCGCCTTATACTACGGTTAAAAGGTTATATAGATTGCTACAGCTACTCAGGTACATTATTTAACTATATATCGCATAAGAACCTCCTTAGACGTATAGGGGACTCTATACCCCCCCCCTATTATTTAGCAAGGAAGGCCTCAAGCTCTTACACCAATACACAAGCAGGTTCGCAATAATTAACATTATAGTATTATACCTACTTTCTTATAGATATTATAGGCTCTACTTACATTTCTCACTAAGCGCCTAACTGCCTTCCTTAACGAAATGGCCTGGTTCTTATATAACGAGTTTAACTTAATTATAGGCCTTACAACTATATAGAAGACTCTCGCGCGCCTATAGTAGAGTCGAAAAGTCGTATAGAGGAAGGCACTTAAGCAAGTAGAAGATCTTTATACCTTATAAAAGGGTCGTTAAATTAAATAGGACATTAATTAATTAGTATTTATTAACAAATTAGAAGCCAATAAGAGAACTAGCTATAGGAAATTTAGGTAGAGTCCTATTACTATACCTGCGATAGAAGTCTCCTCAAGTCAACGCACTAAGAGGTGGAGTATATTACCTACTTATACCTATAAGGGCTTCCTTTAGGGGACTTTAATTTATTAAGGCTCTATTACTTCTAAGATATTTAATGTATAGATTAAAGCTATAGTCCTCCTATAGTGTACGCCTAGCTATATAACTCTAGTTATGGATAATATATCAATATATAAGAGCCAGGTAAGAGAGCCAATTTAAGTAAATATCTATATATATTTTAACGGAAAATAGGAGCTCTAAGCTCTCTATAAGAACGTAGGCGTTTACATAAAATATCTTCCTCTATACTCTCCAGAGTTCAACCCAATTAAGCACGCTTTTTACGACCTAAAGACATAGATTTAATATAATATTAGCGGGCTTAGTATATATAAAGACTTTAGAAGCTTTCTAAGGCTTAGTATAGAGAGTATTGGTAATCGTTTAGCTGCGCGATTGTACTTCCGATATATAGGTTATCTAGTAGTAAACTAATTAGTTCTCTTAGTATAAAATCTAGTATAAAACAGTATAGCAGAGTATAATACTTACTACTTAATTAACTTCCTATATACCTTTAAGTCTCGCTAAAGCTTTATTAGTATACCCAGCTTTAACCCTAGGTCCTCCCATATTGTATTACTAAGCTCCTTACTATTACGCAAGGCTTCCAAATCATAGTCCTAATCATTTAAGGCGTCTATAATATAATTTAGCTTAGTAGCTAACTCCATAGTGCTCTAACAGGGCTACTTTTAAAGCTAGTTAAAGTAGTCGCTTAACTCTCTAGCAGCGTCTAGGCCAGGCACAATGAGGCTTATAGGAGGCTCTAGAGGTAGTGCTGGCTCTATTAGATAAGCTAGGTAAGGTGCTCTAAGCGTAATAGGCTGCTAATATAGGTAGGGAGTATACTAAACGTGGGGTTATAGCTAATACTAGGTAGGATATATTAGGTAAGGAGTATAGGGAGGAAAGTTTAGTTAATTAGTAAGCTCCATTCTGGCCTTACGCGATCGTATTAAGCCGTCCTTTTAACTTAACTGTATAGTAATACAAATAGACGGCTCATTTACGGTAGCCTTGCCCTTTATAATATTGTTCCCCTAAGCAGTTATAGTTAATATATTAATAGGGTAGTAATTTGCTAGATTCTCTAGGTTACCACTATTAATCTAGCAGCTACGCCCGCTATTTAAACAAATTATATTTTAGCAAGGCCATTACATCGCGATTAGTGGCTCACCGTGCTAAGTAAAAACCTTAGTTAAAAGTATACTAGGTATATTTAGGCGTTATAAAGCAGTTGCAGTACTACCTAGGGCCTTACCTTTCTTATTCTAACCAGTAATCGCCTCTAAGAGACTTCCTATTTAATTACTAAGGCATTATATAGAGTCGGGTATACTAGCTTATAAATTTAATAACGCATTTAACATCTAGGGGAGCTCTAAAAGAGTTATAGTAACCTCAACTTTTAACCCCTTCCTTTTCTCGCCATACTAGGCCTCCAAAAGTTAATCTATAGCGGTAATATCTTTCGTATTATATATATCTATAAGGACCTTATCGCGCTTAGTAACTCAATTATAACTAGCGGCTGCTTATATTGCTGTGGTAGATTTAAATCGCCCTAGGTGTTTCTTACAAATTATATTAATCTAATAGATCAATTGGTAGTACCGAAAGCCATATATATATACTCGCTAAGCTATATTTCTAAAAGGCGTATTACCTACTACTATACGCTAAGTAAGCGTATAAGCAATTAGCTCTGGCTCTAGCTCTGGCTCCTAGTCCTATATCGTATTTAGTTCGGATATAAGACTAGGTAATTCGGGGGGAGACAAATCTACCAGATTAACTACCTCTTAATTTTAACGCTCTAGGAGAATTATATACAAAGACTTGTAACGTAAATAATCTCTTACATTTAGCTTCTTAAGAGGCTTTAGCTTTTTAATATTCTTCTTCCTGGCTATTTTAGAAGCTCGCTAAGAGAATACTTCCTTATTCTCTACTGCCTTTCTTAACTAACGTTATACGCGTAGTAAGGATACTACTTTATCCTTAATAGTAGGATAATCCTTAGGTAGTAAGCTAGCTAAAATAAAGCCTTTTTTACTAGGAGGGACTTAAATAGGAGAGCCGCAGTCGTCATTAATGTTAATCCCAATATCTTTCTTATCCAAAAAGTCCACATCTTTAAGGAGCTCTGTAGCTACGAAGAAAGCTCTTATACAATTAGCTTAGCCCTTTTTAGGTGTAGTACTAAGATACTAATTGCTTTTAGTAAGAGAGCCAGTGCTAGGGGGTGCTAGTGAAGAGCGATAAGGTAGTATAACCTATAACACAGCTCGTTTTTGGCGGCTTAATAAGGATACTATATTAGTAAAAACACCTGCCAAGGCGTCGCAATATAAATATTAATGTAAATTAAAGCTTTATATATTTTTAAGATTAAAAAAGTCGTGCGCATACAAGAATATTTAATTTGTATGTGATTTTGTATATAAAGACGATATTTTAACGGAGCGTCTCTAGGCACAATTATCCCACACAACCGTGATTACTTAGCAATTAGTAAGCCCGCACAGGCCACTATCGCTAACTTGGATTCCGATTTGAATAACAAAGCACTATTTACACGTGTAATACTCCAATATTCGGCCGTCTATTTTAATAGGGTCCTTTCCCTTTTTGTTACCACGCGTGCGCTTGGCTTTGGGGGACCTAATAGCAAGTGCGCTAGCTTTATAAGCCTTATGCGCGTCTGCAGAATCTCCCTGTTACTATTGCTTTAATTTTAACGGAATGCCAACCTCTTTTTACTTAGGATTGATAACCTCTTTTGGCTTAGGATCACTAGGACCCTTATTAGTATCACTTAAGATTAATGTAAAATTACCACGAGCTAATTGGGTATAGGTCCTTTAAGCTCTAGTACGCGCCGCTCTACCAGATTGATAGAGTAGGAGAGGTGGCGGCTTTTAACAGTTATTAGGTACCGAATAGGTCGCGACAGGTTCCTTCTTACTAATATTTTGGTAAGGATCGCCTAATATAGTACCATGGAGTACCTCCGTGTTATTAAGCCACGAGTTATTATTGTCCTCCCCCGATTCTAAAATGACCACCTTATCCTCTAACCCCCCTAAATCTTTATTATATAGTACCGACGGCCCATTAAACGGTAGCTCCTCATCCTCCTTAATATCCTCATCCGCTTTATCGGCTGGTTCTTTATTTTAGATCAGAAATTAGCTAAGATCTACGCTGCTACTCGGTTGAGTAAGTATAAGCCGACTTCTAGACTTTACCTACTCCTTTTACTTCCGGGCCTCCTCCTGCCTTTCCTTTTAGAGCTCTTGCACAGCAACGTCGGCAGCACGTTCGGCAATCTCAGCGCTTATTTTACCCCGCTAGTTGGCCTTACCATGTTTTTTTTTAGGTAGTGGCTGCCAGCGAGCCTTTGGAGGAACCTTAAATGGAGCGCCCTCCGGTAGTAATTGAAGCTTTATCTGTCTAGTTAAAATAGCCACTTAAGCCACCTTAAAGTCTTCAAATTTATTAGTAAGCTCGCTTATTTCTTTAGTAGGAAGGTCCTTAATAATATTAAGGAGCCGGAGAACCGATAGCCGGATCCTGGTAAGAGCCTCCGGGTGCCTTAGCAGTAGGTCGCCCTGGAACGCTATATCCTTAATATATCGCGGCTGCCAATCTAGAGCAGCAATTAGCTTTGTTGCGATATACCAGCGAGGGTAGATTAAAGCCGGTAATATAGGAAGCCTTTATATTAAGCACTGAATAAGCATATGGCGATAGGGGAGGCTATATTGGTAGGGGTCCTCGCAGTTATAGTTGTCCTGCTTTTATTCCTAATTGGCCCACTCCTGCTTTTCCTTATTCGTCGAAGCTCTCGCGCCACGCATAGAGTTAAAGATTCGCTTAAGCGTATAGTGTGTCACTATACCGTTAATTTGCGCGAAGTGGTGCTAAAAGAGATCTAGGGTGATAATTTGGGGGAGGGACATTTTGGATGTATATTTGGATTTGATCAACTCCTTACACAATATTAAGATCCATTTCTTTAGCTTAATTACAGTATCCTTAAGGCTTAATTAATAATTGGTAAAGCATTTTAATTCTCTGTTAATACCCTTACCTCGTTAGCTTACTGCTATACCTAAATTTGGAAGGTATCTAGTAAGGGAGTAAGCGGTTAAGGAAAAGTCGATGTTAAAATAAGGTTTTTAAGCTGGGGAACAGAATGTCGCCACGAGACATTTGGATAAGCTTTACTATAGGCCGGCTTATAGTAAAGCTTATTTAAATGTTTTATGGCGACATTTTGTTCCCTAGCTTACTAAAACTTACCTAATATAATAGGTAATTATCTGGCTCTTCTTTTTAACGTATATAGTCTAAAACTATACCTTATTGCACGGGTGTAGCTTATCTAAGACTACCTTTTAATTGGCTTTAAGCTCTACTACTGTTTTAGATTTTAGGTAGGGCTAAAATAGTTCCTTTACTACCTTCCTCTCCTCCGCTAAGTAGCCATGCGGCCTCTTAGCCTTTGTCTAGATCCCCTTATTAATCCGCTTCTTTATTGCCTTTACGGCGTGCCACTAATAGTACTAGAGAACAACTGTAATTAACTGCCCTACTAATAAGGCGGTCGCAAGGCCCTTACCAAAATTAGTAATAATAACTTTAGGTAGCTGTTTCCAAAGTTTCTGCTAAGCAGACTCTAGTAAAAAGGTCTAATTTAGCTAAGACTCGCTTTTAATAAACGACTGCATTACTAGAAAAGAGGACCCTATATTAGTGACGCTAGTAATAATAGCCAATAAGAGCTTAGATCGATTGGTATTAAATGTAGCATCTATTTAGCAGCCAAAGTTAGTAATAAACCTTTACGCTAAATCTACCTAAATAGGAAGCTAGAATATAAGCTGCTGGAGACTCTGGGTAATTAGACGGCCTAATTCTAAATTAATCGTGTAGGTATATTAAAACCGGTACTCAAATTTATGCTGGTAGAGAAGTAGCTTAAGCGCGCTGAGCGCTCGTGGCTGGCCCTTAGCTCTACTAGGAAAGCCACTTAATAATCACGTTAAGCTATAGTATTTCTTCTTGCTTATATATAACTCCCGGGCAGAAAGCTGATGCTATACAGTAAGATAGGTCTCTTAAGTTGCCCTAAGAGCGTAGGCTTTTGCAGCTGCCTCTTTGGCCTCTAGTAGTCGATCTTGGTGGCTAATATAAGTAAGGGGATTTGCGACAAAGTTATGCTCTGGAGCCTCTGGAGTATCTGGATTAGAGTGCTTAGTACGCGTAATAGTCGCCACCTATCCTTTGATATTACCTATATGGCTAGAAAGCTTCTTCTAGGCCACCCGAATACACCAGCCGCAGTTCTTTTGGTATACCTTAGTGGCCTCTCGCTGCTGGTTGCTATTCTTACCATAGAAGTCGTCTAACTTGCGGTAGTTCCGGGTATGCTTACTATGGTGTTTGCAGCTAAAGATACGGTACGGTTATAAAGCGGTTTTATTACCTAAGGATAGTGTAATAATAAAGAAGCCTTTGCTAAAGGCGTAGTCCTAGTATTAATTAAACGCGGTGTTAGGATCCTTAAAGGTCTCACTATTATATAGCTCTAAAAGGTGGTAGGTGGGTATAGAGTTAACTACCTTTTTTACTACTGGAGCTAGGTCTAGGTGTAAATAGTGGTTTAGCTGCTACTCTAGACGTTAGATCTTAACTTCTAGTAATAGTAATTAAAGCTATAGCGGAAGAGGATTATTTATATTGTGTACCGGGGAAGTAGAAGCAGTACGATATTTATAACCGCTGGGGGTTAGAGTTCTAGGAGGGGGTAGAGGAGAGAACGACTCCTGTATAGAGGCCTGCGCTAAGCTCTCTATACTTGCATACTATAGCCGGCGAAGCTAAGATGGAGTTAACGGAGCCTAAGAAACCTTATGCTAAGTAGCTAGAGCAACTTGGCTAAGGGGGGGTGGGGTATTAAAGACTTTAATGGGGTTGCTTTGGTAATTACTAGGTTTTTATACTAGATTAGCAGAGGCAGTATAGGTAGTATAGGCAGTAGGGCGACGCTGTAGGAGCTTATTAAGGTCAGGAAAAGTCGAATTAATATTAAACAAAGAGCTATCAGCTATGCTATATAGTAGGAAGTTAATATAGGCTTTACAAGGTATAGATTTAGAGCGACTTTGTAGTAGAAAACTTCCAGAAACTTGCTATTAAAGTCGTCTAACTTTGGCGTTATATCTTAAACCTAGTACTAGTGTTTACTTTATTGACCCGAGGTATAAGTGGTCTATTATATTCGGGTCCTAGAATTCAAACTCTCGCCAAGCCGGCTTCTAATTGGTTAGATAAAAAAGCGCGCGCGGTAAGTTGTGGCAGAATCCACGTAACAAATATTAAAATAT
>Ga0307515_10007242_pt1 | contig 21968 bp, 23 predicted proteins | sample 17_EM_MG_FD_194513 | JGI IMG/M metagenome (GOLD analysis project Ga0307515, IMG submission 194513) | Populus trichocarpa ectomycorrhiza microbial communities from riparian zone in the Pacific Northwest, United States - 17_EM | ecosystem: Host-associated > Plants > Roots > Unclassified | place...
CCGGCGACTCAGGCGTGCGCCTGGCCCTGCACCACGACGGCGGTGCCGATTGGCGCCACGCGTCGCTGCAACCGCTGCCCGAAGGCCCGGTGCTGCTGCGCTGGGCCGACGAGACATTGCCGCTGGGCCGGCCATTGGCCGCGCACAAGACGAGTGACCGTGCCGTCTACGACCGGGGCGTGCAGGCGGCGATGGTCGTCAATGCGTTCGACAGCCTGTTCCTGCGCGAGGACGGTGCGCTGTGCGAAGGCGGTCGCAGCAACATCTTCGTGTGCCTGGAGGGCCGCTGGTGGACGCCGCCGTTGACCGACCAGGTGCTGCCCGGCGTGATGCGCGGGCAACTGCTGGCCGACCCCAATTGGGAAGCCGCCGAACGCCGTCTGACACGAGAAGACGTGGAGCAGGCCGAGGCCTTGGTGGTGTGCAACGCGCTGCGCGGCGTGCTGCCGGCCGTGCTACTGCCCGTGCTGGTGGCTTGAGCGGACCCTGGCTTCAGGTCGCCCGGTTGCGCGACAGCGGCGGGTTCTTCGCGAAGTAGCGCTCGATGCCGCTGAACAGCGCCTGCACCAGGCGTTGCTGGTAGTCGGGGTCGCGCAGCTTGTCTTCCTCGTCGGGGTTCGAGATGAACGCCGTCTCGACCAGGATGGACGGGATGTCGGGTGCCTTCAGCACGGCGAAGCCGGCCTGCTCGACCTTGTCCTTGTGCAGCCGCCCGACCGAGCCGATGCGGCTCAAAACCTCGTTGCCGACGCGCAGGCTGTCCTTGATTTGTGCGGCGGTGCTCATGTCCAGCAGCGCGCGCAGCACCTGCGTGTCCTTGGTGGCCGCGTTGACACCGCCGACCACATCGGCCGCGTTTTCTTTCTGCGCCATCCAGCGGGCCGCCGTGCTGGTGGCGCCGCCTTGGCTCAGTGCAAACACGCTGGCGCCGCGCGCTTCAGGGGTGAAGAAAGCGTCGGCGTGGATCGACACGAACAGATCGGCCTGCACGCGCCGCGCCTTGGCCACGCGGTCTTGCAGCGGCACGAAGAAATCGGCGTCGCGGGTCAGCATCGCGCGCATGCCGGGCTTGGTGTTCAGCTTGTCGCGCAATTGCAGCGCGACCTGCAGCACCACGTCTTTTTCTCTCAGGCCGCTGGGGCCGACGGCACCGGGGTCTTCGCCGCCATGGCCGGGGTCGATGGCGACCACGATCAGGCGGTTGATGCGGTCTTTCTGGGCAGCGGTGGTCGGCGGCGTGGCGGCTGGCGGGCGGGGCGTCGGGGGTGTGCCGGTGTTGTTGGCGTTCGACTGCGCCAGCGGCTTGTCGACACGGCCGATGAACTCGCCCAGCGCGTCCTGCACTTCGCGTGCAGCTTCGCGCTCGGCCGCGCCCTTGTCGCGGATCAGGCCCAGCAGCGGGTCGGGCTCTTCGGTAGGGTAGAGGTCGAACACCAAGCGGTGCTGGTAGGCGGCCACTGGCGTCAACGCAAACTGCTGCGGCTTCACCGCCTGCTTCAGGTCGATGACCAGGCGCACGACGCGCGGCTGGTTCTGACCCACCCGCACACTGGCGATGTACGGGTCGTCGGAGCGCACTTTGCCGACCAGCTCGCGCAGCGCGGGGCTCAGCTCGAGGTTCTCGATGTCGACCACCAGCCGCGGCGGGTTGTCGGCGACGAAGTGGTTGGCGACCAGCGACTGGTCCGACTCGATCGTCACGCGGGTGTATTCGGCCGCAGGCCAGACGCGCACCGCGACGATCGCCGAGCCCCAGGCCAGCTGCGCCGGACCGAAGCTGAGCACCACGGTGCCCAGGCCGCCGGTGAGCCATTGGCGCCGGCGCATCAGGCCAGTTCCTTTGCTGCAGCGGCCAGCAGTTGCTGGCCTGCGGCGCTGAAGGCTTCGGCGCGCACCTCGCGGTGCTCATTCGCCAAGGGTTCGATGGTCAGCACCAGATCGGGCGGCGGCAGCTGCGGCGCAGCCTTGCTGGCCCACTCGGCGATCTTCAGGCCGGGCTCGGCATAGACCTCGCGGAAGCCCGCGTCGGCCCACTCGCGCGGGTCGTCGAATCGATAAAAGTCGAAATGCGACACTGCGAGCGATTGGCCGTTGCCCAAAGGCAACGAATACGGCTCAACAACGGCGTAAGTGGGGCTTTTGATGCGACCGGTGGCACCCAAGGCGCGCAGCAAATGGCGCACAAACGTGGTCTTGCCGGCACCCAGCGGGCCGTCGAGTTCGAGGCGCGCGTCCTGCAATGCAGGGTCGGTGGTGATCGCGTGGGCCAGCGCAGAGGCGAAGCGTCCACAGGCCGCTTCATTGGGCCAGGGCAGGGACTGGGTTTCTAGAATCGTCGGATGAGTCAAGGTTCAGGAGTCGAGCAAGCAATCGCACGGGTGGCGCGACAACTCGACGGCTGGGCTCACACGCTCGGATTCTCCCAGATCGGTGTGGCCGATGTCGACCTCTCCAGCGCAGAACAGCCTCTGCTGGACTGGTTGGCCGCCGGCTTTCATGGCGAGATGGGCTACATGCAGGCCCATGGGTTGAAGCGTGCTCGCCCCGCCGAGCTGGTGCCGGGCACGGTGCGCGTGATCACCGCGCGCATGGACTACCTGCCGCTGGGCACGGCCGAAGGCTGGGTCGAGGGTGAATGGCAGCGGCAAGATCGGCCGGGCGAGGCTGTCGTCTCGGTCTATGCACGAGGGCGCGACTACCACAAGGTGCTGCGCCAGCGCCTGCAAACGCTGGCCGATCGCATCGCTGAAGTCGTGGGCCCGTTTGGCCACCGCGTGTTTACCGATTCAGCCCCGGTGCTGGAGGTCGAGCTGGCTGCGCGTAGCGGGCTGGGCTGGCGCGGCAAGCACACGCTGGCGCTGTCGCGTGAGGGCGGCTCGATGTTCTTTCTCGGCGAGATCTTCGTCGACTTGGCCCTGCCCTTGACCGAGCCGGTGACGCCTCATTGCGGCAGCTGCGAGGCCTGCATCCAGGTCTGCCCGACGCAGGCCATCCTCGCGCCTTACCAGCTCGATGCACGGCGCTGCATCTCGTACCTGACGATTGAGCAGGGCGGGCCGATCCCGGTCGAGTTCCGCCGGCCAATGGGCAACCGCATCTACGGCTGCGACGACTGCCAGCTGGCCTGCCCGTGGAACAAGTACGCGCAGCGCAGCACCTTGCCGGATTTCGACGAGCGTGAGCCGCTGGGTGGTGCGCAGTTGCTTGAGCTGTGGGCATGGAACGAAGCTGAGTTCCTGCGCCGCACCGAGGGCAGCGCGATCCGCCGCATTGGCCACGAGCGTTGGCGACGCAACCTGGCGGTGGCGATGGGCAATGCGTTGGCAGCGGATGCTGTTGACGCGGCGGAGATGAAGGCCGCGCTGGTAGCCGAGCGTGAGGCCAGCTCGCCGCTCGTGCGTGAGCACATCGACTGGGCGCTCGCGCAGGCCCGATGAGCAACACGGTCACCAAAAAACCCCGCCTCGGACGCCTCAAAGTTGCGGCCAAGCCGGCCGCCGCCGACCCGCTGATCGACGCCTTCGTTTCGTCGCTGTGGGTCGAAGACGGCCTGGCCGCGAACACACTGGCGGCCTACCGGCGCGACCTGAGCTTGTTCGCCCAATGGCTGGCCACGACCGACGGCGCAACGCTGGTGCAGGCCAACGAAGAGCAACTGCGCCGCTACGCCGTGGACCGCCATGCCGCCACGCGGGCGACCACTGCCAACCGGCGGCTGGCGGTGTTCCGTCGCTTCTACCGCTGGGCGCTGCGCGAGCGCTATTTGAGCGCCGACCCGACGCTGCGCCTGGGCAGCGCCCGCCAGCCGCTGCGCGTGCCCAAGACCTTGAGCGAAGCGCAGGTCGACTCGCTGCTGAGCGCGCCCGACGACGCAACCCCATTGGGCCTGCGCGACCGCTGCATGCTCGAGCTGATGTATGCCAGCGGCCTGCGTGTCAGCGAGCTGGTCGCGCTGCCCAGCGTGCAGCTGAGCCTGGCCGACGGCGTGTTGCGCGTGACCGGCAAGGGCGCGAAAGAGCGCTTGGTACCGTTCGGCGAAGAGGCTTCGGCGTGGATCGAGCGCTATGCGCGCGAGGGGCGGGCCGAGATCCTCAGCGGCCAACAGTCGCCAGCCTTGTTCGTCACCGCCCGGGGTGGGCCGATGACCCGGCAGATGTTCTGGATCCTGGTCAAGAAATACGCCAAGCAGGCCGGCATCACCGCGCCTTTGTCGCCCCACACGCTGCGCCATGCCTTTGCCACGCACCTGCTGAACCACGGCGCCGATCTGCGCGCGGTGCAGATGCTGCTGGGCCACGCCGACATCTCGACGACGACGATCTACACCCACGTCGCCAGAGAGCGGCTGAAGGCGCTGCACGCCAAGCACCATCCACGGGGCTGAGGCTCTCCGCGCTCGCGGTCAAGCCGGGTCGATCACGAGCCTGCCACGGCGGGCCGCCGGGCACAATCGCCGCCCATGGAACACACCTTCGTCTCCGCGTTCGTGCTGCTGTTGCTGGTGCTGGACCCGTTCGGCAGCCTGCCGATCTTCATTTCGGTGTTGCGCGGCGTGGCGCCTGAGCGGCGCACCATCGTCGCTGTGCGCGAGGTGTCGATCGCCTTCGGCGTGCTGCTGGCTTTCATGTTCACCGGCCAGGGTTTCCTGAGCCTGATGCATTTGTCCGAGCGTTCACTCGAAGTGGCCGGCGGTGTGATCCTGATCATCATCGCGATCCGCATGATCTTCGCCTCGGGCGGCGAGATCTACGCGACCGACAGCAATCGCGAGCCGATGATCTTCCCGCTCGCGGTGCCCTTGCTGGCTGGCCCATCGGCGATGGCCACGGTGCTGCTGCTGGCCTCGCGCCAGCCCGAACGCATCGTGCATTGGATCGGCGCGCTGACCCTGGCCATGGCGATCAGCGGCATCGTCCTGCTGTCCGCCGAACGCATCCGCAAACTGCTCGGCACCCCGATGGTTTCGGCGCTTGAAAAGCTGATGGGCCTGGTGCTGACCGCGATCGCAGTCGAGATGATCCTGGCGGGGCTGAAGCGCTACTTCTTCGGTTGAAGGCGCCCGCAGGCGCGCTTCACTTGCCGTAGCGGTCGCTGTCTTCCTTCTCGTTGCGCCATTTGACGCATCGAGGGTGGGCTGCGTATTCGGGCATCGCGCAGCGCTTGTCCATGCAGTGATTCAGCGCCATGAGGACGCGGCCGCCACAAACGGCATCAGGATCGAGCGGCCTGGCGGCGCTGGCCTGGGCCGGAGTTGGTGCAGCCGCGGTGGCGCTTGGTGCGGGCTGCGCGGGCGCTGGTTCGGCTGTTGCTGCAGGTGCCGGCAGGTTGGCCTCGGGGCGTAGCGCTGGGCGCGTCTCGCGTGGCTTCGCGTCTGCAGGCTGGGCGCCGCCCGCCCGAAGGGGCGGCGGCGGCTTGGTGGCAGGCGCGGCCGCCAAGGCCGGGGTGCTGCTCGGCGGCTCAGCAGAAGAGGCGCTAGCCGCAGCCATGGCGGGGGCCGATGCAGGCGTGCCAGCAGCGGCCTCGTCTGCGCCCGAAGCCGCAGGCACCGCTGCCACGGCGGCAGAGGCTTCAGGTGCCGATGGCGTCACCGAAACGCTGGGGCCCGGCTGCATGACCCACCAGGTGACTCCAGCCACCACCAGCGCGGCGGCGCCTGCCAAGGCGATCCCCAACCCGGAGCGCGCCGCCGGCTTGGCTGACTCACTGCGCGCCGGTTTCGGCGCGGCGCGAGTCGGGGCCTGGGCCGCCTTGCCCTGCGTTGCCTCACGCGGGATGACGACGGTGCGGTCGTCATCGGCAGGTGCAGCAGCGGGCGCTGGGGACGGCGGCGGCTTCCGCTCACCCGCCAGCGCCGCGCGCAACTCGGCAACCGATTGCGGGCGATCCTGCGGGCGCACACCGAGCGTCCAGTCCAGTGCGGCGAGGAAGTCGGCCGAATACTCGGCCAGGCCCATGCGGGTCAGGGGCTGGTAGCTGTCGGCCACCGTGCGCGTGGTCGCGGCGGGCGGCGTCTGGCCCAGCAGCATGAAATGCATCACCGCGCCGAGCGCGTAGAAGTCGGTCCACGGGCCCTGGCGCAGGCCGGCCGCCTCGCCATATTGCTCGATGGGTGCGAAGCGCGGCTTCAGGATCGCGGTAAAGGTCTGCGTGCTATCGCCGATCGCGCGCCGCGCCGCGCCGAAATCGAGCAGGATCGGCGCGCCGCCGCTGTCGGGCAGCAGGATGTTGTCGGGCGAGATGTCGCGGTGGTAGACCGACTCGGCGTGCAGCAGCTCGAGCCCGTCCAGCAGCGGCAGCAGCATGCCGCGCAGCCAGGCCTCGCTTGGCCGGCCGTTCATCGTCTGGCGCGCTTGCTTCAGCGTCTGCCCATGCAGGTAGGGCATCAGCATGTAGGCGGTGCCGTTGGCTTCCCAGAAGCGGTAGACCTTCAGCAGCGAGCGGTGGTCGAAACGGGCCAGCAGGCGCGCTTCATTGACGAAGGAGCGACGGCCGATGTCGAAGGTTTCGCTGTACGAGGCCGAGCGCAGCGACACCTGCGAGCCGCCGCTGCGCTGAGCCATCTGGCCGGGCATGTATTCCTTGATCGCGACCTGGCGCTCGAGGGCATGGTCTTGCGCCAGATAGACGATGCCGAAGCCGCCGATGCCGATCGTGCGCAGGATCTCGAGCTCGCCGAAGCGCGTGCCGGGCGGCAGGGCGTTCGGTTCGTCGGTTGGCAGTGAGGCCTCGGGCGTCTCTGGCATGGGCAGGGGGGCTGCAGCGGGTGCCGGATTATTGCTTCGCCCGCCGTGGCTGGCGTGTCGACTATGTCGCGCCCAGGCGGTCGATCTCGGCCTCGTCGAAGCCGGCGGCTCGCCGCGCATCCAGATTGAACGGGCCTTTGAGCCGCGGCGCCCCGTAGCGCGTGGCGAATTCGGCGTAGCAGGCGATCGGGTCAAGGCCGTCGCGTTCGCACAGCCAGCGATACCAGTGGTTGCCGATCGCGACGTGGCCGATTTCGTCGCGCAGGATGATGTCGAGGATTTCGACGGCACGCAGGTCGCCAGCCTTGCGCAGCTTGGCTTGCATTGGGGGCGTGGCGTCGAGGCCGCGCGCTTCGAGCGTGCGGGGCACCAGCGCCATGCGGGCGGTGATGTCGTCGCGGGTCTTCTCGGCCATGCTCCACAGGCCGTCGTGGGCCTCGAAGTCGCCATAGTCGTGGCCCATCGACTGCAAGTGCCCGCGCAGCAGCTGGAAGTGCAGCGCCTCTTCGCCGGCCACCTGCAGCCAGTCGCGGTAGAAGCGCTCAGGCATGTCGGCAAAGCGCCAGGCCGCGTCGAGCGCGAGATTGATCGCGTTGAACTCGATGTGGCAGACCGCGTGCAGCAGCGCGGCCCGGCCTTCGGGCGTGAACGGCGTGCGCCGCGGCACCTGTTCGGGCGGCACCAGCTGCGGCTGCGCCGGGCGGCCAGGCAGGGTGGCGGGCGGGACCAGCACGGCGGCGGTGTCCAGTGTGGCGCCAGCGCGGCTGGCCTCGAGCAACTCGCGCGTCTGCCGGGCCTTTGATTCGGGCTCGGCGACGCACAAAACCTCCAACGCCTGCGCACGGACTTCCATCCTTAAAATTATCGCCTTGCCCACGCGGGCCAACGGACAGGGGGACCAAAGGCACCATGGCCATCTACCAACTGGGCGACAACCACATTCCCCGCATCGACGGCAGCGCCTGGGTGGCCGAATCAGCCCAGGTGATCGGGCGGGTGGCGCTCGCGACCGATGCCAGCGTCTGGTACGGCGCGGTGCTGCGGGGCGACAACGACTGGATCACGATTGGCGAGCGCAGCAACATCCAGGACCTGAGTGTGTTGCACACCGATGCCGGCATCCCGCTGACAATCGGCGCCGATGTGACCGTGGGCCACCAAGTGATGCTGCATGGCTGCACTGTCGGTGACGGCTCGCTGATCGGCATCCAGTCGGTGATCCTGAACGGCGCGCGCATCGGCAAGAACTGCATTGTCGGGGCCGGCGCGCTGGTCACCGAGGGCAAAGAATTTCCGGACGGCGTGCTGATCGTCGGCAGCCCGGCCAGGGTCGTGCGCGAGCTGACGCCCGAGCAGATCGAGCGGCTGAAGATGAGCGCCGCGCACTATGTCGACAACGCGCGCCGGCATCGCCTGCACCTGAAAAGGCTTTGAAGAGTTTCCCCATGGATGAATTGCACAAGTTTCTGTTCGAAGGCTTGCCGGTGCGCGGGATGCTGGTCCGTTTGACCGACGGTTGGCGCGAGTCGCTGGCGCGGCGAGAGACAGTCGGCCCGTTCCCGCCACCGGTGCGCGCGCTGCTGGGTGAAATGGCGGCTGCCGCCACGCTGATGCAGGCCAACATCAAGTTCAACGGCTCGCTGATCCTGCAGGTCTTTGGCGATGGGCCGGTCAAGTTGGCGGTGGCCGAGGCACGGTCGGATCTGACCTTCCGCGCCACCGCCAAGGTGATCGGCGAGGTGCCTGACAGCGCCAAGCTGGAGGCGATGCTGAACGTGCACGGCAAGGGCCGCTGCGCGATCACGCTGGACCCGCAAGACCGCCTGCCGGGCCAGCAGCCCTATCAGGGCGTGGTGCCGCTGCATGGTGACCAGCGCGAGCCGCTGCAACAGCTGTCGCAGGTGCTGGAGCACTACATGCTGCAGTCCGAGCAGTTGGACACCCGGTTGGTGCTGGCGGCCAACGACGAAGTGGCCACCGGGCTGCTGATCCAGCGGCTGCCGATCCAGGGTGAGAACAACCTGTCCGGCATCAACGTGGCCAACGAAGACATGATCGGCCAGTCCGAAGGCTTCAACCGCATCGCGCACCTGGCCGCCACGCTGACCCGCGAGGAATTGCTGACGCTCGACGCCGACACGATCCTGCGGCGCCTGTTCTGGGAAGAGCAGGTGCTGCGTTTCGAGCCGCTGGCGCCGGGCTTCGCCTGCTCGTGCTCACGCACGCGGGTGCGGGCGATGCTGGGCGGGCTGGGCCGCGAAGAAGCCGACTCGATCCTCGCCGAGCGTGGCGACATCGAGATCGGCTGCGACTTTTGCGGCCAGCAGTACCACTTCGATGCGGTCGACGTGGGCGAGCTGTTCACGCCGGGGCGCGATCAACCACCGGCGTCGGCCTCGTTGCAGTAGCCGACGCCCGCGGGACGCGTTAGGCGTCAGCGAGTTCAGTTGAAGGGCTGGGGCCGCGGTGTCTTGTCGACGGAAGGCGGCAACAGCGGCAGAGCGATGACCGGCTGATCGCCGGTCAGCGTCTTCAGGAAGGCCACGAGCTTGTCGTTCTCGTCGCCGGTGAAGCTGCGGCCGAGTTGGACCCGTCCCATTACGTCCACTGCGTCGTGCAGCGTCGCGGCCGAGCCGTCATGGAAGTAGGGATAGGTCAGCTCGATGTTGCGAAGCGTCGGCACCTTGAAGTAGTACTTGTCAGCCTCCTGCTTGGTGAACTCGTAGCGGCCCAGTGAGGTGCTCTCGCTCTTGAACGGCGAAACCAAACCCATCTTCTGGAACGAGTTGCCGCCCACCGCGGCGCCGTTGTGACAGGCCACACAGCCGCTGCCCTTGAAGAGCTGATAGCCGGCCAGTTCCTGAGCGGAGAGCGCGTTCGCGTCGCCCTGAAGCCATTTGTCGAAGCGCGAATTCGGCGTGACCAGCGTCTGCTCGAATTCGGCAATGGCCTGCGTCACCTGTTCGATGTCGAGCGGGCCTTTTTTGAAGACGCGGGTGAATTCATCGACGTACTGCGGAATCGATCGCAGCACGTCGACCGCCATCTCGTGTGAGAAGCCCATCTCGCCCGGGTTGGCGATCGGTCCACCGGCCTGTGCCTTCAGATCGGCCGCGCGCCCGTCCCAGAACTGGGCGACGTTGTAGCTGGCGTTCAGCACTGTCGGCGCGTTGATGGGGCCTTCATGCCATTGATGCCCGATCGAGGAGCGGACGTTGTCGGTACCGCCCATGGACAGGTTGTGGCAAGAGTTGCACGAAATGAACCCGGATCGGGACAGGCGCGGGTCGAAGAAGAGCTTCTTGCCGAGCTCGACCATTCGGCTGTCAGCGGGCGGCGTTCGAACGATGGGCTGGATCGGTTCGGTGTTCGTCGTCGAGGCGGCGGTGGCGACGACGCCTACCGCCCCTGCCGCACCCACCACAAGGGCCAGGGCACGCAATCGAAATTTCATGGAATCTCCTTCCTCAGGTTTGTCATTGGCCCCGCGAGAGGCATCGTTCCGGCAGGGCGACCTTGGGAGGTCGCCAAGGTGCGCATGCGACCACACTCGCCGGAGCTGTGAGTGCCGTTGAGGAAGGCGTTTGGTTGCTTGTTGACCCTTTAACAACATGTACACGTAACGAGTCAGTAAACCGGCATTGAAAGTGACGTTTGGCACCTGTTGGTTTGCGAAAAGCATGTCAGAGAATGCCCTTCGACAAGCTCAGGGCGAACGGGGAGGGATCGGTGTCTGAACTACCTCACCGTTCGGGCTGAGCTTGTCGAAGCCCAGCAGCGCAGCCAGGTCAGGAGCGACGAAGGCGCAAAGCCGAGTGCTCGCAGTCCGGCACGTCGCAGCTCTCGCAGGCCCATCGCCACTCGGGCTGTGCGGCATCGCGCTCGGCCAGGCGGGTGAACAAGCCTGGCGTGGGTGATTCGCTGCGCCGCAGGCAGGGCGCCACGGCATCCAGCGCCGCTTCGACCCGCGCATCGCCGACACCGCCAACGACAACGAAGGGGAGGCCGGCGCTGACCAGCGCCACGCGAAGCGCCGCATCGACCGGCTCGCGCACGTGCACGCCATCGCGTTGCAGGCCGTCGGCCCGCCAGGGCAGGTCCAGCGCGGTCAGCAAGGTCAGCGTGCAGCGGCGCTGCCATTCGATCGCCGCCGCGTCCATCGAGCCGTCGCCGAAGACCTGACGGTGGTAGATGGCCGTCATCAGCGGGGTCGTGTCGGCGATCACGATGTCGTGGCTGGCCGCGGCCGCTTCAATGCGGCGGGCTTGCTTGGCAGCGATCGCTTCTTGTTCGTGGACGGCCGGTGTGCGCCCTTCGCGCTCGCACCATTCGCGCAGGTACTCCGGCACCCAGGTGCAGCGCCAGCCGGTGGCCTGCACCAGCTGCACTGCCAGCGCTTCGGCGAGGGTGCTCTTGCCGGTGCTTTCGGCGCCGACGATCGCAAAGATCCAGGGCGATGTGTCAGTGCCGGGCATCGACATGCCCTTCGAGCCGCGCCCAGGCGCGCCAACCGGCGACTGACAGCACGGCGAAGACCGCGTAGAGGATCACCGTCAGCCACAGCGCCTTGTAGGCGAACAAACCGATGCTGACGACGTTCACCGCCAGCCAGAGCGGCCAGTTCTCGATCAACTTGCGGCCCAGCAGGAACTGCCCGGTCACGCTGGCCACGGTGGGCAATGCATCGAAGAAGGGCACATCTGATGTGGTGAAGCGCTCCAGCACCAGGCCAAGCAGTGGCCATGCTGCCAGCGTCATCAGCGAGGCTTGCAGCTGCTGACGTCGCGTCAGGCGGTGCACCTTGAGCACGCCACCGTCATCGCCATGCCCACGCAGCCATTGCCACCAGCCCCAGCCCGAGACGGCAACAAAGAACAGTTGCAAGCTCGCTTCGCCGAAGAGCTTGCTCTGGGCGAAGAGCAGCGCATACAGCAACGAGCTAACGATCGCCAGCGGCCAACCGAGCGGGTTGACGCGCATGTTGCAACCCACCATCCAGATCGACAGCACGAAGGCGACCACTTCGAGCCAAGTGGTCGGGCTGCCCCAGAGCGTGAAAGCCTCGGCGAGCAGCGGGGAAGTCAGCTGAAGGATTCCGTCCATGGTCTATGCGACTCAAGCTCCACAGGCACTGACTCCGTCATCTGCCGCGTCCACCGCGCTGGGCTTCGACAGGCTCAGCCCGAACGGAGATGGAGAATGTCCGCGAACCGGAACGCGGCGCTCCGCAGGAGCCGCCGCCCATCAAGTGGCGTGCGCGGATCCGGCTTTGCCGGTCCGCTGCGCGAGCCCCCTCGGGGGGCAGCCCCGGGAGGGGCGTGGGGGCCTCATTTCGTGACGACGACCAGCAACTCGTCCGGCCTCACCATGCCCAGCTCGCGCCGCGCCTTTTCTTCGACCATCTCGGTGCCTTCACGCAGGTCGGCCACCTCGGCGGCCAACTGTTCGTTGCGGGCACGCGCCTCGGCGTTGTCGGCGAGCTGTTGCGTCAGCTCGCCGCGCAAGGCCATTTCATGCGGCACGCCGCCCTTGCCGAACCAAAGTTCCGCGTGAACCGTCAGCAGCAGCGCGGCGAGGGCAAGGGGCAGCAAACGCATAGGAGATTGTGATCGAGGGAAGGGGCCGCTTGCTCAGGCCAGCGCCGGGCCGCTCCCAAGCGGCCTGAGCACCCGCTTGGCGGGTGGCGACGGTATGTCCGACGCCGGGGGCCCATGACTTCAGCGCAGGTTGTAGAACGCGCCGCGGCCGGGGTAGAACGCGATGTCGCCCAGGTCTTCTTCGATGCGCAGCAGCTGGTTGTACTTGGCCATGCGGTCGCTGCGGCTCAAGCTGCCGGTCTTGATCTGGCCGGCGTTCAGGCCCACGGCGATGTCGGCGATGGTCGAGTCCTCGGTCTCGCCCGAGCGGTGGCTGATCACGGCGGTGTAGCCCGCGCGCTTGGCCATTTCGATCGCGGCGAAGGTCTCGGTCAGCGTGCCGATCTGGTTGATCTTGATCAGGATCGAGTTGGCGATGCCCTTGTCGATGCCTTCCTTCAGGATCTTGGTGTTGGTGACGAACAGGTCGTCGCCCACCAGCTGAACCTTCTTGCCCAGGCGCTCGGTCAGGTGCTTCCAGCCGTCCCAGTCGCCTTCGTGCATGCCGTCTTCGATCGAGATGATCGGGTACTTGTCGACCCAGGTCGCCAGGATGTCGGTCCACTCGGCGGCCGAAAGCACCAGGCCTTCGCCTTCGAGGTGGTACTTGCCGTCCTTGTAGAACTCGCTGGCGGCGCAGTCCAGGCCGATGGCGATCTGCGAGCCTGCCGTGTAGCCGGCCTTGTCGATCGCTTCGAGGATCAGCTGGATCGCCGCTTCGTGGCTGGGCAGGTTGGGCGCGAAGCCGCCTTCGTCGCCCACGGTGGTGCTCATGCCCTTGGCGTCGATGATCTTCTTCAGCGCGTGGAAGACCTCGGCACCGTAGCGCACCGCTTCGCGGAAGCTCGGCGCGCCGACCGGGATGATCATGAACTCTTGCAGATCCAGGCTGTTGTTAGCGTGGGCGCCGCCGTTGATGACGTTCATCATCGGCACCGGCAGCTGCACGCCGCCCATGCCGCCGAAGTAGCGGTACAGCGGCAGGCCGGATTCTTCGGCCGCCGCGCGGGCCACGGCCATTGAGACGGCCAGCATCGCGTTGGCGCCCAGGCGGCTCTTGTTGTCGGTGCCGTCCAGGTCGATCAGCGTCTTGTCGAGGAAGGCCTGCTCGGAAGCATCCAAGCCCAGCACGGCTTCGCTGATGTCGTTGTTGATGTTCTGGACGGCCTTCAGCACGCCCTTGCCGAGGTAGCGGCTCTTGTCGCCGTCACGCAGTTCGATGGCTTCACGCGAGCCGGTGGACGCGCCCGATGGCACGGCCGCACGGCCCAGGGTGCCGCTTTCCAGCAGCACGTCGCATTCGACGGTGGGGTTGCCGCGGCTGTCGAGGATCTCGCGGCCGACGATGTCAACAATGGCACTCATTCAGTCTCACTCCAAGTCAATAGCAAATCGCGGCGGCAGGATGCCGGAAATTGGTTACCTGCGCGCATCAAGTTCTGGTCGGGGCAGGCGACGCCTCAAACGACCCCTTCGAAGCCTTCGACGAGCACCATGTTGAAGTACTCGGTGGCGCCCATGCGCTTCTGGCGGATCTGGGTGTACTGGGCGTCGTCGTAGAAGGCCTTGGCCTTCTCGTAGCTCGGGAAGCGCAGCACGGCGACGCGGTGCGGGTTCCATTCGCCTTCGAGCGTCTCGTGCTTGCCACCGCGCACCAGGTACTCGCCGCCGAAAGCCTTGACCGCAGTCGGCGCCTCGGCCATGTACTGCTTGTAGCGCTCGGGGTCGCTGACGTTCATCGTGACGAGCAGGTAGCCGTAGGCCATCGGTGCGGTTCCTTCAGCAGGAAAAGTCGTTCTCGAGCAGAGGCTTCGACTTGATCACGCGGTCCAGCGCGACCAGCTGCTCCAGCAGCGCAGCCATGTGCTTCAGCGGCACGGCGTTCGGGCCGTCGGACAAGGCATTGGCCGGGTCCGGGTGGGTTTCCATGAACAGGCCGGACACGCCGACCGCCACACCGGCACGCGCTAGCACCGGCACGAACTCGCGTTGGCCGCCGGAGCTGGTGCCCTGGCCGCCCGGCAGCTGCACGCTGTGGGTCACGTCGAAGACGACCGGCGCACCGGTCTCGCGCATGATCGCGAGGCTGCGCATGTCTGAGACGAGGTTGTTGTAGCCGAAGCTGGCGCCGCGCTCGCAGGCCATGAAGCGGTCATCTGTCAGGCCCGCTTCGCGCGCGGCGGCACGGGCCTTGTCGATCACGTTCTTCATGTCGCCGGGGGCGAGGAACTGGCCCTTCTTGATGTTCACCGGCTTGCCGCTCTTGGCCACGGCGTGGATGAAATCGGTCTGGCGGCACAGGAAGGCGGGGGTCTGCAGCACGTCGACGACCTTGGCCACCTCGGTGATCTCGGCTTCGCTGTGCACGTCGGTCAGCACCGGCACACCCAGCTCGCGCTTGACCTTGGCCAGGATCTCCAGGCCACGCTCCATGCCGGGGCCGCGGAACGAGGTGCCGCTGGAGCGGTTGGCCTTGTCGTAGCTCGACTTGAAGATGAAGGGAATGCCCAGCTTGGCCGTCATTTCCTTCAGCCGGCCGGCCACGTCCATCTGCAGCTGTTCGCTCTCGACCACGCAGGGGCCGGCGATCAGGAAGAAGGGCTTGTCGAGCCCGACGTCAAAGCCACACAGTTTCATGGGGTCCTCCGCTGGCTTTAAGCCGCGGCCTTCTGGTTGCTGCGCGCCGCCTGGTGGGCCAGCGCGGCCTTGATGTAGCTGATGAACAGCGGGTGGCCGCCCCACGGGGTCGACTTGAATTCCGGGTGGAACTGCACGCCGACGAACCAGGGGTGGGTGTCGCGCGGCAGCTCGACCATCTCGGTCAGCTTCTCGCGCTGGGTGATGGCCGAGATCACCAGTCCAGCCTCTTGCAGGCGGTCGAGGTAACGCTCGTTGGCCTCGTAGCGGTGGCGGTGGCGCTCGGTCACGACCGGGCCATAGATTTCGTGCGCCAGCGTGCCGGGTTTGACGTCGGAGCTTTGCGCGCCCAGGCGCATCGTGCCGCCGAGGTCGGAGTTCGCATCACGCTTCTGGATCGAGCCGTCCCGGTCTTGCCACTCGTCGATCAGCGCGATCACCGGGTGCGCGGTGTCGGGTTCGAATTCGGTCGAGTTCGCGCCGTCGAGGCCGGCCAGGTGGCGGGCGTATTCGATCGTCGCGACCTGCATGCCCAGGCAGATGCCGAGGTAGGGCACGTTGTTCTCGCGGGCGAACTGGGCCGCGTGGATCTTGCCCTCGACGCCGCGTTTGCCGAAACCGCCGGGCACCAGCACCGCGTCGACCTTGGCCAGTTGCACGTCGGCCTGGCCGTCGGTCAGCGTCTCGGCGTCGATGTATTCGATCTTGACCCGCACATGGTTGTGCAAGCCGGCATGGCGCAGCGCCTCGTTGAGCGACTTGTAGCTGTCCGACAGGTCGGTGTACTTGCCGCACATGCCGATCGTCACCTCGCCGCGCGGGTGCTCGACCTCGTGCACCAGCGTGTCCCAGCGGCGCAGGTCGGCCGGGCGGGTGAGCGACTGCAGCTTCATGCAGATCATCTCGTCCAGGCCCTGCTCGTGCAGCATGCGGGGCACCTTGTAGATGGTGTCCACGTCCCACATCGAGATCACGCCGTGCAGCGGCACGTTGGTGAACAGCGAAATCTTCTCGCGCTCGTCGTCAGGGATCGGCCGGTCGGCGCGGCACAGCAGCGCGTCGGGCTGGATACCGATTTCGCGCAGCTTCTGCACCGTGTGCTGGGTTGGCTTGGTCTTCAGCTCGCCGGCGGCGGCGATCCACGGCACGTAGGTGAGGTGGACGAAAGCGGTGTGTGTCGGGCCCAGCTTCAGGCTCATTTGGCGCACGGCTTCGAGGAAGGGCAGCGACTCGATGTCACCGACCGTGCCGCCGATCTCGACGATCGCCACATCCACTGCGTCCGGCGTGCCGACGCCAGCGCCGCGCTTGACGTACTCCTGGATCTCGTTGGTGACGTGCGGGATCACCTGCACCGTCTTGCCGAGGTAGTCGCCGCGGCGCTCTTTCTCGAGCACCGTCTTGTAGATCTGGCCGGTCGTGAAATTGTTGCTGCGCTTCATCCGGGTGGTGATGAAGCGCTCGTAATGGCCGAGGTCAAGGTCGGTTTCAGCGCCGTCGTCGGTCACGAACACCTCGCCATGCTGGAAGGGCGACATCGTGCCCGGGTCCACGTTGAGGTACGGGTCCAGCTTGATCAGGGTGACTTTGAGACCGCGCGATTCGAGGATCGCGGCGAGTGATGCTGACGCGATGCCCTTGCCGAGAGAGGACACCACACCGCCGGTGACGAAGACGAACTTGGTCATGTCAAAAAGCACTCCGGCGGGCCGGGGGATCGGCCGGGCTCAGGAGTGCCGTGGTGGTAAAGCGTGATTATACGGGTCGACCCGCCGGGGCGGTCTGAGGGCTGTCCCCGGGACAACCCCTTGCCGGAGCACGCCATGACCGCCGACCGAACCCACAAGCGCCTCGCCCCGCTGACACCGGACGAGTTGGCCACTCGCCTGGACCGCGAACTGCCGGGCTGGCGCCTGGCCGATGGTGCGATCGAGCGCCATATCGACACCGCGGGCTGGCGCGCGACGCTGATGGTGGTGAACGTGATCGGCCACCTGGCTGAAGCGGCCTGGCACCACCCGTCGCTGGAGGTCGACTACGCGCGGGTGGGCGTACGCCTGTGGACCCACGATGCGAACGGCATCACCGAGCGCGACCTGGCGCTGGCGAAGAAGATCGACGAGGTGGTGCTGTGGCGGCCCGGGCAAGAGCCCGGCTCGGTGCTGGAAGGGCCGCCGGAGGGCGACTCGCGCCATGCCTACATCGTGCACGGACCCAAAGCACGCTGAGCTGCGCTGAAAACCGCCTTCAGGACAGCGAGGCCAGCACCGCGGCGGCCGTGTCGTCGGGCCGCTCCATCGGGTACAGGTGGCTGCCTTCCATCCACTGGAAGCGTTCTTTCGCCAGCGCGCGGGCAGCGGCCAGGCCGCCTTGCCGGGCCTCGACGGACTGGGTGCCGGCGATGAACGCCACCGGGCACTGCGGCGGATGGCGCTTGAGCACGCTGCCCATGTGGTGCGGCAGCGTGTTGTAGATCCGGGTCTCAACCGAACGGTGAAAAGCCAGTTCGACGTGGCCATCGCGCTCTTCGAAGCCGCTGGCCACGTAGTCGGCTAGCACGCGCTCGTCCCAGCGGGCAAAAGCGCTCTTGGCCTGGAAGTGAGCCAGCACCGCGGCGCGATCCGGCCACTGGTGGCGGCGCTGGTGCGACACCTTGCCGGGTGAGATGCGCGGCATCAGCCCGCTGCGCTTGAGCATCTGCACGCTGTGGGCACGCCAGCCGGTGACCACCGGCGAGTCGAGCAGCACCAGGCGGGTTGCCAGGTCTGGCCGCTTGCAGGCGGCCAGCAGGCTGAGCAGGCCGCCCAGCGAATGGCCGACCAGAATGGCCGGGCCACCGACCTCGGCCTCGATGAAGTCGATCAACTGGTCGCGCAGGCCACGCCAGTTGCTGGTCACCGGGTAACGCGGGTCATGACCGAAACGCTCGATCGCGTGCACCGCGTGGCCGGCGTTTCGCCAATCTTCGAACAGCACCCGGTAGGTGCCGGCAGGGAAGCCGTTGGCGTGCGAGAAAACGATGGGCGGGGGCCGCGCGTCCATGGCGGGTGAAGGGGTCTGTTTCATCGGCGGACCGCGTTCAAGGCAGCTTCAGCTCGAACACCCGCCGCCGGCCGGTGTCGATCTCGTCCAGGCTGCGCTTGAAGCTCGGGATGCTGTGGAACAGCCTATCGAAGCTGCCGTCGTCCTGCGCCAGACGCAGGCCACGTTCGATGCGCTCGGCCAGCGCCGGGTTGCTGCGGCTGACGAAAAAATAGAAAGGCACCTGATAGTGCAGAAAGATCGTCTGCTCGATCACCAGGCCTTGGGCCGAGTGTTCGCGCTGCTCGTACCAGGCTTCGTAGACGCCACGCGGCAGGTCGTCGAAGCGTTTGGCCTGCAGCATCGGGAACAGCGACTCGAAGTTGATCGAGGCGATGACCGGCAGCTCGTTGGCTCGCAATACCTCGGTCGACGGCCAGTTCACGCCGGCGCCAGCGGTGAGCTTGCGCAGGTCGTCGAGCGAGCGCACGGCGGCAAACCGGGGCTGGTCTTCCTGGCGGATCAGGAACACCCGGTAGTCGTTGAGCTGGCGCAACAACGAGATGCGCACCGGCAGCAACTCGGCCTCGCGCTGCCGATTGGTGCCATCCCACATCACGTTGATCGCGCCGCGGTTCTTCAGCTCGGTCATCTGGCGCGGGCTGGACATTTCTTCGCTGAAAAAGCGGATGTCGAACGGCCCGTCGCCGACGACGGTCTTCTCCAGCGCCAGGCGCAGCAGCTGGACGAAGTAGCCCGCATGCTCCTGCGAGCTGGGGTGCACGGCCGGGATGACGACCCGCAGCGGCGCCGCCGACGCGGCGCGTGCCGGCCAGGCCGTGGCCGCGATCAAGCCCAGCGCGGCACGGCGCCCGCGCAAGACGCCGCCGCTCAAACGATCTTCTCTTGGGCGTGGCCGATCTTGCGCATGGGCTCGTAGCGCTCCGACGGGGCGAGCAGCGGATGGGTGGTGTCGGTGCCGTCCCAGTGCGGGTCGTCGATCGCTTCGAAGACCTCGCGCAGGCGCTGGCCCCAGGTGCCGCGGATCATGCGGAAGTACGGGTTCTGGTCGTCGATGACGGCGATGTTGTCGCTGCGCAGCTTGCCTTCTTCATAGACCAGCAGGTCCAGTGGCAGACCGACCGAGAGGTTCGATTTCAAGGTCGAATCCATCGACACCAGCGCGCACTTGGCGGCTTCTTCGAGCGGCGTGGTCGGCGTCAGCACCCGGTCGAGAATCGGCTTGCCGTATTTGCTTTCGCCGATCTGGAAGAAGCAGGTCTCGCGTGTGGCCTCGATGAAGTTGCCAGCCGAATAGATGTGGAAGAGGCGCATCGCCTCGCCCTTGATCTGGCCGCCGAAGATGATGTTGGAGTTGAAGTCGACGCCAGCGTTGTGCAGGGCCACGGCGTCCTGGTCATAGACGCGGCGCACCGCGGCGCCGAGCACGCGGGTCGCGTCGAACATGCTTTTCGCGTTCCAGATCGTCAGCGGCTCACCGTCGCCGTTGGGCAGTTTTTCGACCTGCAGGATCTCGCGCACCGACTGCGAGATGCTCAGGTTGCCTGCCGACAGCAGCACCATGAAGCGATCGCCCGGCTTCTCGTAGACGATCATCTTGCGGAAGGTGCTGATCGCGTCCAGGCCCGCGTTGGTGCGCGAGTCCGACAGGAAAACCAGGCCGGCGTTGAGCCGGATGCCGACACAGTAGGTCATGGGAACACCCGTCAGTCGGGGAATCGTTGATCTGACGATTGTCCACACTTGGCGGGTGTTTGCTGCATGCCCATCGGGCCGATGGCTTCTTTTGGGCCTGCGCGCCGCCGCGATGGCGGCAGGCGCGCGGATTGCTCCCTCCACCAATTCAGGTCGCGGCGCTTGCCTTCAATCGGTCCACGCCATCAGGTCGCAGCCGAGCCGGTGCTTGTCGCCGTCGCGGTCGCTCACCTCGAAGCTGAAGGCGTCGTTCGCCGCAGGCAGGGCGGTCACGTTGCGCGCCTCGACGGGTACGTACCAGAGCTCGCACGTGCCCATGCAGCCGATGTCGTTGCAGAAGTGGCCGGTGTCGACGTCGAAGGCGATGTAGCGGCCATTCGGCGACCAGCGGGCGTAGTAGCTCATCTTGGTGGCGGTGACGCGCTCGAGCCGGCTGCCGTCGATGTTGGACACCCAGATGTCGCTGTCCGGCGATGGTTCCACGTCGTTGACGATCTGCAAGGCGACCCGGTCCCCCTGGCGGTTGACCCAGGCATCGACCAGGTTGTGGTGCGCAGGCAGCGTCACCTGGCCCGATGGGGTTTCGCCGCCATCGAGCGCGCCGATGCTGATCGCACCCTGAGCGGTCATGCGCATGTAGCGGCCGTCCGGCAGCCAGGTGACGATGTCATCGCCGGTGAACTGGCGCACCACGCTCATGGAATTCATGTCGATGAAGATCCAGTCGGAAGGCGTGGTGCTGTCTTCGCCGAGCCTGGCCGCGATCATCGATTTGTCCGCAGGGGACGGGATTTCGTCGCGCAGGTATCCCGCTGCGGTGGCGCTGTAGAGCACGTTGCCGGCGGTGTCCAGCACCTTCAACGAGCTTTCGTCGCCAAAGACGTCCCAATCGGTCATCGCGAACTGCTTGCCATCTGGCCAGGGGGTGGCCCAGCCATCGGCGGTCGCCTGGACCGGCAGGCCGCCGCCGGGGAAGGCGATTTGCGTGCCGTCTCGGAAGTCGAGCGCGTAGTTGTCGTGCCAAAGGCTGCCGGAGACGGCAGGGGGCGGCGAGGGTGACGGGGACGGCGAGGGTGAAGGCGATGGCGACGGTGGAGGCGGCGTGTTTCCGGTCGGCTCGCCGCCGCTACCGCCTCCTCCGCAGGCGCCGAGCGCGGCAGCGCAGATGACAGCGGTCGCCAGTGCGCGCAGATGGCGCAGCTTGTCCTGACGTCCGGCCTGCGATTCGTATCTTTTCGTGTCCATAAACCTCCTTGGTTATGTCGGGCCGCTGATGACAGCGAGGCCCGAAGCCTAGGCAGGCGACGGTTCAAATAACATGCTTGAAACTGAACCGTGAACCTGAGAAGTTGACCCACAACAGCCTCGAAGGCGTGCCGGCGTGGACGCCGGCCGCCGAACAAGTCGTCACCGACCGAGCGGCGGTCGAGATCCTTTGGCACATCGATAAGCGCCTGAACCTCAAGCCCTTCATCGGCCAGAGTGCAGACCTCGCGTCGGCCGCGGCCCAGCTGGGCATCAGCAAGCCGGCGATGAGTTACTGGATCGGGCGCCTGACGGACGCGGGTCTGATCCGCCTGGTACGCATTGAAAAGCGCGGCCGACACAGCATCAGCCACTACCGCTGCGTGGCCGATCGCCTGCGTGTCAGCCTGGAGGACGCGCCGCTGTCCAGCTATGAAGGCGTGCTCGACGATTTCACGACCCGCTGGCAGACCCAGGCGCGCTCAGCGATGGCGCGCTCATTGGCGAAGCAAGCGCCCGACCTGGAGTTGTGCATCGCCAACACCGGTGTCGCCGCCGGGCTGTCCACGACGATCCTGCCTCGACCCGGTCGCCCGGCACCACCGGACGATTTCATCCAGTACTGGGCCCGGCTGTGGCTGACCGACGACGAGGTCAACCAACTGGCGAGCGAGTTGAATGCGCTCTACGACCGCTATGCCGCTTTGAGCGACAAGACCAGCAAGACCGTGCCGACGCTGATGCAGCTGACCCAGGTGCGGGAGCCGCAGCGCTGAGGCCGCTGCGGGCCGGCTCAGCCTTTGATCTGCAACTGTTTCAGGCGGTACAGCGCCTCGAGCGCTTCGCGCGGCGTCAGCGTGTCCGGCTCGATGTGGGCCAGCGCCTCGTCCACCGCCGACGCGGCGGGCGCCGGTGCTGCCGGCGGCGCGGCGAAGAGGTCGACCTGCGCATCACGCTCGCGTGACTGGGC
>Ga0307515_10007243_pt1 | contig 21967 bp, 26 predicted proteins | sample 17_EM_MG_FD_194513 | JGI IMG/M metagenome (GOLD analysis project Ga0307515, IMG submission 194513) | Populus trichocarpa ectomycorrhiza microbial communities from riparian zone in the Pacific Northwest, United States - 17_EM | ecosystem: Host-associated > Plants > Roots > Unclassified | place...
CCACCCGCTACCCTTTGTCCCCTTCACACCGGGGGGCTGGCACTGGGATTCGAACCCATAGCATTGTGACCGTATACCCCGCCTATACTTTCAGGAGCGATACCACTGCGCCACGGGGCCAGCCCCTTATGTCAATCACGTTGCAAGCTGGGGCCCCTGGGGGGGGGGCACACTGAAGTGACTCTAATGGTGTCTTTAGTCAGTTCATTTTGTAAACGATGAGGTCTTTACGGAATTTTGAACACTCTGGAAGATAGAGCTACGTAAGGAAGGTACGGAAGGCGCAGGCACCGGGAGAGACTTGAGAGGTATGGAGGAAAGGTATGGGGAAAAAGGTATGGGGAGAAAGGCATGGGGATAAAGGCATGAGGTGGAAAGACACGTAAAAATACACGGCACTGAAAAGTCAGAGGGGAAAAAGACTGAAAGGGACCTTTATAAAAGTACTATGTAATCCCGTTTCCACGGTGCCTTTAAATCACATACAAAAGAAACCCTAATATAATTTTGGCACTAAATACCTTTTTCATTTTATAGGTGGAAGTACGTTTTAAATGTCCCTTTAGTGGTACCTTTATGAGGTAACATTTCCGAGTCTCTTAAAGTTGCAAGGAGTTCGAAAAATTAGGGGTATTACATTTAGCAAATCTGTCGGTAAAAGCAAGAGTATGAAATTTAAAGCGACATTTTGAGACTGTTATTTTGACATGCCATGATGCATATGCATATGTGTGTGCATGCAGTTACCGCGGATTTACGATCAGCAGTAAGTCACAGTTCAAAATATGCCTAATCCCAGCGTCAGTCAAGGCTAGAGATGCTCTCTCTGGTCATCTCTGAGGTGTTATTAGATGAGAGGATTGGATTGTTAGGATTTTTGCTTCTGAGGGTCCTGATATCGATATATCCATCAGTGAATAGACTAAATAGACGACGCCTACCATTTCCCCAGATTTTTGCCACACTAACAAGCTGGCCCTGCGACACAGGAAAAGTACCGTTGGGCCCGACAGCAGAGTTTAGGGTTATAATTATACATCTAGGAATCTGTCCAGGAACCTCCAGAGGATAATCAAACTTCGAAAAATCGAAATCTTCATAATATAAATCCGGGGTGAGAAACGATCGCGATGTTTCCAAGCTGAAGCCCACTTCCCAAGCCAAAGATCACCATGATCCTGATTGACTGCATGTATATACATAATCCTCGTAGAAAAGTACCGTCACCGAATTCCTAACTACTTCGACTAGACACAGACGACGAACACTTCTCCACCCGACACCCGACACCCCAATAACCTACTACCATGCAATATATACAAAGGCGTTCCTGTGTCTTCGCCCTCTTAACTTTTTCCTAGGAACTCATCCCGCTCCGCCGTCCCAAAAGCCAAGTACGTAGACAATAAATAAGCGTTCAAGACCATATGTCCTCCCAGACGCCACGACCACAATTGTACCCTGTCAATACTGAGTTCCAGTCTCCCATTAGTCGAACTTGAGCGACGTCAACCCCACTGCATCCCCGCTGCTTCAGACTGCGTCAAGCATATGAAAAATCGAACCACATCCAGTGCGTTTCTTGTAGTATCGTCACGGATTTGGGTGTGAGTGCCGGCGAAACGTAGAAGGTATGCAAGTTATTCGTCATGGCTGATAACCGTGCTCACACTATTACAAGTAACCGTGCTTGAGCTATCGCTTGTAACCACGCTTAACCTTCGCGTTGGCGGTAACGTTCTCCTCCGCCGTCGAGATGTACGCGTGGCCGAGGCATTTTGAAGTTGTAGTACTTCAAACTAATGAAAAACACTTATGAGCAGCTGATCTAAACAAACTGCTTCTTCCTCGCATCCGAACTTGAGTACATGAATGGAAATCATACTTCAGTAAGCCTTTCCGGAACGGTGATGACCCAGTACTGAGCATCGACTTCCTATAGGAGAAGAATGTCATTAGCGCCTAGAAAATACTAGATATATTTGAAGTAGGCTGCAAACCTCAATTTCTAGATCCCGATCATCTAGATCCGGGAAGCGTTTCTTCAAGAAAGCTATGAGTACATCGTCCCTGATGTATCGTCCGAGCAGTTCTTGCTTGTACAATACTCTAGGCTTAGTTACAGCAGCGTTGTGCTCGTGTAGGCGACAAAATCGGCGTATGATTCCGGCGAGCACTGTCATATTTTCGGGAAATATAATGATGGTTATCGGTGACGACAACGACAGCAGTCTGTCATTGAAGAGATGATAATCCTCGACTCACGATACTTATATCAAAGCTTTCCCCACCCTCCTTTAAGCGGCTCTTTTTGCTTCTGCAGCATCTTTGATATGATTCGGAGGACGTGTTCAAAATTGAGCGGATCTAGGTTCGGCAACTCGAATTCACTACCATGTACTGCAGAAAACAACCCGGTGACCATTAATTGTTGCTAAAATCAATGATGCATTCACAGCATGAGCTAACCGGTATGAGTAGTTATTTTTTGGAAGGCCAATGTTGATAGGTCAAGATTGTGCATGTCGTCATATTAATATAGATGCAGTAGCACGCAGGACACGTCGCGAACCGGATGACGAGATAAAAACTTAAAGATCGATCCATGTTCCTTGTATGTATAAAACCAACTGATGACTTCGCGAGATAAATTCTGTATGTAGAAATAGGATAGTCAAAGCGTAATTCCAAATTAATATCGGGAGATCAAAAAGCTCTTCAGACGAAGAGTCCCCGTTCAGGGAACCACCTTGGTCGATTCCGAAGATTGTGAATCCCTCTCCCGCACACCGCAACAGCCGCAGAGTGCAAACGAAGACATCAGCGGTTCTGCAGATCTGGGGGAGTAAACATCGCCGAAGCATCGTCATCACAATGCGTTATCCTTGTCAACAGAATGAAGTGTCCGATAGCAGTGGTCCATTGGCATTCGCGTAATTTTAGGTTTATCAACACATCGTCTGCGATGTGAGAATGAGTTGGGGACTATAAACATCTTCGCCAGCTCCGGTTTTGTCGTGACGGCCAAAATTTTTGTGGATATTGATGCCAGAATGCTATTACTCATCTGGATATTTTGGGATCCTACACCAAGACGGCAGGCCGATGGTCGGTCGTATCGTGCTCCTCTTGCATGCCGGACCTTTAATCGAGAGAAATACGCTCACTGCGGGGTATCATTCAGTATATGAAAACTGCAGCTGTAGTGGTCTTTTCACTGCGGGTGAAGGAATGGACAAGTCAATGAGCTGGTCCAGTAATACTCAAACATAGGTTACTCTCCTATAAGACTGTGCTTCAATATGCATGCACTGCTAGTATGCATAAGCAACTTGTCTTCAATCATGCGCAACGTATGTGCATTGTTATTGGAAAGGTTTAGGTGTCACGCTCGCCTGAAGAGATTTATTTGCGGTTCTCGCCCAATCCTGGGCGTTTGGTGATGAGAGGGTTTGCCATGCCCGAAATTCCGCCCGAAATTCCGAACCTTGACGCCCGCGGCCGTACGTACGGAAGCGTTCCTCACAACCCTGTAGCCGACCTCTAAAGACACCCAAACACAAGAGCCAGGGTGCTTCTTTGGAGACTGTCGAGATTGCGGACACTGAGAGACCGATATTTCATATCTCCGAAAGATCTATCTCACTTAGAGTCGAGGCATTGTTTTGGGACATTCCAGGTGTTTTGGTGGCTACTTCATTAATTAGGAGGTGAAGTTGAAAGTCGTTACACAATTTGACAATCGTCGAATGATATATTTTGACCGGGGCGTATTCCGCTCGATAGACTACCTCTGAACAGAACATCCCATTTCGGCAAAATTTGGTCGGTTACAGACGGGAAGTCGGTACTAAAAGTACCATGAACTCACAAGATGGTACTTGGTCTCCCTGGATATCCTGAAGAAGCCAAAACCCAAGTGACGGAGAGATTACTTGGTATATTGACTTCGCTAGCCGCAAAATTCGGTGCTTCCCCTATTCAATGGGATCTGCTAGGGCATGTATCATGCCGGCTGCACAACCACTACCTGTCCGCTAATTTTGGGTGATTCACGATTCCCCTCCTCTCTACCAACCGGACAACAATGTCGCAACGGAAACTTGCAAACCAATGAAACTGCCATGTTTCTCGGCCTATACTCCGCAAAGCCCGTCATTCTTCGCTCGCTTCCCTTCACCGGTTACCATCTAGCGAATCACCCACTTTGGCACTTGGTAAAGTTTTCATTCTAGGTGCTGTCCATTGAAACCCCTAGTTATATGCTTTTATCAGCTCACCGGGATGTGAGGTAAACCCACATGTATTTGGATACTGCTATACTATACGACTATGTCTTATACAAGGACAATTCTGCACTCCTCTGTCGTATTCTTGAGGCGTTGTAGGAACAAGGAGGGGTAGGTATGGTTAAGCTTGGCCAGAAAAACGAGAAATCCTGAAGTCTAAAACATGCGTATATATAGAACACAATATCATTGTATAAAATCCCAATTTAAAATGCGGAAACTTTTTCGGAGTTGAATAACATACATTATATTATGTTATTCAGGATGGTCTTGGTGTGCAACACGGCGTTGGTTAGTTAGGCTAAGATTAATCAAACATTATCGGGGCCCTGTCGATTTTCGCCTCTCGGCTGGCAGCTTCAGGACGTAGAAGGCAAATCAGACTCGCTTGTTTCGGAGGGCAGGCTTTGCCTCGCTTCTACTAGGCTTTCGCTTCGTGAGGTAGGCGAAATCCGGGGACGAGAGTGAAAGGGCAAACCCTCTTTCTTGACCAACGTCGCTCATTTCCTCCCTAGCGCTGATCAGGAGAATTAAAAGGCGACGCCTGATTCACGAGAGCAACATGAAATTAGTTTCTCTTGATTTGCATTATTTCTATTTACTCGGGTCTGGGGGTAAAAGATCGAACGCTCCTGTTCTAGTATTAAATTTTGTTGTGAGTCAAGGGTGTTAACAGGGGAAATCTGAAGTAGAAGTCAGTGCACTCTCCAGCTTTACCATTTTTACCATTATCAAATCGCATTTCACCCTCAATTTCACCATTTCTGTGTAGTTGTTTGCCAGAACAAGAGCGTCCAATCCTTTATCCCAGCCCCGAGTACCTCCAAGGTGGTCATACAATGGTCGAGCAACTAAACTATCGTCCGACGGTTAGTTGACGGAGTAGGGCTTTTAACCATTGGAAGATGTAGAACGCTTGGTCTGAGTGAACGTTTTGCTGTAAAAACCATTGACAGGAAAGATAGCTTGGTAATTGGTTGTGCTTGAGTTATTTCGTGCCTAGCCTCCTGCGTATGAGAAGCCTTCTTCCGCCAAAATATCCCTGTCCGTGAACAACTGGATTTCAGAGCATCAACCTTAAACCAGACTTATTCACGGGTTAGAATGCTTAAGACGAGTAAGACCCGTGGATAAAGTCTGGTTCTGGGACTGTATGGATAAAATCTGATATTCAGACTTTGTTGGCCATGGACACAGCTTACGTGGTGAGTGGCACAAGGTATGATATGTTGGCAGAAAGAGCCCCATATTGACTAGGCACCAGGCTAGTGAGGGTGTTTCCAAAATTTACAATTATTAGGCCGGCAAACAGTCATTCAACCGGGTTTTAAACCCGATACCGAGAAGTGACATCACCAGAATTGATGTGACTACGTCCTGCTGCTAATTTCACCCTTTTTACATAGCATGCGCTATATATCATCTGCTGCGAATAGAAATTCACTTGTAAACTTTAGGTTCGGAGCTCAGATCGCTGTACTAATTGGTGGAAATGTTACATTTTAGCTGTGTTGATAGTAAAGAAGCACCTAAAGTCATCAGTAGCAGTTGGCAGTGGCGGTAGTACTAGTAATAGTCTATCCCCTACATACTCACTTGTTGCAGTTTTCAGCCTTTGCAGGTTAATTGGTCAGATCAATGTGAAGCTGAGCAGTTCCGTGTTTCCGATTGGACAATAGAACTGATCGCCATCCAAGATAGGGAATGCGAAAAATCTAAGGAAACCAAGCGTGTAGGGGAAAGCGACGGGAGTGAGATTCGTACAAAGCGGCCACCTTCAGAGACGGTATTCAAAAGTTTTCGATATTCAGAAGCGTACGACTGCTTGTGTTGTTAGAAAATTCACAAATCAGGATATTTTCACATTTTACACTAACTGCGAACCTATCACTTTAACTTGTATATACATATTAGCAAGTACTCAATTGCAACTGCTACAGACCTCCAATCTTCTTTCAACTATTTCCAGAATCCCCAGTTTTTCCGGTAGTTAACCCCTACCAAAGCTGCGGCTATTCTGTCACGGCAAAATTCAACTAAACATACCCATAATATCATGAGCAGCTCCCTCAAGACGTCTACGTGCGCGTACGTAGTTAAGTGTATCTCACTACATTACTACGGTAGTCTCGATCGGACTCTATTAGTTCAACTAACGGTAAGTTCTTCATTGTAACAAGTTACAGGACCATACCCGTACAAAACCTGTTAAATGGCTCTTCAATGAAATGAACGAGCTAAAAGAATGATCATCACAGGCTTCGAACCCGTACCCACCCACAGCCGGCATTTACAATACCTGGTGTTTATAGCACCATGCTCTACTAATTTAACCAAATATTCAGTTCTTGTTCATCGTACGACTCACTAGACCGTCGCCTGTTCAAAAGTTCACAGAATTTAATAAATGAACCAAAAAACTGCCCACTGCAGGTTTCGAACATGTATCGTACCTGGTGCTTACAGCACTCAGCGTTTGTAGCTCCATACTATCTCCAAGCTAGACGTTCGATTCTTATTCATTGTACGATTTATATAGTCATCACCGGCTAAGGAGTCCACTGGATCTAACAAAACACTGACCACGCCGAGTTTTAAACTCGCACTAGTGTTTACGGCACTTGGCGCCGTTTGCCTGATGGCTAGGTTGGAGAGTATAGCTAATAAATCGAGGGTGTTTCTTGGATGGGGATATGGGACAGCGAGGAGTCGAGATTTGTCTACGTTATTTCCTGATTCAGTTGGATGATAAGTTGTACCTTCATGCCATATCACTCGAGGTGTCTTTTTTTGAGGCTGTTGCATGAACCTGACCGAGCTGAGCTTCAGCTGAGCTGATGTCAAGGCACACAGCCGGTAGGGCATAAGGCACCCAACTACCTTGTATATATCTCGAGTCTTTCTCCTGCTCTCTAGTCTCTGTACCTAAGTCTATTCACACGGTTCTCCCCTCCATATTTCAACAGAGGCAAAGTGTAATTTGACAATCCAGGAACATGGGCAAGCAACCAGGACAGGACGAAGCTGAGGTAACATGTTCTAAAGGCACGTTCGTTTGATGCACCGCATTCTATCTAATCGCTACCGGTGGCACCTTTTTGTCCAAGTTCATCCTTAGACCGAAACGTACACGCTGCGAACGCCCGTGCAACATATCTCTGCCCTAGACGCACCAATGAACATGAACTGATATCTAGCTTAGTCGGCACTTCAAACACTAGGCGCTGTAAACACCAGGGTTCGAAACCCCAATTTGTAACGTTCGCGAATGCTATAACCAAGGCTTGAAACTTATTCTATTACTCTAAACATAAAGAAGCTGTGTGTATTTGTTCGTTGTTAGGATTGAACTGACTAAATGGACTATTCTACACAATAGACACGCTACGCCAGTAGTGCTTCGAGACTAACAATAGGCAATAGACAACTAATGCTTAGCTTTAGCTAGCGCAATGCCAGGTGCAATACATACCGGGTTCGAAACCCAAGGTTCACAGGCGTTGTAAATGCCAAGGTTTAAAACCTGTACCGTTCATCCTTTTGCAGCCACAACTGCACAGAGCTTTTCATCTGTCCCCCTTCACCAAAACGCGCGTATACATGTAGTAAAAACCGAGACCGATTGACCTGAATTTCACCACATAACAACCAAAGATTGAGCAAATAAATCAATATTACGTTATCACCACGAATAAACGAGCTGAATTATTGTATCGTTCGTTGCTTGCTAGCCTGTAGGTGGTGGTTTTACAAATCGGTCTCAAGATCTTTACAGATTTTGACGTAGCCAAACGTTGGTTGTAGTTCTGCTGGAAGAATGACTTACACTAATCGGGAGGTATTACTTTGGCACAGGGACAGGGCGAATGATTATGAGTTCGGGGGGCTCTAAAACCCCAAAACAACAACAACGAATTTTGTCCGAGGAGGCTTATGCCACTGAGGATGAAGCTACTGAAGAGATGTCCAATGAGATAGTTGAAGAATTGGTCGGCAGGGCCTTTATTTCAGTTATGGAGGGGCATTTCGCAAAACTCTACACGAAAATCGACAACCTGAAGACGGAAGTGTCGACGCTCAAAACAACTGTGGCGAGCCTTGTGGAGGAAAATAAAAAGATGGGTGAAGTTAGGGGGAATGCACCAGACCCGGAATTGCAGCCACCAGTGACACCACGAACACCAACAAAGGATCTTACGATTAGGCCACGGCCAGTACTGCCAGCACAGAGGAAGCGGGTAGGAACGCCATTGGCTAGAGAGGTAACAACTCGAAATTGGGCGAAGCAGGTCGAAAAGGACAATGCGACGCTTATGAATATTGACGAATCAGATGCGGAACCAGGGCGACCGGGTAAAGCACCGAGATTAACATCCCCACCACCCAGCTGAATGCATTCTCGACATGCTGGAGCTTCGGCAACGGTAATCGGGAGGGAGGATGATAGGGGAGAAAAAGAAACGGGAGGAAGCCGACAAAATGTGCGGAATCCGATACAGCGAAATGGTAGAGGGAGGTCCAGAGGATCACATGATCGAGTGACTGAACTCAGAAATACGATAACGTGGAGAAAGGAGGAAACTGATAGGGGTGGAAGACGACCTGGAGGGAGGGGAGGACAACAAAAGAGGGGGGAGTCAGAAGCCCCGGAAAGGGAAAAAGAAGATGGGCGACCACGACGAAGTCGGGTCGTTACGAAATATGATGATGATCGCAGAATTACTGAAGTGTATGATTGCCGCGGTGGAAGATATGAAAGTTGGCGACCCCGAAAGGGTTAGCCAAGCAGGGCTTAGGAATGGAGGAGGATCGGAAGAGTTGCAGTTTAGATCGCGCCTATATGGTTTGAAGATCCTGCAGGGCAAAAATGTACTTTACGATTCTCTTTTGTTTTAGTTTGCTTTTTTAGTGTGTTTGTTTTGTTGGGGGTGGGCTCTTTCGGGAGTAGCGGGAAGTGGGAGGGACGACTTTGCCTAGGAGAGAGATTGGGAGTTTCAACGGCCTTGTGCCCTCCTGGTTGAAGACCGAGGAAGTTCTGGGGATGGGGTTAAAATGCCATGACCACTAGTGGTCGGCCGGCTTATGGTAACTTAGCTGGGCACCCCTTCGGGGTGAATGCAAAATGATTACAAACAAACAAAGGGCGAATGATTATCCCTAAACTTTCAAACTCCGACACACAAAATCACTTGTTTGCGGCTAGATTGATAATCAGAGTGGGGAGACTTGTGCGCACCAGATGAGATGGAAGAGATGCTAGACGAGCGCGCATGTACAGTGATGGAGATGGGGAGGGGGATTGCTACGAAAGGCAAAATCATTGATTCGTGTTCGACAGGAAGTCCGATTTCTTGTGCGGTCAAGAGCAGCTCCCCATGTGACTCCGTAATCTTCGAGAACCCAATGGCTGCGGGTGTTACCAGAGGAATGGAAGCGAGAAGATTTTGCAAGGCTCGAGAAGTAAAAGCGGGGTAGCATGCAAGCCGAGATTATACGTACCTGGATCCCGGGGTATTTCTGGCTGGGTAAGGCCATGGGAGAAATGCGTACCCCGGAATCCAGTGAGTTTAGTGTACGACTAGTGTACGCCCGGTGACCTGTACCCCGCACCCCAGAAGAGAATACACCCCAGTTTTTTTTTCTCCAGAAAGCGACTATGACTGTAGCACGAGGTCTCTTTCGGTAACAAGTACCCCATTGAAGCAATGGATGGTATGATATAGAAGTCGGAGTGCTTCAATTCCCTTACAGAAATCCTTACAGAGGGCGTCGGATAGTTGAATGTAGCTCGCCTTGTATTTCACAAGCCGAAGTGTTCGTGTAGCAGTATCAACCCCGGAGGCAGTAATGGCAAGGGTACCCGATGACAAGACCCATACAGCCCCGCGGGTACTTAAGTACTTAAGTACATAGGCCCAGCATCGGGATGAGTTTCGGGACCAATCGGGAGCTTGGCATCACTCGGGCCGTCCCTATAAACCCCCCCACCCTCTCCTCCTCTCCTCCCCCTCTCCTCCTCGCGCATGCCAGTTCCTCTCATTCCGCCACTGCATAACATCACACCCAGAGTTTCTCGCGGTGGCTGCACCAGAGTTAGCTTTGTGGCCAAGAGTCCGCGACATAGTGGAAAGTAAAGATCCCTAGCAGCTGGTGTCTGGAATCTGGATATTTCCCACTGGTTTTAGATTGTAATTATATAATAGTGGTGGTGGTGGTAGAAACAGGGCGAGTTCGTTTTGAAGGCGTACTTTATAATATTCATCTGCCACGACACATGTACAGAGCTTATGCAAACTGCAGACGTATTGATATTAATTATGTACCCACAAACTGGACCAATGATACCACGCACACACACGCCAGTGTATATGACCCCAGGATCCTGGGCGACCACACCCTGGCCCTGTTGCACCCCATACGCAGATGAGGCCGTTTCTACACATAGGAATCATACCCATATTCCATAAACATGGTAGAGAAACTGTGGACACGCCAGGAATGGCGGATACCCTGGGAAGTGGTTTGATGACGGCGGATTTAGAGTCATCTACTACGTGCAGTGAGCAGCTCTCCTGCGAGTTTCATCATGAGAGTCTGCAGTATATTTCCCTGGAAAGTCAAAAGCGCGACGTCACTCCTCTAGCATTTTCTTCTTTACCCTTGCTAGTCAGCCGGTGTTTGAATCGTAATCCTTGAATAGGACCTAACAAGCTTCTCTACGCATCATGGAATCCGAGATTAAGGTTCGAGGCGGTATGGTTTCGTCTAAATCTCTACATGAAGATAGTTCGATAGCATCCGCCGCTAGTTGGACCCTTGCCAACATTGCTAGTATGGTCTTGCAGTGATGGAAGTGCACTTCCGGCCAAGAACCATGCAACGCCTTTCGCCAACAGGCGCCAGCGGTGAAAGCTTGTGCACAGTTACTGAAGATAGCACGTCTCACTAAGAACATGGCTTTGATACCGGGACCTACTAGCGATAAAAGCCCTTGCTATATTCCCCAGAGACCAAGTGCATTCTGCAGAAACGCACAGACGTTCTCCGTAATGTCTCACTAGAAGTTTAGGTGTACTGCGACGTCATATGTGTTTAGATTTGCACTAAGATGACGTGACCTACGGGAGCTTGCTTCCCGACGCTAACTAAGGGTTAGGTTGTGGGAACGACACTCGTATAAAACGTGCTTAGCATTCACATAGCCATAGCTAGAAAAGGGCTGGATCAAATCTACAAAAAATCTGAAGGAGCCGACACCCGCATCAACTGTCACTCGCTCAGTCAGTTCATAGTCAGTCAGTTCATGGTCAGTCAGCTTTGACTGCCGTACCCGGCAGCGGTACGTATGCAAGGCTGCTGTACTCGCAGGCTAGTGCTCAAGAGGAACTCCCATGCGAAGGTGTCAAATGTCTGGTCTTTGCGTGGCAGAACGAACAGTTAGATACTGGTGTCTTTCACGTTCCTCAATAAAGCATGAAAAAAAAATTGTATTGGCATTTCACAGCTCTTTGCTGTACCAGAGCCTCAGCCTTGGTGGTAGAGCAGGGCTTCTCAGGCATCAGATAGCGAGGAGAGACCAGCAGGCCAAAAAACCGCAATTGTTGCCGCCACAAGTGGTACTGGGTTACCACACTGTTGAGGAGCCAGGTCCCCCTTGCGCCCACCAGCTAGCTCGCTGGCAGGTAAGAAGGCTGAAAGTACAGATACCTTAAAGATGCCCAAGGTAGGTAAGCAAGTAGAAAGTCGACAGGTAGAGAAGGCTCAAAGTGCGAGGATTTTGGCAGGGAGGTGTTCAACATGAAGGGAGCTGAGATGGTACTGGCAATGAAGGAGATGTCTAGTGTTAGCTGTGCACAGTCTAGGCCGGCCCGTGAACGTGGGTTAATTGTAGGGATCGCCTGTGCAGACATACGCCTTTCAACATGAGGGACTAAAATTAACAACCTTAACGTCAACGTTATTTACTGGTAGAAAGCATACCCCCAACCCCAGGTTTCGGTTTTCGATGGATGTGACGTCAGATCTTAGTGCAGATATAGGGTATCGTCCAGGGTATATATCGAGAGCCGTGCATCCACTCACCCACGACACGATTCCGATTGCAAACCGCATAGAAAGCCCATCAAGTGCCCAAAGCACATGCGGAATCCCATCTTCGGGCCAAACCCAATCGAAAAGCTTGTATTTAATCTCCACAAGGCTAGCCAATCTGGGTGAAGTCGCTGCGGAACGTGTCGATCTCACGCACAAGCTCTACATTACGTGGAAACAAGGCCAAGCTTTCGTGGGCCGAAAGATATGGCAACAGCATGCAACAGGGAAAAAATTCTCCAAGAAAATCCATGCAAACAGCGGCGCGTAGAATCGATGGGTTTGGCATTTGGTTGTAGGAAATTTTGTTGGTTCAAAAAAACCTCACCGATGCCTGGAGGGTGTTGAGCTGAAGCTGATGTGGGGGTTCTACAAATGGTTTGCTAGTATGGTCAATGAATGCCTGACGTAGTGTGGGATTCACAAATGGTTTGCCAGTGGTTCGCCAGGTTTCATGTGAGTGTCGTATCGTTTTCATAACTGTGATTGGCTAGACATAGATGCAAGGGTAATTCACTAGAATGTTCTTTTTTGTGCCGAGCTGAGATGCTCATGTGCAAAGATGATCGGTGGTCCCACCAATGTGCAATATATCGGCTTCGGTAGATACTTTCGACATCATTGCCGGTGCAGGTACCAACAATCTTAATCATACAAGATGGATCATCCTGGGGAACTTTATCAATTTAACTCTCGAAGAGTTCAGGTGCAGATTGTAAAACTCCCGTGTGCGTAATCCGGAGTCCGCAATTTGGAGAAGACGTAAACGGTACGGAATAATATATTTCCTATAAGTTCACTCGAAAGCCGAATGAAGAGAAACTCACAAACCGCCCAAATGAACAAATGAGAGAGCAACTACACTCGTGAGGAGGATCTGTTGGGATCGGGTGCCTGGGGCCAGGCCAAACCGGTGGTGTGTACCTACGATTAACCACGATGTCATCTGTGGTAGGAATTAAGTGATACCAGATCCACAAGATTAGGCGACCTGTCAAGATTGACTTGAATATGTTAGGAAATCCCCACATCAACGGATCCATTGTTTCACTACGAGTCTCGAGTAATGATGAGAATTGACAAATTGGGCAGGTAAGAGAGGCTGATGACTTGTGCCATTAGACTGGGCAGTGCTAAATACATAGCCACAACACATGGCGCATCTGTCAGACGTCAGTGAGGCTCTAGATAACAAATCGGGTTAGGGTCGCTGCATGGCAGGACTTTCTGTCTTAGTCCCACGAAGCTTGTCCCACAGCCAATAAATCGAGCAGGGCAGCTAGCGAGTGCCCAGCCGATTGGAGGATATTAACATTAATGATCTGATTAAACGAGGAATTATTGGGCATTCCGGCGTCGATCCAGCTGAGACCGTTGATGTGAATCCGTTCATGTTTTTCCGTGGAGAGGCTACCCAACAGTAGCACTCCCATTCTAGGTATTGCTTTCTGCTCTCGTCCACCTCAATAACTCCGCGCTGACCGAAGACTTCGCTTGAAGCCCCCTTCTCTGGAAGTACCTGAGCGTCTGAGGAGCCATGCCAACCGTCAGTCCACCGGAAGCCCGAAGCTCCCGTGTCGTTGCAGCACATAGCATACATATATGCGTCTGCGTCTTCTGCCTATCACTATCCGCACCTCGTCGCATCTGTGGTGGAGCAACCCTAGCTCATGCAGTGCAACGCTACCGTCGGTTTTGTGTTGAAAATGTTTTCATGTCTGAAACATTGGGCGGCATCGCTGCTGGTCGCTCGAAGAAAAACATCCAATGTTGAGCCTCTTGAATAATATTCAGGTTGCCACATCGCGATTGAGCGCAATCATGCCTTGTGGGCCGTCGAGCCTCGCCGGCGGATGACGGACGCGTGGTCGTCAAATATACATTCGATACGAACGTACATAAGGTGGGTATGACAAGGTAGTGAGCCTGCTTGGCAATACGGGCAATTGCGAAAAGACGGAATACGTAGTAGACTGACCTGAGCAGAAAGTTGGCTTTGCTCGGGGTATGTACCACATACACATTGCAGCACACCTCCATAGTCCAATTTTGTAGCCTCAGTACTTGGGTAGCTTCCGATTAGGGAATGCCAACTAGTCGTATGCACGATGATGTGCGCATTTAGCCATGACTGACTCCAGCCTCGATGTTTCTGGCCTGCTGGCTGTGTTTCTACACAATTTTGCGGCGAGCGCCACATTCAACCCTTTTCTAAAATTACAACAAAATCAATGATATATATATGCTTTAAGAAGAACCCCCTCCAGTTCTTTTTCAATCCACAACACCTCAAAGCAATCAAAGCAAAAACAACAGACGATGTCGACCACCGGGCAACCCATTTCCACTCAATTCCCACCTGACCATCAACACTCACAAAGTATGTTAAATTCTTCATACATTCCAGCTGTATTCTGGTACTAATCATACTGTGCAGTAGAAATTTCACAGCGTATTGCAGGGGCCCTTCAGAATTTCGACCGCCGCTTTTCCGGGGCGGATCTTGTTCGACCAAAGTCTGCTTCGAGCGTCTGTGCGAAATTTAGGAATCAGCTACGAGCCGTCGAAATACGTGTCAAGAATGCCGGAGCCCAAGATAGTTCTCCCAAAAGAGTCTACCCTAAGGTGGAGGTCTACAAACTCCTCACCCGCGACAACATTGAGAAGCTCTTGGGATGTGAGTGTGAGCAATGTCGTTGTAGCGGCCGTTTAAAAGTGCCGTCTGCCGAAATGATTGCCATCATCGAGGTTGCATACCGACTTATTCTGGCGATTCTATTATTCATGGATCACCTTTATCTCATCCAGGATTTTATCAAGAGAGAATATACCGACGAGAGGGCCCTACTCCAGCCTCTTCAGGAGCAGGAACTCGAGGATCTTGCCAACAACGCCTCCGAGAAATTGAAGCTCATCCAGTGGCACGATCAGCACTTTGCCAAAGATTTTCACTACGAACGACAATACGAATTTCTTCTGCCCGACATAAGGACAGCAAATAGCCGTGAAAGGGTAGCATTTAATATTCGTGCCACTCTGCCACTGGATCTGGAGAGCAAGATTGGTTGTGGAGGGTATGGAGAAGTCTATAAAGCCAAACTTCTTGACGGATATCACGACTTCGAAACTCATGTAAGAGACAACCAGCGTAGCGGATTCAAGCATGAAAGTTGAAACAATATCTAACCATTGTATATACAGAACGGATACGTTGCAGTCAAAATATACCGAGAATCGTCTAGTGCCGGCAGCGAAGACGATGATTATACCGGCAGTGACTATAAGGATGAACCTGAAGACGAGGATTGGGCCATTGAGCAAAGGAATAATCTCCGCTTCACCCACCCAAATATTATGGAAATGTTGGCAACGATAGGGCATGGAAACTATAACATGACAATCTACCCGCTCGCCCAGACTTCCCTGGATCGCCTGATGAAGAAACCCTGCTCTATCTCTCCCACAGATATTGTCACGAATATGGCGAAACTATTCTCTGCACTTGCATTAATGCATGCTGGAGTACCTGATTTCTGCGGCTACCATTTCGATATCAAGTGAGTCCTGGATCCGGCGATTCTTGGACCAAGGAGACCGTCGATGCTAATATTGAGTGCTGTAGGCCGTCGAACATTCTCGTTCGTCTCGATGGAAGCTGGGCGTTGGCTGACCTCGGACTGGCTCATTTCAAACCTGTTGTGAATACAGATCCGCAGTTTTCGGCAACAGGCAGAAGACCGTGTTGCGAAGAATATGCCGGACCGGAGGGAGAAATAGTCCACAGGTCTTTTGATATATGGTCAATCGGCTCTGTTTTTGTCGAATTGCTGGTGTGGTATACTGAAGGCCGAAGCGGTGTTAAGAAATTTCGCGACTCTCGTAGGTCTAAGAAGGGCTACAAAGTTGTCTATGACTTCCACGAGAATGGGAAAGTGAAGGAAGCAGTGCTATCGAAGCTTGACTCCCTTGCCAGCAAACACCACGACCCGGCTTTAGTTGGTTCAATCAGAATCGTCCGTCTCTTATTGAACCCGGAACAGTCGGAGCGGCCATCCTCCCATGAAGCTGAGTTTCTTCTTTGCGCTCTACTGGGCGAAAAGGTTGAGATACCCGCTCACGTCAAGCCACACGTGAAGGTAAGCACCATTTTGCAAGTTTCTCCTTCCCTCATACCCAGTTATAGCGAAAAGAATTCGGCCGCGTAATCGTAAGCCCGCACGTGGCTGGACAAACTGGGAACGAGAGAACGTTTCTCCGCAGCAGTGCTGATTTTTACCTAGGTTCTTCTAAATAGCTTCGAGTCGGCTAATAGAAGCAAACAACGCTCCTGACATTGGTTGGTTTCACCACAGACGTTCATCGCGCATTTTTGGATGGTTGCGCGCCAAATTTGGAAGGTTGTGGCGAGTTATTCGGCATCCACGGCTCCTAAGGCTTCCTCTAGTTCACCGGAGAATTTCTGTCGCGAGTATGAGGCCGTCCGATCATTTAATTTCCTTTTCGTCCCAAATTCAGGCTTAAGTCGTTTGGTTGAATCACGGTTTCCTTTGTTGCATTCGGTATAGACCTCGGGTATAGACTTTGGCTTTTAGTGATATGTACGGCTTCATGGAGTTTGGAGTTGCAATGTCCTGTACTCTATTAGATACTATTTGCTGCGTGGCTAGTTGGTTATTGTTTGGGTTGGGTTCTTATTATTTGGGTTGGGTTTTTATTATTGGAGTTGTGGTGCAATTGGATCATTTAGTTCAGGCCTTGTACTGTTAGCTAGAGATTAGTACTTTGTTTTACTTGTGGTTATACTGATCGTGATTTTGAGGTACGGGTTGGCTGTACGAGCACGCCTCAACATATCGTGGCCTGTATACATGTATCATTTCTCTTGTCTTCATAGATTTGTTACTAGTATGACTTTTTCCAACTGCGTACCTAAGTAGATAATCAACCCGACAGACCAATAGATATTTTCATGCTCCCCGCTTTCAGAGTGCATCTTTTGCATCTCCAGTGATCCCAGGAGTATCCGCAATCCGCACGATCCATTTCTCGCCCCTCACCTGCCCATCCTTAATCTTTACCACCGCCTCCTCAACCGCCGCCAACCCCCCCTCCAATACCCTAATCCTCAGCGGCTTCAGCTCACCATCAGCTACCAACTTCTCTGCCACCCCAAACACACGTCGTGCAACATCCGCATCGTCTTCGCCCGCCTTATATCCAATTGTATCCTTACCAAAGGCTGTATAGCAAACCTTGAATGTCGGACCGATAACACCAGGTCTTTCGACGTCCGATATCGGCAACAACACCGCATATCTTCCGCCCTCATTCCCAAAACATTGCATACAGATGTCCACCGTGGGTTTCGTCGACACGCAGTCCATAACCAGACCTAAGTTCTCGTTCGTAGCTGTGCGGATTTGCTGTATAGCATCTGGCGCTGTGTAGTCGATCACCACATTCGCACCGAGCTGCTCTACGCGCTGCATATTGGCCTTGCCGCACGTCGCAACAACATACGCCCCGGAGCTATTACCCATTAGTCAATCGCCTACCATCGGTTTCTCCACAGAGATCCTCTTACAGTCTCGCAAGCTGAACTGCAAACTGACCTGTAGCCGTGCTGGCACCGTAGATGAGCACCGTCTTGGCCTCGCGTGGATCCAGCAACGGTATCGGCAGCTGTAACGTCTGGAACAATGCCTGTGATGCTGTCATGATACCCATTCCGAATGTTGCAGCTTCTTCCAGACTCGTTTCGGCGGGAATGTGTAATGCTGTATGCGCCGGCGCAACGATGTACTCTGCAAAAGCCCCGGCTCGGAGGTCCGTAATGTCGCCTATGCTATCTATTAGCCAGTTGATGGGTTCGGGCCGTACGGTATAACGTACCCCCCTGCACAAACCCCGCTATGCGGTCGCCTGGCTTCCACTTCTTATCGACGGACGAGCCAACAGCAACCACAGTGCCAGCGTAGTCAGATCCCAGCACTGCACCTGGCGCGGGGTTCCAATCACGTGCCATCCAGTCGGAGGGATTGAGTGCGACGGCATGAACGCGAACCTGGAGTTCATGTGGCTCCGGGTCTGGAATGGTGTGATTTGCGGTTAGGGTTATCTCACCAGGAGCGGCGACAAGAACGGCAGTCTGGTGAGCGGGAAGAGAAGTCATGGTGAGGATGGATGCTAACCCTGTAGTGGGTTCCTCGCAGCATTATATATTCGGCTTTCTTCGCCAGTTTGTGCACCTTACACATCCCGAGATAACATCATTTTCGTGTTTGTTTGCATTCCCAATCGGGCGAGTAGTCCTTCGATGCACAATGTATGCGTGCTGCACTCCAAATTGAACAGTCAGCATATTGTACCCCACCGTATCGATCACCAGTGTGATTAGAAATTGCCTTGGAAATGCTTAACGAGCACGACTTGGGCACGATGCAGTCATTCCGAGTGCACAGGTTACCTATATCGATCCGCACCGCCCTTTGGAGATAAATTGCCCCACTTCGGGGTTAGCCTATCTCCGGTTTCTGTTTGGAGATCAGTATTTTCGCCGAAGGGTTCAAGTGAGAATTGTTCACAAAACTGGGCGGAATTCCGAAAGAAAGTGCCCGGGCCGAGGTTTTGCCTTGCTTGCAAGCTGCAAAAAAGTGGGTGCGCTAAATTAAAGGCGAATACGGCGGCCATTAAGGACCACCCCCGCCATAATTCGGAGCGTCGAGTTGTCGAGTGTCGAGGGTTGGGCGCTTAGCGAGTTAACAAGTTAACAATTTATAAAGCCACTGTGGCTGTAGATTTAATTAACTACCAAAGCCATTAACCATGCTAAGGCCACTGTAACTTTTCATGGGGTAGATAACCAGAGTGTGCACCCTCACCACCACCACCACCAGTTCACCTGTTCACCCACCATCACAACAGTCTCCCCAACATAAACAGCTCTCTAGTAGTCTCATATAAAAGATTTAAAAAGAACTCAATGCCAACAGAGTGCCACTCAGGATTCTTCAACTATGGCTAGTTTCCACAGCAAGAATCAAGAGAAAAAAGAAATAGATGCCATGGCAGTAATTGAACTTATATGGGTAATTGATTGTAGAATTTACACCATACTGGCTGTGGCTTTATATGTTAACATCCTGAGTTGTAACATGTGGTGGCTGATTGGATGGTTAATGGCTTGTATTATTGTTAATTCAAGTTACAGTGGCCCGCTAAATGGTTAATGGCTTTAGTCCTTGTTAAGCTAACTTACGGTGGCTTTATAAGTTGTTAACTCTGGCTTGAGAGATTGCTAACTCGCTAAGCGCCCAACCCTCGACACTCGACGCTCGACGCTCCGAATTATGGTGGGGGTGGTCCTTAATGGCCCCCGTATGGCGAAGGTGCTCTCGTTCTCAGAATTTTTCGTCGCTCGCAAGCTCGCTCCTCAAAATATTGAGCTTGCGAAGTTAGCTGACGGGTGGTTTTCGAGCGCAAGGCGGGGGACGGTGGTGCTTGCAAAACCTAATTTCAAATTTCGCAACAATCACAACACCACACGAAAATTACAATTGTCGACACCAAGAGATAGGTTTAACAGAGAGGGCTCAGGTATCATATTTTAATAGTGATTCTGTTTTCCATATGGAAGCCTCATTCTTACTGCTAATTGTTGGAAATTGTCCACGTCCAACATGTGTAAAAATAACCTTACGCGATGTGCAGCCCATAGCAAGCGGTACTAGCTTAAGCTTTGGACGGTATAGGAAAGTTTGCGCGTAGACACTATGAAATCCTATGGACCTGCATGTTGACTAGATAACTATAGTACACTAGCAAAAATTTAAATCTGCGCTAGATATTATGCATAGCACTAGATAACTCAATTCTCAATACTATTCACAGTACTTGGTACTACCTATGCGGACTCGATTGCAAGCTCCGAGATGCGCTTGACTTCAAGTTCCCAAGCACACTCGACTCCATGCTCCTAGGTGCACTCAACTCCATGCTTTCAGATGCACTTGACTCTTTGCTCCTAGGTGCATCACCGGTAAAAATGACCTTGCGCGACGCGCAGCCCATTACAAACGGTTTTCCGAACGGTATTCCACAGGAACATTGACGTGTGGTACTGTGAAGTCTTATAGACCTGTGTGTGGATACAGATAGTATGATATCAATTGCACAGTATAACTATGGAGTTCGGGTACGCGGGGGCAGGATACTATGCTCAATTCTCCCAGGTACACCGACTGCCGATTCTAAACTTCGAGGTGCATTTGACTCCATGCTCTCAGGTGAGCTTAACTACATTCTTCTAGGTGCGCTTGACTGCATGCTCCTGGGGACAATTGACTCCAACTCTCCCAAAAACATAAAATTGGTTGCCACTCAAGAACGGCTCAACAGATTCACAATTTGAGAGCCCGACTATTAGAGCCTATGGAATAGATTATTTAGCATCAAACAAGCATCTCGGTCAGACTGCAATTGATGGAGCTGATATGGGGTGGTGGATAGTTATACCTTGAGGGATTCCATCAACTCCATCATCCACCTATGCATCCACCTATGCATCCACCTATGCCAACTCCATGAATATTCCTCTAGTTGACACTTGTTAGATGCCGAATAATCTACTCAATGCCCTCTAAATAGTCACGCCCTCAGGTCGTGAATCTGCTAAGACGTTCTCGAGCGGCAGCCAATTGTATTTTTGGAGTTGGGACATTCCCGGAGCATGGAGACGAATGCAGCTAGAAGCATGTAGACAAGTGAACATAGGAGAGTGCAACCAAGTGAACCAAGGAGAATGCATTCAATTACACCTTGGAGAATTGAACATAGTATCCAGCGCCAAGCATAGTTTCTAGCACAGATTTTTGCCAGTGAACGTTCTATAGTTATCTGGTCCACACATAAAATTTCCTATACAACACCATCCGAAAAGCTGCTTGCTATGGGTTGCACGTAGCGTAAGACCATTTCTACCAGTGGAATGATTTCATCCCAAAGACATTTCACTTCGCCTTCATTTCCAATTTTGGCACGAAGATCTAATTTAGTTTGTCTGTCGCTAGCAGCTGGGTCTGGAAGTATCCTCCAAGTACCTCTATAGCTAAGGCTAAGGCTGCACAAGTTACAACTCCCCTTATTGCTTGACATAAATAACGAGGCAACTGGTCTGTAATAAAATTTAAAGCATTTTCTACCTCAGCTCTCTCTTCAAATCTATCTCTTGATGTTGGTAACGATTAAAAGATTTCTTGTGGTGGGTGGTTGCTACACGAAATGAGTTTTGCCGGTTTGTGCTTTAGTACCGCCCGTCGTCTGAAGTCTGCTCTGCGGGAGTTCTTAGAGGGAACAAGATTGGGAACCTGCTCCACCACAATGCCATGTATATAGCCTATGATTAAAATAGAATTAACAATTCCTCTGGCTACCACCCGTCTCATCAGTAAGTATATATTAGACTAGCACTGGTGGCGGCTTTGCCGCCCCCTGGGTGGCAAAGTTGGATGGTGTGGTTGAAAGAATCTTCCCCTGAAACTTCTACCACACACCTATAATAACTTCACAAAAATTTGTCTAATAAGGAC
>Ga0307515_10007244_pt1 | contig 21966 bp, 6 predicted proteins | sample 17_EM_MG_FD_194513 | JGI IMG/M metagenome (GOLD analysis project Ga0307515, IMG submission 194513) | Populus trichocarpa ectomycorrhiza microbial communities from riparian zone in the Pacific Northwest, United States - 17_EM | ecosystem: Host-associated > Plants > Roots > Unclassified | place...
TATCTAGATAACTCTAATAAAAATGTGAGAATTATACGTTGCGGCCTACTTTAGGCTAAGGGAAGCGATAATAGCTCTCTTTAATCCTAGATATAATCCTAATCCTAAGGAAAATATTAGCCGGATAGCACTGTTAATAGCCAGCGTTAACGTAAACTCAGAGGACTTATTTGGTTAGATGGTGCTATTATTAGCCGTAGAGAATAGGCACGAGGCCGTAGTTAAGCTGCTACTTAGCACGGACGGCATTAACGTAAACTCTAAGGACGGGGATTACGATCGGACGGCGCTGTTATTTGCCGTAGAGAATGGGCATAAGGCCGTGGTTAAGCTACTGCTTAGCGCGGACGGTATTAACGTAAACTCTAAGGACGAGGATTACAGTTAGACGGCGCTGTTATTTACTGTAGAGAATAGGCACAAGGTTGTGGTTAAGCTGCTACTTAATACGGACGGTATTAACGTAAACTTTAAGGACAAGGATTATGGTCAGACGGCGCTGTTATTTACCGCAGAGAATGGGCACGAGGCTGTGGTTAAGCTGCTGCTTAGTATAAACGGCATCGACGTAAACTCTAAGGATAGGATCCGTTAGATAGCGCTGTCGTAGGCCGCAAGGAGAGGGCAGGAGGCCGTAGTTAAGCTACTGCTTGGCGTGGATAGTATTAACGTAAATTCTAAGGACATCTGTAGTTGGACGGCGCTGTTATTAGCCGCAGAGATTGGATACGAGGCTGTAGTTAAGCTGCTGCTTAGTGCGGACGGTATTAACGTAAACTCTAAAGACGGGAGTTATTAGACGGCGCTGTTATAGGCCGCAGAGAATAGGTATGAGGCCGTAGTTAAGCTGCTGCTTGGCGTAAACGGCATTAACGTAAACTCTAGGGACAAGGATAGGTACCGTGGTTAGACGGCGCTATTATAGGCCGCAGCAAATAGGCATAAGGCCGTGGTTAAGCTGCTGCTTAGCGCGGATAGTATTAACGTAAACTCCAAGGGCGGGGATTACGGTAGTCGGACGGCGCTGTTATAGGCCGCAGTGAGAGGGCACAAGGCCGTGGTTAAGCTGCTACTTAGTACAGACGGCATCGACGTAAACTCTAGGGATAAGGACGACTATAGTGGTCAGACGGCGCTATCGTAGGCCGCAGTAAGAGGGTACGAGGCCGTGGTTAAGCTGCTATAATTATATAATAATCTATTTATATAACCTACATTTCTATTAACCTCCTCCCTACCTATTACTATTGCGCATATTATAAAGATCTTACTACGGTAGGGGGTAAGATCGCGAGAGTTCGCGTATGGCCTTTACTGGGCTAGAGCTGTAATAAAGCCCTATAGTATAGGAGCTACACGTTCTATATTAACAACGATTATATTAAGCTTAAGCTCTTTAACTAGCTCCTTTAAATTAAATCGCCTAAGCCTTCTAGACGTATAACTTCTGTCCTCCTACTTTTAACGCGTAAGATTCTCTAGCTTAGTTTGTATTTGCTTATATAATAGCTCTTAATATAGCCTTCCTAGCTCCCAACTGCTATATTATAAAAGCCGATCTTTAGTAACTAAGTTCTTAAATATTGCCCTCTAAAGCCTATTCGCGTGTTATTCTGGTAGTTTGTGACTGTTAGAGGAGGGAGCAGTTATATAGTACTAAAGAAAGGTTGTTAAGCTCTACTAAAAAGTATATAGTTATACTAGTATAGAATTGACCTATTCGCGATTAGATATAAATATACGCGAATTCTAACCATTTTCTAATCCTAAATCGTTGGTTTAAGTGCCTTGGCTATAATAAGAGGGCTACTACCGTAATTAATGTTTAGGAGGGGGAGCTTTTATAAAAGAGCGTTGCGTATAACGACGTAGTCTTCTTTATAGGGTTTTATTTAGTTATTCTAGCCATTAAGAATAGCTTTAGGAGTTATAGGTGTTAATATAATTAAGCTTAAAGTAGGTGTATTTAGGCCGCTATACCCCGTATAGAACTATTTAAAATTCGAACTATATATCTAACAAAGGTTTAACCTAAAACGGTTTAGTGCGCGGTTAAACCTTAGATAAAGGTCTGGGAACGAGATAAGTTTACCAGGGGTTTATTTATAAGATAACTTAAGATATATCTCGCTCTCGCAATAATAGCTAAAGCTTAGACATAGTCGGTAAACTACTAAGATTACTATTAATATACTAATGAAAACGGTAATAAGACCGGTCTAATAATTAAAATTACTGTAGAAAGGCTGACTTAAAGTAGGACACTAGGTGATTTATTAGGCAAAACAAATATAGCAGTAAGGTAGAGTGCTAAGGTATATTTTTTAGACCAAATCTTAGCTCTAATACATCTGATATACTTTTAGTGGTACACGATATAACTCCTTTATTTAATCTCCGACCTTATTAAATCCTAGGCTCTAGTACGGCGAAGCTCTAACCAATAATTTATACTACACTCCCGCTAATTAGGGATACGCCCCCCCCTCTACTAGTGCATATTATACTATTAACTAGGTATACTTAACTGCTCTAAATTACTCTAGTGAAGATAGAGCGTATATAGGTAGTATAGGCTTGCCGATACTATAAGCAGCTAAATAATAACCCCCTTTAGATTAAAGGCAACTATATGCCTACTAACGAGACTAGTACGGCTAGCTATAATAAGAATACCTTACTACAACACTAGGTCGGCCTAGTCGTAAGTACTTTTCGCCTTAGAGATTCCTATAAAAGCAGCTTACGAGTTTTAAAGAACGCTAAATAAGCAATGCTGAACCGTTTTTATAACAGCCTAAATTAACTACCGCAGGTACGTACCAATAAAATTATTGTCACTATTTTGTATACTAATTTATACAGGTGGTCCGACTAAGGAAATCCCTCTCTTAGCTATTAGAGGAACGCTAGGTGAGGCAGAAACCTTAGACCTAGGTAATAACTTTCCACGTACCGCTCCTAAGTATTAAAAAGCGCTAATAAGGCTTAGAATATCGAGTCTAGAATTCTAGATTCTTTAAAAAGGGAAAAGTAAAGCTTAGATCGCATATTTAGGTAAAGACAGTAACTTACTTAGGGTATAGATGTTCGCTATCCTTTTTAGTAAACCATTAGGCAATAATACCTAACAATTAAACAACATAAACGTCTCTACTATAATATATAATCAATATGTATATAGTTAAATTTGGCGGTTTATAGTAGTATAAGAGAGGAGAGGCTTCTACTACGTATGGTTCGTATATATATCTTAAAGTCTATTAGCATCCTAACTAGTCTTAGCCTAATTTTCATATATAGAGGTCGTGCTACGACAAAGAGGGGCGTAGAGCCTTTAGAGCATACGATTATCCACATCTAGGGTATAAGGCTAAGATTAGTGCTAGGCGAGGCGACCCTAAAGAAAAAACCTATTGCGGTAGTGCCAGCGGGGAGCGGCATAAGGTTAGCTCCTACGTTATAAATTAATTTTGGAATCCAGCATCCCATCTAGCATAACGTTAAGGTTAAGGATCTTAGTACTATATATGATAAAGACTTGCCTTACTTAATTGGTCACCCTAGGATAGAAATAGATAGAGAATAAATAACTAAATGGTAATATTATAATAGCTTATAGTAGGTACTACGTTACTACTATAATTAGGCTAGGTATGTAAAGTAATAAGTTACTATACCGTATAGAGTCTATTACCTAATAGAATAACCTTAATTAATTCTAAGATTTACTATAAGGAGAGAACTATCTAGGTAAGGACTATAGGTCTTTAAATATATAACTATACTCCTAAAAAAAACCTTTATATAAAGGCTTAGTTAATAAAACAAGATCTATTAGTAGCTAGTAAACTAGAATTCTAAGATAAGGACTAAGAGAAGGTTGAGGAAAGGATACGTCTATATATATGGCGCCAGGGCTCTAGCTAAGCCCCTAACTAGGGTCTATAACAGTGCCGTATATTACGGCACTAGCAGAAAGCGGCAGCTATAGTAGACATTATGGTAGATATAGGGCTTACGTAACTCTTACGTAACTAGGGATCGTATATAACTCCTTACGTTACTACTTATCCTTTCCTTTCCTTTTCTTTAGCTTTAGATTCTCGTTTATAAACAATCCAATTATATAGGCTTGCACGTCTCTTATACCGTGCTCATACCTCGATTGACTAAGTCGCTAACACCGTAACATTATATCTCGGACACTATTATAGTGCTATAACGCAAGTAGGCTAAATAACTACGTTGTGGTATAAAGAGGAGAAGAAGGTAAAAGGGGGTATCGTATATAAATAGTAGGGCCAGCCGCTAAGGCGCTAGTGGTGGGCCAGCCAACAGTAGGAAATAGTACGCGATAGGTCAGTGCCGTAATAAGAAAGGATAGCTAAATTTTAAACATATATCTACCCACGTGCTAAAAGGGCGTGCGTTCTATAGAGTTAAGTATAGGACTATAAATTATCAAACTAACCTCCTCCTATAGAATTACGCTATTAAAGTTAATATAGTCGATTAAACTGCTTAATAAAAGGCCTTTATTAGCGACTTAGTTAATTAAGACATAAGTACGGCAAAAGGGTCGCGTAAGCCTGTACGATTGGATTGTCTATAAACGAGAATCTAAAGCTAGGAAAAGGAAAGGAGAAAAAGAGTAGCGCCATTTAGTGTTTTATAAGATCTTTATGTTATATAATCGCAATATGCGGCAACCTATAGCAATCTGTAGCAACTTACTAGTGCGAAGTTCTACTAGTGCCGTAACAGCCTTTAATTAACCACCACTTTTAATATTAATCTGCTTTAATTATATCGGCCAATAGTCTATTACGCTTATTAGTAATAATCTTTTTAGCTTAATAGAAGGCTCGTTTGCATATAGAGCTTATTATAAGTATAGAGAATATATTAAGAGCAATCTTAGAAAGCGTTAGATAAAGGATTTAACTAATTTTAAGCCACTAGTTAAGAGGATTAGGAAGTTAATCTACGAACCCTACGCGGTGCTAAAGGAGTTAAGTAATGCGTAGATTGTAGATTTAATAAGGAAGAAGTAGAGGAAGAAGCTCTACTACCTAGCTAATATGTAAAATGTAATATACGTTGCATTTTACATAGGTAATAAAATGGTAAATTTTAGTATAGGAGAACGGGTATACGGCGCGTAAGGAGATATTAGGGAAAATGCTTTATTTACTATACGGAATATTATAGTAGGCTATAATAGCACACTATCCATATAGCCGTCTGAGCATAGCGTTTAACTATTTTAGGTAAAGCTTACTGCCAAGACTGCTGCCTAAGGTAAGTCTAAGTGGTTTTGCTATGCGCTTAGCTGTGGGGCTACCTTTTACCAATACCCGCATTTTGTTACCTTAGTGGACTTATACTAAGAAATCAATTGCGCTAGCGTATTGATCTCCTTTGGATATTTAATCGATTTCTTAGTCTAAGGGACTTTAGTGAGATTTGTATAGAAGCACAAGCGTTTTTTATATAGGAAAACTTATAATTTTTAACGAAATTAATTAAGATCCCTATAACGTCTCTTAAGGTAAAAATTATATTAAATTACTTAGGAGATCTAGCTCTATAGATTAGTGAGAGTTTAGGCTTTTTATACCTTTATGTGGGCCTATATAGGCCTATATATAAAAGTGCTTACGCTTTTAATAATGGGAATTTCAACTTTAACGAAATTAATCTTAGATTTAGGAGGGGATAATATAATTTAAAGGCATTTAATATATAAAGTAGCCCCCTAAAAAATTATTAACGAGTTTTAAAAGACTTTATTTTATTATATTATGGAGGAAATCCCCTTATAAAGTTGCTAAAACTAAGATTTTTACTTACGCTTTTAACAAAACTCGCCAAAGGCTCTTAGACGTGATTTTGGTGGATGTTAGTTAGCTTACTAACGGGCCAAAGGAACATCCGCTCTAATTAAATTCACGTCTAAGCTCGCTAAGGTAACGCATTTTAACTTAGTATAGGTTATCTTAGCAAACTTAGATTATAGAATTAATTAGCGGATATACGTATATCCGCAAGTAGATATCGCTAACCTTTTTTATTAAAAAGTTGATTTTATAGTCTAAGGGACTTTCGCAAGGTTTCTTAGGCGATCTAACTTGTTTTGTATATAGAGCAGTTACCTTTTTTAATGAAATTAATCTACCCCCCTATAATAGCTATTATCTCAGAAATACCGTTAAATTGATCCGTAGAAGTAGCTCTATAATTAATAAGTATATCTACTCCGTACGCCTACACGATATCTAGTAGAAAGCGCCGCCGAATAGGCGATTCGCCTACTTAGGGTCTGCACGAAGCTCTACACGAAGCTTTGCACTAAACTCCGCACTAGGCTCTGCGTATAGAGGCTCTATATAAAGCTCTGCGTACGGAGAATCTATATAAAGCTCTATGTACGGAGGATCTACACGAAGCTCTGTATAAAGCTCTATATAAAGCTTTACACGAAGCTCTGTATAAAGCTCTACATAAAGCTCTACACAAAGCTCTATATATAGAGGCTTTGTATAAGGCTTTGCATAAAGCTTTATACAAAGTTCTATATACAAAGGCTCTGCACGAAGCTCTATATAAAACTCTATATATAGAGGCTCTGCACGAAGCTCTGTATAAAGCTCTATATAAAACTTTACATAAAGCTCCGTATAAAGCTCTGCGTATAGAGGCTTTATATAAAGCTCTATATACAGAGGCTCTACACAACGGCTCTACGTACGACGGTTCTATATACGACGGCTCTACTATAGAGGCTCTATATAAAATCTTTATACAGAGCTTTATATAAAGCTTTATGCAGAGCCTTTATACGTAAAGCTTTATATAGAGCTTTATACAGAGCCTCTATACGTAGAGCTTTATACAAAGCTTTTATACACAGAGCCTCTATATAACCTACCTAAACAATAACTTCCTAAGGTTCTTTAGGGTAGCTATTATAGATTTATATAGGTTTTATATATATTAGCTAGTATTTAATAAAGTTATATATAGTCATAGAATTGCTAATAAGGCGTTTTTTTTTAATGAAAATGATTATAAGACCTAAAAATATCTAAGTAATAAAAATAATATATTCTAAAAGCCTAGGCTTTATTATATAATTGATAAACTTTAAAAAAATAATATAAAATATTAATGTTGAGTTATTTTAATATCCGCAACCTCCGCAACGCGGATATCTATAGATTTACTAAGAACCTTTACGAAACGCGCTTAGATATAATTCTGGTGGTTTCGCATAAACGTAGTTAGTTAGCTTGCGGACTAATTGAAAATCTATATTAATAGAATCGTGTTTAAGCTTACTAAGGTAATAGCATAGGATGGGTTTAACAGCAGTATAATTAGCGGTATTTATAGCAGGTGATTAAAGCGTAAAATAATTTAAGCTCGCCCCCGCTAGTAGGGAGGGTGGCTGAGCCGTACTAACTAGACCCTTATTTAAGAGGCGTTTAATTTTTAATATAAATAAAGAGAGAAGTTAGCGTTTAAACGCGCTTTTCGCTATAAAATGGCATATAGAGGTGAAGGTTAATAGTGTAAATGCTAAGAGTTTCTAATAGTGGGGCAAATGCCAGCTAGGATTAGATGAAGATCTTTATAAGGGAACTTTAGAGTAGAAAATTTATTTCGCAATCCCTAAATATATAGCGCACTCTCTATAAACCGGCTAGTTTAAATAAGGGACCTACTATAAGCGAAGCCTAGCAACGCAAATACTACCCTTTTTTATATTCGTCTTTATTGCGGAGTCTATTATATTAATAAAGCGTCTGCGATCCCTTAGGTTATACGTTTAGTAGTTTTTTATTTTCCTATGGGCGCAGTTACCTTATCGCTATAGGGTATACTAACTAGTGTTTATACCTTATCAGCAGTAGGAAATAAATTAACACTTAACTTTCGCATGCTATCTTATTGCATTTAATGCGATTTTGACTTTAATTAAATATAGTGTTAAGGTTATGTAATTTAACCCCTTCTAACTCGCTTCCTAAGTAATAGTTATTTAAAACTCTTATATAAGGCTAAGTTTATTATTACTATTACTATTATAAACCACGTCCGCGCCTGGGTTAATGCCACCCTATTATCTTTAGAGAACTTTAAAGAACCTATATATTAAATTTCCCTTTAATCTTATCTTAAATAAATACGTCGCTCTCTAAACTCCTATTAACGAGTCCGCCCTAAACCTGACCCATTATCGCAATTATCCGCGGTTAACTCTTTTAAGATAAACTCTATCACTAACGCCTCTTCTATTACTTTACTTAACTTAAATGTTAAGAAATTTAGAGAAAGACTATCTTAAGAAATGTTAAGTATAGTATATATATATAGATAATAAGATTAGGTTAAGAACAGAACGGTGGTTAATATGGTACCAAAAATTTTTGGTATTAATAGTGCTAGTATTCCACCCCAGGCAAACGGCCTTTACGGCTATATTAAGAAAATATATACTAGTAGTAGCTACTAATAGATAGCCCTGACTAGTTTAATAAATGACTATGCATTAACCTATAATGTAATAGAAAAATTAATTTACTAAGCTACTGTTTTATTTTACTTAACTAATAAACCTTACTTTTTAGTTCTTTAAGGATAGCGGACTAAGTATCTTTAATAAGCTCTTTATATTCCTTAAGGCATTTTCTAGTAAATATAATATTGCCTACAGACCTGTACTAGTGTTAGCTCTAGTCTATATAAGTACGCCTTTAACATACAACGCAATATCTATTATCTTTATCACGATAGTAGATATGTATATTTTTAAAGTACGTGTAAAGCCAAAGATATCCTGGCCTATATACTTAAATATAGCCTAGTTATAAGCGCCTAATTAAGCTGCCTAACTAATCTGTTTATTAAGCTCTTTATAATACTTACTATAACTTCCTAGAGGGAGCTCTAGTGCTGTAAATTCGGCATTTGTTGTGGTTAATATCTAGGTAAGCTTTTCCAATGCTGTATTAAGGGCTTTAAGCAGTTCTATAAGTTTAGGTATAGGGCTTTAGCTTAGAAGGCCTCTAGCCGTAAGGTATAGCGATTGACTTAACTAAAGAGTAGATGTTACTAGGTCCGCTAGATTAGAAGTATTTTTTATTAAACCTATTATTTTATCGCTTGTTATATATTAAGATAGGGTATAACTTACTAGATTTACCGCGTTAAGCTATATATATAAAGCACGCTCTTATTTTTAGTTATTACATTATTCGGGCCAGACTGCCGTAAGAATGAGTTATACTAGATATAGAGATAGTAAGCACAGGAGCCACGAGAATAGCTGGTGGGGTTAAGCAGGGTTATAGTATAGATCTATACCTATTAGGAGCGAATAGGAATGTATATATATAGCATAAACGACATTCTATAGGCTAGATAATTGAAAGATAGAGCCATCCTAAGAATGCTATGGCCGTAGTATAAATGAACCTTCTATATACTACTAAGTTGCGATAATAAATTAAGTAGCCTTAGGAAGCGATGCCAAAATATAAAGTAGTAGAAGAGTTTATAAAGACGTAGGTTATATAATTATGTTTTTTAGGTATAGCTGCAGTAAAAACTTATTTAGTAGATATAAAGTAAAAAATGTGTTATAACTACTTACGTGCTATATAAATAATTAAGAGCCCCTTTTATAGCCTATCCTAAGTTGGCCTAATCAGAAAGCCTACCGGGCGCTGCTCTATTATAGCTTAAGGCCGGTATATACTAAGGGTCTTACTACTCTTCGTTATAAAAGGGTTAAAAGGTTATAAATTATGCCGACTTAAAACCTAAATTGGTACTCTTTACTAGCGTAATACCTTAATAATGGTGAGGCGTAAGCCTAGGCATGTAATTGCCATTACCTAAGTGATCTAGTTAGCTGTTCCCTTAATTTTAGTTATAAAGTGCCTTTTATCATTCTTTGAAAAGATTAGAGGACGTCAGTATTATAAAGCGACACTATTCTTCTAACTTAGACAAATCGCTAGATAAACCAGGCGTGTTTAAACAAGAGGATCCTCGCGTAAAACTATTATATAGTAGAGCATTATATAACTAGGCGCCCCTTACAGCTGGGCGTTCCCTTTCGTTAATAGTTCTCTTAATCTACTTGCACAGCATGTTAAAACCATTGTCCCGCGTTGTTTAAGTAGTACGTCTTAGCTTAATCGGCTATAATCTGGATTGACGCTTTAAGGCGCTTCAAGAACGACGAGGAAAGGAAGGTCGTAAGCTATAATGCTATATTTTGACGACTTTAGCATATATACTATCCTGGCTTAGAAGGCTACACTAACCTATTAAGTTTAGCGGGCTATAATAAATAATAGGTAGATTAGCGATTAACTCTATAATTTTAGATTGCGTTATATAGTGTATTATAATCTAATTAGTATTGTTGATTTGTTTTGATCCGGAATAAGTTATTTACCCTTTTATTTGTTCTATAAATATAGAGGAGGGAACTGGCTCTAAGCTATACGCTATATAGCTGCTTTTAGCGGCTAGGACGGATTCTAATTTAATTAGTTAATTATAGCCGCCTAAATAGAGTAAAAATTTATAGGTTTATTCTTCCTTATATACTAACCACTACCTTTAATTAGATATATAAAATGACTTCTAACTTATCTTAAGATAATAGAGTCTCTAACCCCTCACAGGAGCCTTATAATCTTAAGGTAGTGAAGGAATATCCCCTATAAGGATTATGGACGCTATATCGGCTTGCTTCGCTAATAAGCTTTATATATAGTTGTTATAACCACATTAAGAAGGCAAAGCTTATAGCGATATATAATAAAAATTAGAATGCTCTTTACTGTAATGCGTATTATAGGTTGCTTCTCTTAAAACATTAATAAGGTCTATAATACCTAAGCCTACTAGGCTCCTAAGACGTTTTAAGTATTTATAAGTCGTAGCTATTAAATCGGTCCTCTTACAATTACCCTTAAACTTAAAAAGCTATACCTTATCTTATATTTGCCGCTACTAAAGTTAAATATTAGTTGGCCCCCTGACCGACTAGTAGGAATAGTTCTATTAGGAAGGTAAAGTTCTTAGCTATTTAGCGAAAATAGTTTAACTATATATTCCCTAAAATACTTTAGCTGGACTACGGTGGGATATATATAGGTTAATAATGAATCCAGGTTTTAGATTGGCTAATTGCTACAGAAAATTTTCTAAGTATGCTTTAGAAGTGCAACTCTTTACTACTACCTTATATTAAAGATCTCGCGGCTAAGGATTTAATACTTGGGCTATTATATACATTCTTACAGCATATACCGGAAAAATTGTATTAGTAGTATTTATTATTTAAGTATTTGCTAAAGGCGATAAGGCTAGACTTATTACTTTATAAGTTAGTATATGATTTAGGGGATTGTGCAATCTAAACTATTCTAGAAGTGCTTTACCGCCACTACGCCACACTTAAGAGTGTTAGTTCTTACGCTAACCAGTTGCCCGTTTACTCTATATTCTCTATTTCTTAACCTTAAAGATTTCCTCCTTAACAACCCTATGGCTAGAGTAGGTCAGCCGCCCTCCCTACTAGCGTAATTAAGGTATTTATTTAACTTCTCTTAAGATATAAGCGTATTAAGTTTAGTTGCTTATATAATCGTCTTCTGCTAAAGTCCGCTCTTGCACGCCTGCCTTACTGCACTATACTTTAGGATATGCAATTAGCCTTATGTGTATAGCGAATATCTAGATATAAGCAGTGGCGATTACCTCTAGACGCTTAACACTGGCAAGGTACTTTTAATATATTATTTAACACTAGCAGCTTATATCTGCACACCGAAATTTGGCGCTATTATTATTAGTATATCCTTAGTTTTAAGTATAATAAAAGCTCTAACGGAACCTTAAAATCCTTAATATTAACGTAGGGCTTTAAGTCCTAATAGAGCTTCTATAATATAATTTAGAGAACCTAGTATAGCTACCCTTAGAATATCGGCTGTTATGCTTAGCTGTGTTAGGGAAGATGGTTAGCATTATAGTCGGATCTAGAAAGGTATTAGTGTGTATAACTTTGCGCTTAACAATTCTTAGTACCTTAGGGGCATCCATACGGAGGGAATTAATGGAAATTTTATATTTTTATTATTCTAAGACTAATGCTATAAGCGAAAGTATATAGAGATCTGTTGTTGGCGGCGAGTGGCGGGCTGCTGCTAACCCTAACTATCCTTTTCCTTTTCCTTCCCCTCCTTCTCCTTCTTCTTCTTCTCCTTCCTCTCCTCCCCGTTTTTCTCCTCTCTATTACTCCGTTAATCCCCAGCCTCTAAGTGCAGCTTTAGTCGGTCTATTATTTGCTATACCCTTAAGGAGGCTATGCTAATAGCAACTTAAGCCTTAATATAGACACTTTCCTTAAACCACTGCCATAATTTATTTATTTGCGAATAAGATTTATAATCCTTAGTAGAGTCTTTCTGGTTTAGGAGGGTAATAAGTTAGTAAAAATAAGCTATTTCTTAATAAGAGCTGGAGAGATCTTAAATGGATCTTTTAGACAGCCCGCTATATACCGTTATAGCATTAAGTAAAATTTGGCGTTTTAACGGATAATTTTCTAAGAAGTCTCTAGCCACTAGACTTAAAAAGATATAATTTATAACTAAGAAAGCAACTAAAGATTTAGATGCCCTTTAATTGTCCTATCCCTTTAGTTTAGTATCTAAATATCTTAGAGAGTCTAGGTCTAGAGCTTTTAAGACCTTAAAGAGTATATTAAGACGACCTATTAATGGTGTTTTAGAAGTGTTTTTAGAAATATAGTTCTGTATAAAAGCTCTAAGCTCATACTAATTTAAGAACTTTCAATCCGTAGATAATATACGGGATTTGCTAGCGGCTTACAGTTATTATAAGAATAGTTTGCCTATAAGTATAAGGCTATTAATGCCGTTAAGAATTCTAAGCTTATCTTAGGATACGTATTTATAAATCAGCTTGTAACTAAGGTTGTGGTTAACCTTAGACTATATATATATTAATAAAGACGCGACTTAAATTTCTATAAGCTGTCCCGTATAGCGCTGCTCTATAGATAGGTGCTCCTTTAGGTGCTCTTAGTAGTCGGCGATGTAGCTATTAAACCGCTAGACAAATCTATTAAGAGTTACTTTCCCTCCCTCCATTTATTTCTTATTCTTTATAATAAACGCCTCCCTAATAATCTCTTTAACTTTAATACAGTTATCTAGAAAATGTTAGTAGTAATAAGCAGCTTAAAGTCCTTAGGTGGTTATTATTTAGGTAGGCTATAGGCGATTTAATTAATATATTGCCCGTTTGGCGGCGCTTTTTACTAGATATTGCAAAGGCGTATAGAGTAGATATACTTATCGATTATAGAACTGCTTCTACGGATTAATTTAATAGTATTTTTAAGATAATAGCTTTTATGGGGGCGTAGATTAATTTTATTAAAAAGGGTAATTGCTTTATATATAAAACAAGTTAGATCGCCTAAGAAACCTTGCGAAAGTCCCTTAGACCTTACCTTAGTAACCTTAGATTATAGAATTAATTAGTGGATATACGTATATCCGTAAGTGGATATTACTAACCTTTTTTATTAGAAATAATCATATTTGCGTTTCCTAGCGCTTCCTAAGAAAGTCCTCCGGGTCCTTGTTTAGAGTAGTTAAGTTACTAACTTATACTCCTTATCGTTCTTATTTATAAGCTATACTCCGCACCGTATAGGAGACTTTGTCTCCTATTTCTATAACTAATATAACTAAAGTATAATTAGAAACTAATATAAATAGTTAATAGGTAGTTAATAAACTAGAGTTAAACTTTTATTGGGATTTACTTACCCAATACAGCCCTTTACAGAGTGGTGTTGCATCTAATCCAGTATAACTTCTCTTCTTAATAATATAACGCGATCTTTACTAAGAGCAAACCTTATAGGCTCTTTATACTTCGTCCCCTTCTCTTCCTCTTTTTTAGGTTCCCCTAGGGATATTATTTAATATTAGGAATCTCTAACTCCCCTCGCTTTAAATACCTTATAATCCGCCAAATAATAATCTAACTTAAAACTATAGTTGTAATACTTATTAAGTATATTATAGGTTGAAAATCCTAATAAGTCTTCTAATGTCCTACCTAACTTTAATAGGAATATACCTTGACGCTTAAAGGTAGTTTTTGGGAATAGATAATAAGCCTAGTTCTACGTAATTAAACTTATTATAGCAGTGCTATAAAAGTTTACGATAATCTAAATAATAGGATCGCGATTAACCGCGATAAGGTTTATAACTAACTTATTTTAAGAACGCGTTCTAATAAACCATCGTAACTAAAACATTAATTAGTTTTAAGTATATTATAAGTAATAGGAAACCTAACTACTTCTCAGTTACTTTATTTAAAGTAATAACCCTCCTTATTAACCAAATAACGGCTTAGTTTTATTACTAACTTCCCCTCTAGAATAAAGACATCTATAGAAGATAATGTCTATACCTACTTTATAAAAAACTGTAAAGGCAAGGCTCTAGCGACGATAGTGCTGTTATCCCTTATAGCAGTTCTAAAACCTTAGGAATTGGTAATAAACTATCCTAGACTAAAATTAACGGACTAAACCAACTTGGCTATATTATAAAACTGTTTATAAGTACGACGTACAGTAAATATAGAAAAACTATTAAGATACTTAATGATTTTTAAAAGAAGCTTAACTAAAAGTTAAAGCAAGAAGCATTTAGCCATTACTTCTAGACGTAATAACCGTAGTTAAATAGAATAAAACCACTTTGTATATAATTCTAGTGGTTTTGTATAAATGTAGTTAGTCCGCTTGCGGACTAATTAAAAATCCATACTAACGGAATTTACCTTAGAAGCTTAGACCAAGAAATTAATTGCGGATATTAGAATGTCCGCACCGTCCGCTAAGCTAATTTAGGACAGTAATCGTTTTCTTAGTCTGAGGGACTTTAGCGAAATTTGTAGAAAACCTAAATATTGTTTATATAAGAAGACCTTATTAACTTTAATAAAATTAATCTACCCTCCTATAATACTTATTAATATAAAATTATACTAAATTATAGAGAAAAGCCTACTCTATAAAGCTATAAGATCCTCAGCTCCTTATACCCGCGCGATAGTAAGAGGAAGTCGTTGCTGTAGAGGTCCTAATTCTACCGCCGAGCCGCGTAGTAAATACTAACGCTGAACGCTTACGCCTACGCTGGCAGCCCTCTACGTAGAGCTATAGAGCTTTATAAGAGCTCTCTAAAATAAAGCTTAGGGGGAGATCTATATAGAGCTCTGTACGGAGCTCTACCAAAGCTCTGCAAAAGCTCTGCATAAAGCTCCGCACGAAGCTCCGCTTGAAGCTCCGTATAAAGCTCTACTTAAAGCTTTACTTAAAGCTCCGCTTAAAGCTCTACTTAAAGCTCCGCTTAAAGCTCTGCTTAAAGCTCTACTTAAAGCCCTATTGTTAATTCCCATTACCAAATACTAACTAAGTGGCGTTGTCGATAGTGGTAATTACAAGTCGTAGTCGTCAGCTCTATCGTCAGCATCGTTATTAGCGTTTCGCCACCTACCTTATATATATATAGTCTCTTTTCTTTACCTATATAGAGCTTTAATGCTCTATTAATACGCAGCACTAATATATTAGGAAGGTTCTATAATCGCCTGTATAAACGCCCGTATAAACGCCTATATAATTAATTGATTAATTGCCCATATAATTGTCTCTATAAACGTCTCTGCAATTAATCGCCTGTATAAATGTCTATACGTCTGTATATCTACACGTCTATACGCCTACACGTAGCCCTATATAAAGCTTTGCATAAAGCTTTGTATAAAGCTCTATATAAAGCTCTATATAAAGCTCTACACAAAGCTCTATATAAAGCTCTATACAAAGCTCTATATAAAGCTCTATACGAAGCTCTGTATAAAGCTTTACACGAAGCTCTGTATAAAGATCTGCATTAAGCTCTATATAAAGCTCCGCACAAAGCTCTATAAAAGCTCTACTTAAAGCTCTATATAAAGCTTTACATAAAGCTTTATACAAAGCTTTACACAAAGCTCTACTAAGGCTCTATATAAGGCTCTGCCTAAAGCTTACCCCCTAGTAGTAGCTCTAGGCTAAGGGAGGATATTTTTAAGGAAGGGCCTAACTATAGCACCTGCTAGGTATTGCAATAGCTTTAAGTAGTAAATATCTATATATCTATATAGTTTTATCTATATTAGTAGACTATTTAATAAGATATAATATATGCTTAGGCTTTTAACAACGCGTTTTTTAACTTTAACGAAATTAATATTAGAACTAAGTAATAGCCGTATAATAAAATTCATACTATTTAGAAGCCCTAAGTCTTAAAAAAAAGTAACTATGGGGTTTAATAATAACGCGTTATGTAAATAAATAAATTAGATATCCGCAATCTCTATTTTATAGATTTTGCTTATACTTTTAACAAAACTCGCTAAACCCTCTTACGTGATTTTGCAATTCGGAAGACAGTGTAGGTTATTCTAATACTAGCTAAAAAATCGCGTTTAAGCTCGCTAAGGTAATAATAGAATCGCGTTTAAGCTTACTAAGGTAACCTTAGACTATAGAATTAACTTTTTAATAAAAGAGGTTAGCGATATCTACTTGCGGATTGGCGTATACATTAATTCATACAATCCTTAGCACAATTTTCCCCGTTTTCCCGCGCTAAAAATACAGATATTCTAACACCTGTGATTATTTAACTTTATTACTAAGTAAGGCTACTTTTTATATAGTAAAATCTAGTACCTATATAAGCACTTAGCCTTCTAAGAAGAGGAAAGGAGGCTCCTTAAAATCTACTTTAAATACTCCATCTAATGTAAAGCCTACTACGCTATTTAATGTAAAGCCTACTACAAAGCGTACTATAAAGCCTACTGCGAAGCATTCTATAAAGCCTACCACGAAGCGTTCTATAAAGCCTACCGTGAAAGCTGCCGTAATACCTGCCCTAAAGCCTCCCCTAAAGCCTACCATAAGAAAGCCAACCTAAGTTTCTTCTATATAAAGATAAGTTTAATTTAAGGATAGAGGTAGTGCGGGTACTAGGGGGCCGGGGGGGCCTTAATATAGAGGAGGAGAAGGAGGTAGTAGTAGAAGAGTATAAGGAGACTAAGGAATTAGAGGAGTAGTAGCTAGAGGAGGTTATAGAGGTAGAGGATAGCGATCCGTTACCCGAGCTGCCTACTATTTAGTCCTCTTAGTTAAATAAGGCGCTTATAAAGGCGCTTATAAAGGCGCGGCTTAAGAAAAAGCGTCAGCTTCTTGCTCTTTAAGATCCTACTACCTCTAATCTAGAAGAGGAAACCACTAAGCTAACTTATACTACTCTTAGCTTTATATAAACCATTATATAGATCTTTATAAACACTAAGCTGGAGCTTTAGTCTTATAGATATCGAACCTGCTTTAAGTATAGAGGTAGACGAGCTAGTAGAGGATAAGGATTATAAGGATTACTAATATATCGTTTCTATTAAGCCGTTAGTAGCTTAGTAACGTTGGATACGTTTATAGTAAGTTATAAGGTAGTACCTAATAGTGACCTTAATGGCTGACAATATGCTTTTATATAGAATCTTAAGCGAATTGCTTTCTACTTACCTTTATCGTCGTTCGATAGGCCTATTTTCGTATTTAACTTTTTAATTAAAGATTTACACTTATAAATAAGAGGTAGCGGCCCGTATTATAGGCGTGAGTGATATAGAAATTCGTTAGATTGCCTTTTATGCATTTATATATCGTGCCTTTATAAGAGCAGCAGTTAAAAGGTAGTACTTATGTAACAAGATTTAGTAGTAGTATAGTTATATTAGCACTACAATGCAAACCTTGTTATTGTTTAGTTGTTAAGTACTATGGAGTATAGCAAGTAAAGAACGTAAGAATCTGACTTGGTGATAAAGAAGGAGATAAAAGAACTAAATTAGTTACTACTGTATTACCGAGTATTATAGAGGGCAAGGAATGAGATAGAGTATCCAATTTGGTATTAAATAGAACTATTATCTACTTATCTCTAACTAAGCTTTTAAGGTTTATTTAATCCCTAGGACGTTAAAGTGCGGCATGCTTTAAGATAACGTAGGCGTGTACTTACCTTTCGTATTTGTGGATGCAACTCTTTTGCTTATTAAGATATATAAAGCATTAGGCTTTTCTTATACATCTTAGTAATTTTAATTGTCTTATCTATACACCTTTTAATATCCTATTATATTAATCGGCTCTGCGGAATTAACGAAGTAGACTATTTCTCCTTTTATTAAGCTTAATTGTTTAGAGTTTAAAGATTTGAGACGAGTTTAGAGGTAGGGTTGATGGGCATTAATAAGATACTCTATATGTATTATGCGCATGCCTTTTAAAATGCCTTTGGCTATTAAGTTCTGTGGAACATTTAGGATATTTATATTTAAATTTTTTCTAATACTTAGGTAGTCGAAAGTGGGTGTCTACATACTTGTTAAGGACGTCTTTTTATAGTATTTTACGCATCTATCTTTTGTATGTAAATTCCTTGTTGCTAATATAAATAAGGTATACTAGGTGTGGGAGCACTATGGGATATTAACGTGGACACTAAGCGGTCTCAACTTTATTAGCTTTTAATGTGCCCGGTTTTTGCTTTATAGTCTCGCTACCTTAACTAGGGATACTGTTAAAGGTTATATAACTAAGAGTTAGGCTATCTAAGATATTCCTTCGCTTGTTTATAAAAGATGAATTATTACTATTAAAGATAATAAAGTTCGTCTTCTTTTGTTTTAAGGCTCTATATTAAGCGGTTTCTTATTAATAATATAGCTAAGCTAGGGCATAGATAAACCTAATACGATTATTATTATTTTCTAAGGGCTTAAAGAGCATACTGGTAATAGTGGCCCACTCTCGAATTTTAAATTTAACTCTTGGCAGTGTTAACACTTTAGTTGGCGCCTTTCCACTAAGCTGCCTAGCTATCTTAATCGTGTTAATTAATTTATAGAAGTCGCGAATAGCCTTATTTAATCGTTCTCTATGCAATCTTTAATATGTTATGCTAATCTTCTGCTTAGTATCTTTATATTACTAGTATAAGTTGGTTCCTTTAGCCTCTATAATGGGGTAAAAGCCTACGCTATTAATTTAGTCCTTATATTCTCCTCATTTACTGCAAAGCGCTTTAAGCTTAGGGTAGTTTTGGAGCTCTTCCAGCTAATTATCATTAAGCTCTGTAGGTGCGCGTTAATCTTATAATAGACCCATTTTTATAACGGATTTAATAAGGAGATCTTATAAAGGACTTCCAAAATATATACTCTGGTAATTACGCGCAATATGCGTTGGTATATAGTACTTTTCGTACGTGCTACCGAGATGGCCTATAGTCTGGTTCCGTTCTTTAGGAGTAAGAGCGTCTATAGATTTTATAATATTAGTATAGAATAAAGGAAGCTAAGAACTAATAACAGAGCTGACTTACCATTAATGTTTTTACCTAAAGCCCGTCGCAGCTGGTATAACTCTAGTGCTATTTTAAAACTAGTAATAAGCCCTAAGCGTATAAATATGTCACGGTATTTTACGTATAGAAAGGCTTTATCTTTTAGAATATTAACACCCCTTGTTATATGTCTAACGTCGTAGAAGAATAGCTGATCTAGTACTTTATCCTTCTATCTAACGCGCAGCACGTCGCGGTACGCTAGTGCCTTAAGTTTAAAGATATCTTTAATACTTATAAAGTTATCTCTAAACGCCTCCTAACTAATACTAATGGTTAAGATATATAAAATAATGCAGAACGCTAGAAGTCCTTCTAGACGGAAAGTAAACTTCTTTCTATAATATTTAAAGCGTTAGTGAAATAAATTACAACCTAGATCTATTACTTAGCTTACGGTCTGCCGTTTTTTTCCTTGTTCTTAATGTATTTTAGGTTTATATTTACCACAATTGTACTCTATTTAGGGTGTTTTTTGTTATAAATAACTATAATGTTAATATCTTTAAACTATAGTGCTTTATTACTGCCTTTAGCACTAACGCTTTTAACAAGAGCTCCTAGTCTCGTAGCTGTAGCTGCGCTAAGTAGGAGAAGAAGTGAAATTTAGACTTAAATAGAGCTATGGAGGGGCTTAGTATTGTCTACCTAAAGAGTGTAAAGGATAGCGTAAAGGTCCTAGACGTATATAGCGTGCTTTTCCTTTTTTGATTTATTAAGCCTAAGGCTAGGTATCCACTACTATAGTTATTAGTAAATAAGTTTGTAAAGAATAATTTTGGAAAATATATATTATAAATATTATCTAGGACATTACAGTCCATTCTATAGTTCGTTAGATCCCTATAGTAGAGGCTAATTTATTTCTAGTAGCATTATATTAAGCTCTCCTTCTTAATTTAGAAATGTTTTTTATGCTATATTAGATACGCTTTAAATACCTCCGGGTTGTATTTACGTAGATAGTCTTCCGGAGATTTTTTGGTCCTTTTTTTAATCTTTCCGCAGTACCTATTTTAAGCTATTAGAAGAGAGTTTGACGCGAGGTATATATAGAAGATATATCTTATATCTCCCAGATTTCGCCTTTCCTCTTCTATAGCTTCTTCATTTGTAGGGTATAATTTGGTTTCGCTAGCCCTTCCTTCCTTAATTAAGCAATATCCTTTAATATCTCTTTAGCTTTGGAATCTAAATCTGCGTCTAATTTCTTATCTAATTTTAGGTCTAAACTAAGATTAGGGTCTATATAACTGTCTGGTTTAATATCCGTATTTAGCTTAGTGTCTAGGTTAGAGTATAAATTAAAGTTTAAATTAGAATATAAATTGGAGTTAGAGTTTAAGTCCGAACCTAACTCTGGGATTAGGCCCGTATAGGGAGGCGGGTGTAGTTTTTAATTTAAGATAGTCTTATAATTAGCAGCGCTAATCTTTAGTGCTCTTTTTATTTTCTTTGTTAGAGCTAGAGATGGAATTAAAGCTAACAATTAGATGACCGCAACACCGCTAGGTTTACATTGTTATATTAGTCTAAGAGGTAGGTAAGTAGCTATTATTGAAATAGAACAGGAAATAGTAGATAAAAAGCTAGGGCTAGAAGATGAATGTTAAGAAGTAAGCGGAGTTAAGGTTGAAGAAGTAGCTAGTTTATATAAGGATGGGAGCAAAGTAAAAGGGCGGCTATTACTTTAAGTAGGCTCTGGCGGCGTTATGGGCTGTAGATTAATATTAAGCGTTAGTGAGCGTTAGACCGCTCCTTTACAATTAAGGGAGGGGCTTATAGGCTAAGCGAGCAGAGTCTTTTTAAAGCGGTAATAAGTCGGGCCTAAATAAGGTGGAAATGCCGCTAAAAGCGGCGGCCAAACACACCCAAAAACGGATGCATTTTTACTACTATATATATATAATAAGTAATAATAATATCTAATTATTCTATACGTGATTAATATAGTGCTTTAGATACTACTCTAGTGTCTAATTTAATCTTTCCGTTTAACTATCTGTCTGCGGATAATATACGGTAAAAGTTGCTACTTAAACTCCTTACTCCGCTAAGAATACCTCCTAGAATGCTATTATAAATCTTAAATCTCTGTTTAATATAATTTTACTTAGTGCTCTATATCTTATAAACACTTCTTTAATATAGATTCTAGCGACATTTTCTGCTGAGATTTCTTCTATATAGGCTATAAAGTATTCCCACTTTGTAAGCTTATTTACTATTACTAAGATCACGTTATAATCTTATCCTGTAATAGGATCTCTTAATTTTAGTAACTTAATAATAAAGTCCTATAATATGACCTCCTATAGTCTCTCTAGTATTTTAATAGGTTATAGCCCTCTAT
>Ga0307515_10007245_pt1 | contig 21963 bp, 17 predicted proteins | sample 17_EM_MG_FD_194513 | JGI IMG/M metagenome (GOLD analysis project Ga0307515, IMG submission 194513) | Populus trichocarpa ectomycorrhiza microbial communities from riparian zone in the Pacific Northwest, United States - 17_EM | ecosystem: Host-associated > Plants > Roots > Unclassified | place...
TCGTTTTCCTGGTTAAACTTTCGATCATAAAAAGGCATTACAACTGCTGCCTGCAAGCCTGCAAGGTTTTGATACTTGGGTAGTGCACCAACAACATCTGCAAGGCCGCCAACTTTGGCAACGGGGTAACATTCGGCACTCAAATGGAATATTTTCATTCAGGTTTTATTGGCTCAATTTAAGGAAAGATTACCAAAAGAGAAACCTATAATGATTAATATAGTTTTTGAAATTTACAGAGAAGATTGTAAAAATGTTATTAAAGTTTTGATGGTATAGTTATAAAAATGATAGTAAAAACAGCTAATTGAACTTAAGCAACGTTGAGTATTGATTACACTAAGGTGGAATTATTTACTTAAAAGGGATTTTTATTGACAGGATACCGGATTTATAGCACGTATGCCGATAGATTATATATGAGATTTGCCAAAGCCGCAGAAACCATCCTTGATGCAACGCCATCAAACCATCAAAAGAATATCCGGCAGGATAGAATAGCCGATTTTAAAACACCTGTTTCCTCGTATGCTTGCTCATATAAGCCAGTAGCACCAAGAGTAAGTAAAGTGACTTTATTATTTTCGGGATCGATGATAAAGTACTCTTTAACACCCGCTGATTCATAAAGCGATCGTTTTTTTTGGGTATCGTATGCCCTGTTTGTCGAAACAATCTCAATAATTAATCGCGGCACACCATGAACACCGTTTTTTTCAACAATATCAATTTGATCATTTAAAACAACAAACAGATCTGGTTGTACTACTGATTGTTGTTTTTCAAAATAAACATCAAAGGGAGCAGTGAACAACTCGGCGATGGGCTTATTGGTTAAATACCCGAATAAAAGGGAAGTTAGCTTTATTAATAGTTTCTGATGCTCACGGGATGGCGATGGCGACATGCTTAATTCATTGAATATAACTTCACAGCGGGTACCTTCGGGCAACATCCGATAAATATCAACGGCGGTAGATGGGATCTCCGTTATAAAGTTTTGATATTTATGTTTTTCGTCCATAATCCCGGTAATCTTGTGGCTATAACACAAATATAATTAATTGTGTTGAAAATCTTTTGTAAACGCAAGAGCTTAATGATAGACGTTCAATAATCCATAAACCAATCAAAACTTTCTATCTTTTTATATTCCCTGGGCACTGCATTTAACACTTCCCGCCTTGTAGGATCTTCATTATCACTGTAACGATGTACTCTGTAAAATTTCTTCTTAACGGTATCGGCCGGATAAATATATTCAACAGTATCAACACGCAAACCGTTCCATTTATATTTATAAAGGGCTACCGCGCCAGGTTGTCCATATTCAACGCCCCTTATTGTTTTTGAGGCAGGAAAGAAAGTTGGATTAATAAACTCATATTTTGAAGAAAAGCCCCCCTGGCTTGACAAATAAACATCATAAATATTTCGCCGACAACAGCCTGCGGTAGGATACCAGTGAAGTAACAAGTCCTTTTTAAGATCTCCATTAACATCTTTAATTGTATAGCCCAGATAACCCATATCATGAATAAACCAGTTTGCTACATTATGAAATACTGATCCCTTGAGCAGTAAAACGTCAATATGAGTTCTTGACCCGCCCAAGTTACGGGTAACTATAAGATGTTTTTGAGAACGTGAAAATAGGTATCCGAACCTAAAGCTGCCTGTCGCCGTTGACAATTCATAAGGCCAATCTATTGATTTCTGATAATATATTTTATCCCGATGATGTTTTTTAGCGATGGCCAAAACATCCTTGAGCATTAACTTAAACTGAAGGCTATCTTTAATTTCTTCGTCCTTATATTCTTTTTGTTTTATTAGTATGGAGTCTGTTTTTTTGACTTTTACAACATTATGCTTAACCTCAGATACCTGAATTTTATTACTATGCCCGCAAGCTAATAACATTGACAAAAGCGGGCATAATAATAAAAGCTTCATAATTGGTGTTGAAAATCAATGCGCCTCCAACCAATTCAAACCTGTACCAATCTCAACCATAATAGGCACCGTTGTTTTAATAGCGGTTTTCATATTATGCATAATGATGGGTTTTACAATTTCAATTTCGTCATGAGGCACGTCAAACACCAACTCATCATGCACCTGCATGGTCATGCGGGCATCGAGTTTTTGGGTTATAAATTCGCGGTGAATGTTGATCATGGCAATCTTGATCATATCTGCTGCCGATCCCTGGATCGGCGCGTTGATGGCATTTCGTTCGGCAAAACCACGTACAGTAGCGTTGGCCGAATTAATATCGCGCAGGTAACGGCGGCGGCCCATTAACGTGGTTACATACCCATTTTCGCGGGCAAAGTTCATGGTATCGCTCATGTATTGCTTAATACCCGGAAACTGGGCAAAATATTGTTCAATAATATCCGCAGCCTCTTTACGCGGGATGCCTAAACTTTGTGATAAACCAAAGGCCGATTGCCCGTAAATAATACCAAAGTTAACCGCTTTTGCATTGCGGCGCTGTTCGCTGGTAACTTCATCCAAAGCTATGCCATAAACGTTGGCAGCGGTGGCGGTATGAATGTCAAGGTTATCAACAAAGGCCTGCGTCATGTTGGGGTCTTTGCTGATCTCCGCTATAATACGCAATTCTATCTGCGAATAATCGGCAGATACAATGCTGTGGCCCGCATTCCTGGGGATAAAGGCTTTACGCACCTCCCTGCCCCGCTCGGTACGGATAGGGATATTTTGCAGGTTGGGGTTAACGCTGCTTAACCTGCCGGTAGCGGCTACCGCCTGGTTGTATGAGGTATGCACCCTGCCCGTTTTAGGATTTACCATAGTTGGCAAAGCGTCAACATAAGTTGATTTTAGTTTTTGCAGTTGCCTAAAATCTAATATATCTCTTACTATATCACTTTTGGCCGCTAATGACAGCAACACATCCTCGCCGGTTTGGTATTGGCCGGTTTTGGTTTTTTTTGCTTTAGGGTCAAGCATCAGTTTTTCAAACAGTACCTCGCCCAACTGCTTTGGCGATGCGATGTTGAACCTTACCCCTGCTTTTTCATATACGGTTTTTTCCAGTTTACTGATGTCGGTTTCCAACTCTTTGCTGAATTCACCTAAGGTAAAGTGGTCTATTTTTACACCTTCAAATTCAATGTCGGCAAGCACATATATCAGTGGGTGTTCTATTTCATGAATCAGCTTTTCGCTTTCTACCTCTTTTAATTTCGGTTCGAATACTGATTTTAATTGCAGGGTAATGTCGGCATCCTCAGCGGCATATTCTTTTATTTTTTCTATCTCCACATCGCGCATACTGCCCTGGTTTTTTCCCTTGGGACCAATAAGCGAAGTGATTGAAACCGGCTTGTAGCCCAGGTAATTTTCGGACAAAATATCCATGCCGTGGCGGGTATCCGGGTCGATAATATAATGCGCCATCATAGTATCAAACAGCTTGCCTTTAACCTGCACATTGTACCATTTCAGTATCAGGATATCAAACTTAATGTTTTGCCCTGTTTTGCCGATATTTTCGTTTTCCAGTACCGGTTTAAACTCATTAACTATAGCTTTAACTGCCTCCTGATCTTCAGGGACCGGCACGTACCAGGCCTCGCCTGCTTTTATAGAAAACGACAAGCCAACCAACTCGCAATAATTAGCATCAGTACCGGTTGTTTCGGTATCAAAACAAAAGCTTTCTTGTTTTTCAAGGATGGCTATCAGTTCTGCGCGTTTTTCAGGCGTATCGGCCAGGTGGTATTCGTGCGGTACGTTATCTATATTTTTAGATACTGTTACAAAGTCTTCGCGGATGTCCTCCACATCAACCGTCATGGTGGTGCGGGCTGTGGCAACAGGCTCGCCAAACAGGTCGGTTTGGGTACCGGCCGATTTAAACTCGGTGATAGTAAAATCATCTCCAAAAACGCGCCTGCCCAGCGTGCGGAATTCCAGTTCGGCAAAAAGGGGCTCTAACAACTCCTTACTTGGTGCGCCAACTTCCAACCCTTCCTCATCCAGTTCAACAGGTACATTTAATAATATAGTCGCTAGTTTTTTTGACAGTAAACCTTGCTCTGCAAATTGTTCAACATTCTCGCGCTGTTTGCCTTTTAGTTCATGACTATGGGCAATGATGTTTTCCATCGAGCCGTATTGTTTAATAAGCGATTTGGCAGTTTTCTCGCCTATGCCCGGAATACCAGGGATATTATCTACCGCATCGCCCCAAAGACCTAAAATATCTATAACCTGTTCAACCCTTTCTATCTCCCATTTCTCCAGCACTTCCTTTACGCCCAAAATCTCCATCTCGTTCCCCATGCGGGCCGGTTTGTAAATGCGGATGTTATCAGATACCAGCTGGGCGAAATCCTTATCAGGTGTCATACAATAAACCTGGTAGCCCTTTTGTTCGGCCTTTTTGGCCAGGGTGCCTATAATATCATCGGCCTCGTAACCATCTGACGTTATCACCGGGATGTTGAAACCCAATATCAGCTTCACTACGTAGGGTAATGCTTTCGATAAATCTTCGGGCATAGCCTCGCGGTGGGCTTTGTAATGTTCGTAATCGGTATGGCGTTCGGTTGGCGCTTCGGTATCAAAAACCACGGCCATATGGGTTGGCTTTTCTTTTTTCAACACATCCAGCAGGGTATTGGTAAAACCCATTACCGCCGATGTATTCATCCCGCCCGAGGTAAACCGCGGACTTTTACTCAAAGCAAAATGCGCCCGGTAAATAAGGGCCATGCCATCCAAAAGAAATAGTTTTTTCATATATTATACACACTAATTGTACGAATTCATTCGAATTACACGAATGCTTTGCAGCGTTGACAATGCAATGTACCTACGCAAAAATAGAATTAAATCCATGATAATTCGCCCTGATTAAAATTCGTACAATTCGATTAAATCAATGATAATTCGTGTCTACAAAAATTCGTGAAATTCGATCAAATCAGCGATAATTCGTGTCTACAAAAATTCGTGCAATTCGAGTAATTCGTGTGTATCATTTAAAACTACACTCCGGTATATGATCGTTCACCATACCTGTTGCCTGCATATGGGCGTAACAAATGGTGGTGCCAAAGAATTTGAAGCCCCGCTTTTTCATATCCTTGCTGATAGCATCTGATTCGGGCGTACTGGCAGGAATTTGGTGGTGATGGTTGATAATTGGTTTACCATCTGGCATAAAGCTATAAAGGTATTTATCAAACGAGCCAAATTCCTGTTGTATGCCAATGAATAATTTGGCATTGTTGATGGCTGCCAGTATTTTTAACCGGTTGCGGATAATGCCAGCATCCTGCATTAAACGCGCTACATCCTCATCGGTAAAGGCGGCTACTTTGTGTACGTCAAAATCGGCAAAGGCTTTGCGGTAGCCTTCCCGCCTGCGCAAAATAGTTATCCAGCTTAAACCAGCCTGGGCAGATTCGAGGATCAGGAACTCGAAAAGCGTTTTGTCGTCGTGTACTTCTTTGCCCCACTCTTCGTCGTGGTATTTGTTATATAATGGGTCGGTTCCGGCCCAACTGCAACGGATTAAGTCTGAAGTCTTAAGTTCTAAGTCTGAAGTCATTTTTTAGTCTTTAAGTAAAATAGCTGTAATTATTGGCTATTTGAATTTATCTGAATTATTTATCATGTAGATCAACAGAAATGAAATTTCCTCGCTTTGCTTGTTAAGCTCATAAAATTTCTCTTGCGTAATGTAATTGCATGCTAAAGAAGCATCCGGCCAAGCTTGCGTTTCTGCATTTTCCATTTCTGCATCGGTAAGCTTGCTTATAAAGTGATTGGGATATTTCCGCTTTTTATACGATTCTGCAATTGAAGCAAAAACCGATCTCGATGACCTTCGTATTTGGTCAATTAGACTATAGGTCTCTTCTTTGGGAAACGTTTTCGTTAGCCAGAAAATTTCCATTGAAAGGGCGAATGCTTTTTTGTAAACAATCAAATCTCTAAATGAGCTCAAATTTTTAAATTAAGTAGAAAGTGTGCATAGTTTTAAATGCAATGGACGTTTTCATAAAACCAACTTTTGGCTTAAGACTTCGAACTAAAGACTTACGACTTAAAGCTAAGCTTCGTTTAACTCATCCCAATATTCAACCGCCCTACGGTAATGTGGAATAACGATAGATCCGCCTACCAAATTGGCTATCATAAATATCTCGTTCATTTCGTCGTGCTTGACCCCTGCGTCATAGCATTTACCAAGGTGGTATTTAATGCAATCGTCGCAACGCAGTACCATGCTTGCAACCAGTCCGAGCATTTCTTTGGTTTTTACATCGAGTGCTCCTTCAGCATAACTGGTGGTATCCAGCGCGAAAAAGCGTTTGATATTGGTGTTGGCAGTTTCCATAATCCTATCGTTCATCCTGGTGCGATAGCTGTCAAATTCTTCTACAAGTTTTCCCACTTTTTTAATTATTGAATTAGTGATTTACTGAATTATTGATTTTTGACAATTTTACTAAATTATTTAGCATTTTCAATATAAATATTTATTTTTATCGCGACATTTATTTCACTTTTACATCTTAATTAAAAACCATGGAAAGCTTATCACCCAATATTTTTGTTAAGGATATTAACGAGACAATCAAATTTTACCACCTGCTTGGCTTCGAACTGGTAGTAACCGTGCCCGAAGCCGGCACCGACCTGGTTTGGGCTATGATGGCCAAAGGTAACGTAACCATGATGTTTCAAACCATGGCCAGCCTGGGCGAAGAACTTCCGGATATCAGCCGGCAGGATGGGGCTTCGATGCTGCTCTACATCAAACTGAAAAACATCCGGGCTTTTTTTGAATCGGTAAAGGAGCTGGTGCCTGTTTTGAAAGGCTTAGAAACCACTTTTTACGGGGCTACTGAATTTTCGATTAAGGATAATAACAATTACGTGCTTACGTTTGCTGAGGACGAATAAAAATGATTAAGCAGGCAGGTGGGTTCAATCATCAAAGTAAGGTTCACCTTTTTATGGTGGATATAATTTACAACAAGCCGTTGCAGACATGGCAAACGCATCTAAATAGCTAACGGCGATAAGCTGTTATTTGATAATAGCTAACGGAATAGGCTTATAGCGTCGGGAAGATATAAGCACCAAACGATACCTTGTTTCTATTGGCTGATCCTGGTTAAATGATCCAGGCACCAAAGGGACTTGTATTGGCCAACAACGCGCACAAATATTTGGATGCGCCTAAATTGCGTGATCAGTTTAATGTTAACCATATTAAAACATAAAATATTGATTATCAAATATTTATAAAAAATCCATCTAAAATGTGTTAAGTTATGTTAACCCAATTAGATGCGTTTACCCTGCCGTTACAGAAGAAAAGATGGCTTTCTGACCAATATTTTTGTATCTTCAAACCTCGGATACCGCCTTATACTATAAGGTATCTGATAATCATCTACCCTATGCCGGCAAAAAAAATTATAGCCCCTTTTTATGAACGACTTGTGCTTACCCTGCTGGGCTTTCTTGCCCTTGGCTACCTGATCATCATCGGCAAAGATATCCTCGACCCATTAATCTTCGGATTTATATTTGCTATCCTGCTATTGCCGGTTTCCAACTATCTGGAAAAAAAATTACGGCTTCCGCGCAGTATGTCGTCATTGATATCCATCCTTTTATTGGTAGGCCTGGTTGGTGGCATATTATACCTTGTCGGGTCGCAAATATCAAACCTTGCCAACGATTGGCCGATGCTCAGAAGCCAGGTTTCGCAATCGATTCATGATTTGCAGGATTGGGTACAATCAGCCTTCCACATCAACGCGGCCAAGCAACTAAAATATGTAGATGATGCCTCCAAAAAAATCATGGAATCGGGAACCGATGTGGTAAGCACGGCCTTTGGGGCAATCTCCTCGCTCATGATATTTTATGTATTTATCATGATCTTCACGTTTTTTATTTTGCTTTACCGGCGGCTCCTTATTCGTTTTATCATCTGGGTATTCAGGGACGAGAACTCAGAGGTAGTGATGGACATTGTAGAAAACGTACAGTCTATCATGAGGCAATATATACTGGGGCTGTTGTTGGAAATGTTTATAGTAGCCAGTGTGGCTATTACCGTTTTTCTATTAATCGGTATTAAGTACGCGGCGTTATTGGGCATCATTGTAGGCTTATTTAACATCATCCCCTATATTGGTATTTTCACGGCATTGTTGCTAAGCACTATCATCACTTTTGCTACCGGCAATATTGGCAAAACGGTAACAGTGGCCGTTAGTATAATTGTAATACACGCTGTAGATGCCAACTTTTTATTACCAACCGTTGTGGGCTCAAAGGTGAGGCTTAATGCCCTGATCTCGTTTATCGGTATTATCCTGGGCGAAATGATCTGGGGCCTTTCAGGCATGTTTCTTTCTATCCCGGTTATTGCCATTTTCAAAATCATATTTGACCGCATTGAAAGCCTTAAACCCTGGGGCTACTTATTGGGAGGCGATTATGAATATAATAGCAAAGCTGCCAAAAAAATGAAAGTAGAATGATGTTAATTCAACCGCCGGCGGGTACCATTTTTAAAACAGCTTTATCTTGTTTAATTCATAGGTATATTATTAATTTAGTGGCTTAACAATTGTAGTATTTTGCAATTGAAAATCTACCTTTAATGATCCGTAAACACCTCGCTTTAACTGTTGTTTTATGCATTGTGATGTCTTTTTTAACAAAGGCACAAGTTACGCATATGCCCTCTTTCAGGCTTGTACCGTTGGGTGTATTAGGGGGCATTGATGAAAGTAACCTGTCAGCCTATATGCTTGCTCCTGGCGGCAGCAATAATTATATCTGCTTAGATGCCGGTACCCTGCACTATGGCATTAAAAAAGCTATTGAAAACAAGGCTTTCCATGTTTCGCAGGAAAAAGTACTAAGGCAATACATCAAAGGATATTTCATTTCGCATGCCCACCTCGACCATCTTGCCGGCTTAATCATTAACTCGCCCGAGGATAGCACCAAAAATATTTATGGCCTGCAAAGCACACTCCAAACACTCAAAACCCACTACTTCACCTGGGCAAGCTGGGCCAACTTTGCCGATGAGGGAGAAAGCCCCGCTTTAAAAAAGTTCCATTACAAACCACTTGAGCCTGGTAACGAGGTGGCCATAGAAAACACCACATTAAAAGTGCAGGCATTCCCGCTTAGCCATTCAAACCTCACCAGTACTGCCTTTTTGGTACACAGCAATGATGTCTACATTTTATATTTAGGCGATACCGGCCCCGATGCTGTTGAAAAAAGCACCAACCTGCAAAAGCTTTGGGAAGCTGTTGCCCCCCTGATTAAAAACAAACAATTGAAAGCCATCATGATTGAGGTTTCGTTCCCCGGCGAACAACCAGATAAAACATTATTTGGCCACCTTACCCCACGTTGGCTAATGGCGGAAATGGATAAACTGGCCGCCTTAACAGGCAACGACGCTATAAAAGGATTAAACATTGTTGTTACCCATTTAAAACCGCCGATAAACAGCATCACCAAAATAAAAGCGGAACTTAAAGTTGAAAACAAATTACAATTAAATTTAATTTACCCCCAACAAGGTAAACCGCTTACTTTTTAATTTAATAGCTACCAAGTCAAATCAGGACATATGAAAAATACAGTTAAAACGTGCTTGTTATTGTGCTTGTTGTTAAGTACGGGTACCGTATTTGCACAACAGGGTAAAGTAATAGAAGAGCAAACCGTTAAAAGTAAAATTTTAAAACGCAACGTTAAATACACCATTTACCTGCCTGCCGATTATGAAACGGCAAACCGCACTTACCCGGTTGTTTATCTTTTACATGGATACTCTGACGACAACACCGGTTGGTTACAATTCGGCGAGGTTAACCGCTTTGCCGATCAGGCCATTTTAGATGGTACCATTCCGCCAATGATTATTGTAATGCCCGATGGCGGTACCAGCTGGTATATTAACTCCTACGATGGTAAAGAAAAATACGAAGATTTCTTTATCAAAGAGTTTATACCCCATGTTGAGCAAGCCTATCGTATAAAAACCGAAAGACAATACCGGGGCGTTGCCGGCCTATCAATGGGTGGTTATGGTACGCTGATTTACGCTATTAAATATCCGCAGTTGTTTTCGGCGGCAGCGGCGTTGAGTGCGGCTGTTTTCCCCGACGACCAGTTGGTTAACCAACCAGATAATAATTATGAAAACGTTTTTGGCCAGCTATTTGGCCGTGGCTTAAAGGGTAAAGACCGCCTGAGCGCAACATGGCAGGCTAATTCGGTTTTAAACCTGGTGCAAACTAAAACTACCGACGAATTGAGCAAAGTACGTTACTGGATTGATTGCGGCGACGATGACTTTTTAACCATAGGCAACAGCATGCTGCATATAGCCTTAACAGAAAAGAAAGTCCCCCATGAATTCAGGATGCGCGATGGTGCACACAACTGGACTTACTGGCGCACAGGCATCACCAATGCCCTCAGTTTTATAGGTGATGGTTTCAGGCAGAAGTGATAGATGTGCAGATATGCAGATTTCAGATGTGCAGATGGATTGAAAAGATGGATGAGATAATATTTCAATGTTGATAAATGGCAAAGGATTTTAACCTCCCGGTCTCGATAGGTCGCCTGGAAAAGCTTGTAAATGGCACGCTACCGATAGCTGATTTTTTGAGTATTTTTTTTGGTGACGATCAAAACAATGCTAACATGCGCCAGGGTTTGGCCTCCTATTTTTATGACAACGGAGGATCTCCAGAAGTGCGGGAATTTGATATTGTAGATGCTAAGTTTAATGCCGATAACTTAACAGGATCATTCAAATGCGCATTTACTGTGTATTATTTTTTTACCTGCAGCGATATTAAAAACGACAAACGCGAAAACATAACCTGGAAATTTAAAATTGACGAGACTGGTTTAACTATTGCCTTTGTGGGCGAAGAGCCGTGGGTATGGGATGCTGATTAATTATAGCCCCCATGTCATTGTTGGTCGTAAAATCTGGAACTCCGAAGGGGAACGACATTCAAAAAATAAAAGACTGTCATCCTGAGGTACGAAGGATCTGTTCGCGAACTTTTCTATCGGTCATGCACAGCTGATAGATCCTTCGTACCTCAGGATGACAGGAAAATTGAATATGTCATGGGTAGACACGAAGCAATTGCGAACCATGCATGGAGGACCAGCACAATACGCGATTGCCACGCCTACTCTCACAACGACAAATTGTCTTGATACTTGATACTAACTACTTTATACTGTACTTATGAAAAAACTTATTCTGATCTATTTACTCCTCTTCACATCCATGGCGTTCGGGCAGCGCATCCCGGCTGGTAAAGTGATAGAAGAACAAAATGTAAAGAGCGACATTTTGGATTATAACGTAAAATACGCCATTTACCTGCCTGCCGATTATGAAACTTCAAACCGTACCTACCCGGTTGTTTACCTGCTGCATGGTTACGGCGACGACCAAACCGGCTGGCTGCAATTTGGCGAGATTAACCGTTATGCCGATAAAGCCATCGCCGAAGGTAAAATACCGCCGATGATTATTGTAATGCCTGATGCAAAAACCACATTTTACATTAACTCGTACGATGGTAAGCGTAATTATGAAGATTTCTTTTTCAAGGAATTTATCCCCACCATCGAAAAAGATTATCGCATAAAGGGTACTAAAAAATACCGCGCTGTAGCCGGTTTATCTATGGGTGGATTTGGGACCTTAATTTACAGCATCAAACATCCCGAAATGTTCTCGGCAGCGGCGGCATTAAGCGCAGCCGTACGTAACGACGAAGACTTTATGGGTATTACCGATGCACGGTGGGCCGAGGCCTATGCAAAAGTTTTCGGCGCCAACCTAAAAGGCGCCGAGCGGTTAAATGATACATGGAAAGCAAATTCCATTTTAGGCTTAATTCAAAGCAAAACGGCCGATGATCTTAACGATGTGCGTTACTGGCTTGATTGCGGCGATGATGATGCCCTAAGCAAAGGCAATTCCCTGTTACACGTTGCCCTGATGGACAAGAAAGTCCCCCACGAGTTCCGCATCCGCGACGGCGCCCACACCTGGACTTACTGGCGCACAGGCATTACAGACGCCCTGAACTTTATTGGGGATAGTTTTAGGCAAAAATAGTATCAAGTATCAAGACCGCTGCTTGATTAGTATCAAGTCGCAAGTATCAGGTATCAAGACTGCTGCATGATTAGTGTCAAGTCGCAAGTATCAGGTATCAAGACTGCTGCATGATATTTGTCAGTCCAAAACTTCATTGTCCGAAGCCAAAAATCTTGATACTTGATACTTACTACTTGATACTAAAAAGCTACTGATCACTCAATAAATCAACGCAATTCTTCTTCAATGCTTCTAACCGGACTGGCAAAGAGTTAAGCGCTTTATCGTCTTTTAAGTTGCGGTAAAGGATTTTGATAATTGTTAAGGTGTTATCATCCGGGTCGCAGGCCTGGGCTCTTTCAAGATGGGGCAATGCTGCTTTTGCCTTTGCAATGTAAGCGGCATCAACCACGGTTTGTTTGCCAGATATATCCTTGATATACAAATAGCCCAAAGCGCGATGTGCTACGTAATAATCGGGCTGCGCTGCTGATACCATTTTGTAATATTTAATGGCATTGATACTCTGGCTGTCATCCTCGTAAAGCTTAGCCAGCGAATTATAAAAACTCACCCGTACTTTGGGCTGTAGTTTGGCGGTGTCGGGCAGTATTTTTTCGGCCAGCTCCATTTGCCTGCCGGTATTCCCGTTCATCCGGGCTTCATTAAAATCGAGGTATTTATTGTAAACGTCTTCGGCGGTTTGGGCACGGGCTAACGAGGCGGTGGTGGCAACTACCAGGAGTAAAATAATTTTCTTCAGCATAGGCTACCAAATATATCACCTATTATTTAAAATACTAACTTATCAAATAAAAAATGGCTATCGTCTCCAGTAGTTTAATTTAATGGCCGAGGCATAATAAAAATCCTCATTATAACAGGATTCATGGTTGTTAAAATTCTCTTTAAAATCCCCCTATCCCTCTGCCTTAATACTAAACAAAAACACCGCCGATTCGCCCAATATTACCTGGTCGCCTTCGTTCATAGGGTGGCCAATCTGGATAGAATTTAGCTTGATTAGTTTATCATCAGCCGCTATGCTGATCTTGGTTTTATTACGCGGCGGTACACCGCCCTCATCGGCGAAGATCATAAAACATTCGGCATCCTTGTTCCATTCAATATGGGCGTGCTGCCTGCTGATAAATTTGTTGCTGGGGTCGTTACTATCTGCCGGGAATATAATCTTGTTCAGCCTGTATGATCCGTTCTCCGTTATCACTTTTTTATCCCGGCCAATATTAATCTTGCCATCGGTAGCCTTAATCAAATACTCTTCCTGTTCGGCCTCTCCGCTCAGTATCCTGATATAAGCAATGGCCGACGATGCATTATGCGCCACCTGCCTGCGGGTATGCATCTGGAAAGCAGCGTCAATCTCGGGTATCTTTGGCACATCCGCGGGAAGCTTATCTGCAAATATCACGTCGATGGTCCAGTCATCGGGCAACTCTATCGCGTAGTCATCAGCAATCCGTTGAATCTCGTTCCTGAATACTTCCTTTTCGTGCACATAAACTGCACCTTCGTAAAGATGTTTGTCGTCGGGGTCGGGTGCCAGGTAAAGCAGTAGCTCTTTAATGTGCCTGCCTTCGCCCCCTTCAACCTTTTGCAGGGCTTCTTTTATAAAACGCAATATGGCGTCGCGCAGGCCCTTTACATCAACCTGTCCCTTTTCTCCGCCGCTTTTACTAAAAAAACTAAATGCCATATTTTTAAGTTTTAAGTCTTGAGTTTTAAGTTCTGAGTCTTGAATTTTTCCTTTTTGACTTGGAACTTAAGACTCCAGACTTTATTGAATGATCTCTTCCGGATTCTCCGGCACAAAACTCTTCATATACCCTTTCTCCAAAAGGAAAGGGATAATGTGTTTACCGGCCAAATGTACCGCATCTGACGATCCCTTGGTCGATTCTACACGGATACAAACAACCATATTGCCTTTTCCGTTTGCCTCGGGTGCAAAAAATACGTACCAGCCGTCGTTTACGCTTTTATTTTTAACAATGCGCTCGGGCGTACCGCTTTTACCTGCCACCGCTATGCCCAATATAGGCACTTTTGGCGCACTTTGCGTTATCATGTATTGCTTAAGCAAAGCTGCATAGTCCGGTTTCTCGGCCAGGGTAATACCGCTTTTTACAGGCATTTTTGTTTTACCAACGTTTAATACAAAGCGATTGGCCAATAACACGCCATTGTTGGCTACGCCCGATACCAGCCTGGCAACGGATGCAGGTGTAGCAATTAACTCTCCCTGCCCCCAGGCCATGCCCGAAATGCCTTTGGCCCTGGTTTTATGAATATTGTTAGGGTCGTACCGGGGTTTGGTATTAAACTCGGTTTTACGCCACAGGTTGCGCCATTTTTCTTCCTGCGCATCGTTTTCTGCCGGTTTATTATAATAGTAGCCCCCTACCCCATGCAAAAACATCCCGGTTTTCATATACAGATTTACCATATACTCTTCCAGGTGCTGCTGGTTGGCCAGTTTAATAAAATACACGTTGTTTGATTTCGCAATTGCGCGTTCCATAGTAATGATACCGGTTTCATCGGGCTCGATACCTTTGGTACGGATGCGTTCTCCCATGCTTACATGATAGGTTACTTTGGATGCATCCATCCCCAGTTTATTGAATGCCGACATGGCGGTTAAAACCTTAGCTGTTGAACCCGGTTGTGAGGCATAAGTAAAGCCCAGGTCGGTAGTGGTCATCCAGTTAGCTAATTTATTTTGATCTGATTGCGACATGGTGAGCTGATCCCAGTTGTGGACCGGCGGCAGCGGGTATTGTGCCGATACCAGCACATCGCCGGTATTGGCCTCCATAACCACTACAGATACCCGGTTATCAAGCAAAGATGTATCGGTAGCTATGGACTGCTGAATTTTTGTTTGCAAATCGGCGTCCATGGTCAGCTTTACATCCCGGTTACGGTTTTTAAAGGCGGCTACTTCGGGGCCGTTAATATCCGTTAGCAGCAAAGGCGCAAGTTCACTGTAATCCTTTTTGGCTACCGTCATTTCCTTTACGCCGCGGGGCAAAAACCTATCCTCCTGGTAGCGGGATGCCTTTACGTTATAACTACTGATGGGCATTTTAAAGCCGCGCAGCTCGGCCGCGTGCTCATACTCGGCAAAGTAGCCGTTGGTACTGCCGTTAAATACGCCTGTATTGGCATCGCCGGTCCAAAAAAACATTTGTTCCTCAAATGGATAAAACCGTTCGAGCCGCTTGTGCACTGCCGAATCGAGGTTATAATCTTTTACGCCCGCTACTGCCAGTTTTTTCTGTTGCTTCGAAATAAGTTCGGGTTTGCTGGTAGCCAGGATCAGTCCGTTCCTATCCAATAATGAGCCTGCCTGCAGTTTGTTCATCAGGATTGCTATACGGGGATTGTAACTAAACATCCGCAGCCCGCTTTTATCGGCAACCAACGCAGGTTTTACTACCCATTTTTTATTATCGGCGCTGTAGCGCGATACATTTACAGTTAACAAAATTACCCCGGCCAACGCAGCTGCCAAAGCGGGCACCAGGTTTTTATCCTGCTGTTTGGTAATGTAGTCCATTTGTACCTGGCTGCCTTTTACCAACGACACCGACAGCAAAAAGCCGGTGGCCAATAAATTAATTACCAATGATGAACCACCGTAACTTTCAAACGGCAACGATACGCCCGACAAAGGCAACGCTCCTATGGATCCCCCCGCAATCAGCAAAAACTGGACGAACGTACAAACCCCAATGCCCGCGCTTAAGTAAAACAGCAAAGGCGTACCCGTTTGCCGCCCAATAATTATCGACCGGTGTAAAAATAAAAGGAATAATATAAATACCGCTGCCATACCAGCCCAGCCAAATTCTTCGCCTATTGATGGCAGGATCATGTCTGTATGTGCTTCAGGAATGGTTTTTGCAAAGCCCTGGCCAACACCTTCGCCTGTTAAACCGCCACCGGCCATTGCCCAAAGGCCGTTGGCTACCTGGTCGCCACCGTATACTTCATTATTCCACGGGTCTTGCCAAATGGCTTTACGTTCAACCAATCGTTCAACCGGGCCGGGAATTATCTTATCCAGGCCTGGAATTTTATCGATGGTTAAAAAAGCGCTGATTACAATAAGCGCCATCACCGCAGATTCGCTCAGGTATTTTGGCTTCCAGAAACCAAACAAACCTAATATGCCAAACGTGACACCGGCGCTTAACCAAACATTATCAAAAAACCAGGTAATAAGCACAAAAAGCACCACAAAACCGGCCATGGGTAAAAAATCTCCACGCGAAAAAGAAAACAGTATAATGAATGTAAAGCAAATAACCATCGCCGGCCCCAAATCGCCCAAAACCAAAAACAATAACAGCGTTATCAATGTGGCCACCAGCGCCGATGAAAAAAAAGATAAACGCTTGCTCCAGCTTGCATACTGGCTGATGAATTTTTCATTAGCGGCAAAAAATCCCGCCAGGAAAATGATCACCAGGTATTTTACAATCTCGCTTGGCTGAAAACCCAGCAGGTTTACCTTAACCCCGCTACCTTCGGGCCCGGTACCAAATAAAATAGTGCTGAACAAGATGCCCATAGCCACAACAACCCATGGCCAGCCATTGGCGGCACTGCGTACATTTTTGAATACCAGCAAACGGTATAAGCCCGAGTCGGCAGTAAGCTTGCGCAGGTTGATAAACAGTATAATGCAGATAACTCCAACACCAATACCCAGGTAAATAAGCGTATCCTTTGCGAAAAACCTATCTCTTAAAGGGTCCTGCAAGCTTAATAAAGTGAGAAAAGATATGCCGGTAAGCATCATCACCAAGGGCAGGATAATTTGATCGGCCTGCGGGTAACGGTAGCTTAACAGGAGGTGGATAATAACAAACCCGGCAAAAAAACTGGCAGCAATAATCCAATACCAGGTATTAAAATCGTCGATGGTACGTACGATAAAAGCGCCCTCTTTTTTCAGGATATTAAAATCGCGTGTTGATAACAGCTTAATGCTGTGGGCCGCCTGGATGAAGTTGATCTTTTTGTCAGCATCCAAATCAACCACGCCCTGCGAGCGGCCAAACTCAAAGCCCGGCTGCAAGGGTAATAATTCATAGGCCTTATTGGTGGGGAGGTTTATAAATTCATAATGGCCGCCGGCATCGGTACGGGCAAATGCGGTAAGCGATTGCAATTGCCGCTTTTTATCAGCATTGGCAACAAATACCTTTTTTACTGTCGGCGAGTTTTCGGTGGTAGTGTTTTTTACGGCTGTTTCCTCATCCGAATAAATGCTGTCCCTCGGGAGAATCATATTCAACCTTACCAAAACATTTGCAACGGGTTGCTCCTTATGGGTAATTTTCCCGCTGATACTATAGTTGCCTAAGCCAAGGTTGTTTTCGGCCGGCATCTCTGGCGGGTGATTTTTTTCCTGGCTAAACCGAATGGAATCATCGCCGGTGTAACCCAGTAGTTCGCGCGAATCCAATACCCGCTGCCTGAATGATTCGCCGCCCTGCTCGATAGCTTCATCGGCGTTTACATAGTATTTACGCTTGTTCAGTTCGCCCGCGTTATCAAAAGCTCCGGCGGCATTCGCTCTTCCGGCAATAACAGATTCGATATAATTAATATCTCTCGGGTCATCAAAATAATAGCCTTTCCGTAACAGTGAAGCAACATTTCTTGCCGGGTTAGGGGCATTTAAATTTACTATGGTGCCATCCTTAAGCCGCTTATCAACATCAGCGAATTTTTGTTGTAAAACCAAATAGAGCTTGCCAAACAAAACAGCCAGCAAAATGCCTGTAAGTAACAAAAACAGCCGTTCTAATTTCCTGCCGGGAGTTTTGGGTGTGCCATTATCCATTATTTTTTGATGGCTTTGGGTAACGAATCTATTGTAAACATGCCGCCAAACAACCTGCCCGATACGTATTGCTTATCGGGGAACAGGTATGTTGTTTGCACAGGTGTAACGCAGTTATTAAACTGCACATATTTTAAAACCAATGCATCGTTATGGGTAGCAATCCCCACTTTAAAGCCATCAAAGGCAACACTATCCAACACCACATATTTGCTTTTGGGCGAGAGCATAAACGCCGGCCCCTTATAACCCGAATCGGATTTAAAAACAATTTTGCCTTTTGCCTTTATGTACAGGCTATCCCTGCCAATATAAATGGAGTCGCTTAAAATAATAGGCTCCTTAAAATCGGTGCTCGAAAGTATAAGTGTATTCCCCTTTAACTTACTTAGGGTATCCAACAGTTTTACCTCTCCGGCACTTTTTGGCTTTGCTAACGGTTTTACAATCGTTGGTGTAACATCGTCATGCTTTAGCTGCTGGTTTATCCAGTATTGCCACACAAATCCGCACAAAAATACCAGGAATAATATAGATAGTATGACCACCGTACCCCGGTTGCTTTTTTGCTTAACAGGTACTGTTGCAGGTCCGTCGGGCAGTTTAGGCTGGTGCTTTGGGTCGATAGTTTCCTCCTGTACCTTGGCCGCAGCTACCGGCCGGGTTACATTTTGCACGCGCGGGGTTTTATCGTTTTGGGCCAAAACCACGGTCACGTTATCCTTTCCGCCTTTATTGTTGGCCGTGTTTATAAGTTTGGTTCCCTTATCTTCTAATGTGCCCGCATCGGTCAGGATACTCTTTATCAGATTTTTGTCCACCATGTCGGTAAGACCATCGCTGCATACCAGCAACATATCACCGGGTAAAAACGGCGAATGGCCTGTTTCTACAAAATCGGCATCTTTAGCTATATGGGGATCAAAACCAAGGGCTTTATTAATCTCATTGCGTTTAGGGTGGTCCATGGCGGCTTCTTCGCTCAGCCTGCCCGAATCTTCCAGGAAACCCACAAAGGAGTGATCTTTGGATATTTTGATGAGCGAATTATCGCGCAGCAAATACAAACGGGTATCGCCCACGTGGGCGTAATAAAACTGATTATTTTCCAGGTCAATTACGGCAAGCGTAAGCACGCAGGCCATGCTCTGCAATTCCTTATCGGCTATTTTTTTATCATAAATCTTCTTATTGGCATCAATAAAACTGTTCACAAGCAGGGCTGTAATATCGCCCGCTATGTATGATAAATCTTTGACGATGGTTTCACGGGCTATCTCGGCAGCAACCTCGCCGCCTACGTAGCCTCCTACCCCGTCAATTACGCAGGCTATAATAAAATTGCCATCACCGGTTTTCTGGGCAATAAAGGTGTCCTCGTTATTGTCCCGCTGCCTGCCGGTATCCGTTAGTCCGAAAAAATTATTTGCCATGGCTTGATCTTTTTATGTCGATAAAGTGGGCCAGCAATAATAAAACGCATATCGCCAATAAGCCTATTGATAATATTTGTGACATTATGCTTCGGGTTTAAATATGTTGATGCCGATGATACCATTCAGCAATATTTTTGAGTTAAAAGGCAGTTCCACCCATTGCGGCGAGTTTACATCGCTGCGGTTAACTTCCTGCTCGTTAATCATGGTCAATTCGCCAAATGACGACAGGTAAAGCTTGCCATCGGCCTTATTCATGCGGATGCGCAGGTGCGGCGTATTTACCCAATCGCTTGGAATTTTAAATACTGCACCATCTTCGCGGGTTTCTTCGTTGCCCGATACTACGATGTCTTCATTTTTCATCAGGAACTCCACCTTACGGCCTACAAACTGCTTTTCGGGCATAATGGTATCCAACCGGGCCAACACCGTTTGGCCGGGTTTTACCACATCCTTTTCGTTATAATGCAAATCATTCGCATAAGGTAATTCGTAATAACCCTCGCTGTAATAGGTAAAGCCCTTTAAAATATCATTGCTGATGTCTAATGTTTGGGCTACGCCGGTATGGCGGGGTATAAAGGTAACGCGCAGGTTCTCTTCCTTTTTATTGCTCCCGGGCAGCAGTTTACCTATAAAGCCTTTATCGCCCTTTTTGTAATCGGGATACGAGACCAGCCTGAACACCCATTTTGAACTTGATGGCTCAACCTTTTTGCCTACTTCCTGGTGTTCGCGCAGCAGTTCATAGAATTTTTTTACCGATTCATGAACAATAATACCGAACAAACCCGACCTGTTGTTGATAAATTCCTGGTAATCCTCTTCGTTAAAGCTGATGATGTATTCGTGATAAAAAACAACCCTATCAGCAAAAGAAAGCTGACCAACGGATTCTTTAAATTTCTCGATGATGTACAGGTACACGTCATCGGGGGTGAGCGTTTTATTTGCTACAGCGGCCACCGCGGCCGCCTTCCCATTCGGCAGAAACCAGTCCTGCAGACCTATTTTTTGCCAAAATGTAGATTTGGATTCCATTAGGTAATTCTTTTTTAGATGTTAATTATCATTAACTAAAAACTCAACTTTGATGTATCAGCGTTTTTTATACTATCGCGATAAAACTGCGGATCGGATTTAGACTTGTGTTTTACGCCACGCAATATAGAATCTGCCAATGAATCCACCTCGGGCGGAATACTTGCAGCCGGATCATCATTAACCGGTTGTGTTTCTTCATGCGTATCCTTTTTAACCTGGCTATCCGGTTTAGCCTGGGTACTGCCCTGGCTTAACGTATCCCTTAGCGGCGGAGTTGATTTAAAAAAAGTATTATAAATGCCCTTCCTGTGTTTAACGGCCATAACAGTCGAAAACCCTGTAAGGCCAATCAGCAGTATAATTAAACTGATGAATATAGGTTTAGAGATACGCACCGCATGCTTGCCTACCACAACAGGGGTTTCCGCCGCCGGGTTTACCACGTGTACGCCCCTGGCGCTTTCGGCCTCCTGGTAGTAAAGTAACAGCCCTTGCAGGCGCTCATTTTCCTTTAACAATACCGAAGCATTCCAGGAATCATCAACATCGGTGCTGTTTACTGCCGATATGCTGCTATATACCAATACCTCCTGTAGTTCGATGCCATTTGGGTAACGGTTTTCGGGCTCCTTTTCCAGGCACTTGGCTACAATTTTAAGCAGCCATGCGGGCACCTGCATTTCGTGCTTTTTCTTTTCTTCGGTCCAGTTGGCAGGCAAATTCTTTTTGCGCAGTTCCATTACATCCGGGACTTCCTTTTCCATATGCGACAACATTACCGCGTTGCGGGCGGTTTCGCCGTTGTCATTAAGGGGAAAAGGTACCTGGCCGGCAATCAATTCATACAGGATAATACCATAGCTGTACACATCTGTCTGAAAATACATCAGTCCTTCGTTTTGCTCGGGCGCCATAAATTCGATAGCCCCGGCATGCCTGATGCTGGTACGGCGCTGATCATCGGACATAGCCGATAGCCCAAAATCCAGCAGCACATAATTGCCCGTATGAATATTAAACTTTACGTTATTACTTTTAATATCGCCATGTTTAACCGATACCTTGTGGCAATGCGATAGCGCGTTGGCCAGCTGATCGGCCAGTTTAATGATCTCCTTGATGGTAAAAATGGCCTCGTGCGGTGGTTTAAGCAAATCCTCCAGGTCGGGGCCATCAATATATTCCATCTCGATAAAAGGGAACGAACCACTTTCGGTAATGCCCGAATTGAGGATCTTAACCACGTTGGGGTTAGGCTCTTCGTTTACCTTTTTTAGTTTTTCAACCTCGTTCTGGAAATTTCTGAAATTCTTATCGTCGGTACTCTCCGTATGGATTGGGGTGGGTAATAATTTTACCGCTGTAATGATAGGGCCATAGCGCCTGCCTTTATAAACAGAGCCTTGTCCGCCCGTTCG
>Ga0307515_10007247_pt1 | contig 21962 bp, 21 predicted proteins | sample 17_EM_MG_FD_194513 | JGI IMG/M metagenome (GOLD analysis project Ga0307515, IMG submission 194513) | Populus trichocarpa ectomycorrhiza microbial communities from riparian zone in the Pacific Northwest, United States - 17_EM | ecosystem: Host-associated > Plants > Roots > Unclassified | place...
GCGAAGGCCAAGGGCGAGTAACACACACCGTTTGCACGCTTTAGGCTTGACACCGACCGCCGGGGTTCACCCGGGAGGGCAGACCTCGGCGGGCGGCATCCCAGCAAAGATCACCTGGCGCCGATGAGTAAGGCGTACCAGAACCACTCCGCAGGAGGACCCCAGTGGCGAAGGCAAAGTTCGAGCGGACTAAGCCGCACGTCAACATCGGCACCATCGGTCACATCGACCACGGTAAGACGACCCTCACGGCCGCCATTACCAAGGTGCTGCACGACGCGTACCCGGACCTGAACGAGGCCTCGGCCTTCGACCAGATCGACAAGGCTCCTGAGGAGCGCCAGCGCGGTATCACGATCTCGATCGCGCACGTCGAGTACCAGACCGAGACGCGTCACTACGCCCACGTCGACTGCCCCGGTCACGCGGACTACATCAAGAACATGATCACGGGTGCCGCGCAGATGGACGGCGCGATCCTCGTGGTCGCGGCCACCGACGGCCCGATGCCGCAGACCAAGGAGCACGTGCTCCTGGCCCGCCAGGTCGGCGTTCCGTACATCGTCGTCGCCCTGAACAAGGCCGACATGGTGGACGACGAGGAGATCCTGGAGCTCGTCGAGCTCGAGGTCCGTGAGCTCCTCTCCGAGTACGAGTTCCCGGGCGACGACCTGCCGGTCGTCAAGGTCTCGGCGCTCAAGGCGCTCGAGGGCGACAAGGAGTGGGGCCAGACGGTCCTCGACCTGATGGCCGCCGTCGACGAGGCGATCCCGACCCCGCCGCGTGACACCGAGAAGCCGTTCCTCATGCCCGTCGAGGACGTCTTCACGATCACCGGTCGCGGTACGGTCGTCACCGGCCGTATCGAGCGTGGTGTCCTGAAGGTCAACGAGACCGTTGACATCATCGGCATCAAGCAAGAGAAGACCACCACCACGGTCACCGGCATCGAGATGTTCCGCAAGCTGCTCGACGAGGGCCAGGCGGGCGAGAACGTCGGCCTGCTCCTCCGTGGCATCAAGCGCGAGGACGTCGAGCGCGGCCAGGTCATCATCAAGCCCGGCTCGGTCACCCCGCACACGGAGTTCGAGGCCCAGGCGTACATCCTGTCCAAGGACGAGGGTGGCCGTCACACGCCGTTCTTCAACAACTACCGTCCCCAGTTCTACTTCCGCACCACGGACGTGACCGGCGTCGTGACCCTCCCCGAGGGCACCGAGATGGTCATGCCGGGCGACAACACTGAGATGACGGTTTCGCTCATCCAGCCCGTCGCCATGGAAGAGGGCCTGAAGTTCGCCATCCGCGAGGGTGGTCGCACGGTGGGCGCCGGCCAGGTCACCAAGATCAACAAGTAGTCTTGGCTGATCCGACCGGTCTCTGACTGGTAGGTCTCGAAGGGGCCCGTACGACTTCGGTCGTACGGGCCCCTTTGTCGTTCCCGCTGCTCCCGGTCGGCTGTTACGAAACTATTCGGCGGGTACGACCCGTTGTCCCCTCCCTCCACTCGTCCCACCATTTGTCATGCCGCTGACCAAATTAGGCGTGGAGGGGTGTGCCATGGCTGCGTCCGTCAGTCGAAGAGCCGTTCTGGGGGCGGGAGTTGCCGCGGTGCCGGTGCTGGCGTCGAGGGCCCCGCGGCCCGTTGAAGCCGGTGCGTATATCTCCTTCTCGCGTACGACGGGTGCGTTTCCCCTCGTCGGCGCACCGGTCGTGGTGGACCCTGACGATCACCCCGGAGTCGTACGGGTGGCAGGGGACTTGAGGGACGACATCGAACGCGTCACCGGCGTACGCCCCGGGAGCGCGCTCGCGCGGGCGCGTGAGGTGGTGCTGGTCGGGACGATCGGGCGCAGCGCGCTGATCGACGGGTTGGTGGCCGCCGGGAAGCTGGACGTGTCCGGGGTGCGGGGGCGTTGGGAGACCTCGCTGCAGACGGTGGTCGAGCGGCCGATGCCGGGGGTGGAGCGGGCGTTCGTCGTCGCGGGGAGCGACCCGCGCGGCACGATCTTCGGTGCGTACGACGTGTCGTACGGCATCGGGGTCTCGCCCTGGCACTGGTGGGACGATGTGCCGCCGACGCGGCGGGGCGAGGTGTGGGTGCTGCCGGGGCGGTACTCGCAGGGAACGCCGGTCGTGAAATACCGCGGCTTCTTCATCAACGACGAGAACCCGGCGCTCGGGACGTGGGCGCCGGCGTACTTCGGGCCGGGGAAGGCGCCGGGGTATCCGGGCGGCTTCAACGCGGACTTCTACGGCCGGGTCTTCGAGGTGCTGCTGCGGCTGAAGGGGAACTACCTCTGGCCGGCGGTGTGGGGCCGGGCCTTCGCCGAGGACGACCCGGAGAACCATCGGCGGGCTGCAAAGTACGGGGTTGTCATGGGCACGTCGCACGAGGCGCCGATGATGCGGGGGATCGAGGAGTGGAACCGGCATGCCGTGGCCGCCGTTCGGGACTCTTCGGGTGTGATCGTGACGCCGGGGCATGATCCGTACGGCGGGACGGGGGAGTGGTCGTACCGGCTCAACTCCCCGGCGATACGCGCCTATTGGCGGGCCGGTGTGCAGCGGATGGTCGACCAGGGCTTCGAGGGTGTCGTCACGCTCGGCATGCGCGGGAACGGCGACACGAGCCTTCCGGACGGCGACGGCATCGAACTGATGCAGGAGATCATCGCGGCGCAGCGGCAGATCATCGAGGAGGTGACGGGGCGCCCGGCGGCGGAGACTCCGCAGGTGTGGACGTTGTACAAGGAGGTGCAGCGGTACTGGGACCGGGGGTTGAGGGCGCCGGACGACGTGACGGTCGTGCTGACCGATGACAACTGGGGGAACGTTCGCAAGCATCCCGATGCGGGGGACGGTGAGCGGGCTGGGGGCTACGGCCTGTACTACCACTTCGACTACGTGGGCGCCGGGCGGAACTACAAGTGGGTGGACACGGCGAACCTGCGGAACGTGTGGGAGCAGCTGCACGCGGCGTACGCGTACGGGAATCGGGGGTTGTGGGTCGCGAACGTGGGCGACCTGAAGGGGAACGAACTGCCGACCGAGTTCTTCCTCAACTACGCCTGGAATCCGGAGGGTTGGGACGCCGATGAGCTACCGCGATGGGAACTCCGTTACGCGCGGCAGAACTTCGGGGCGGGGCAGGCGCGGGAGATCGCTTCCGTGCTGGCGGCGTACGGGCAGTTGCAGGCGCGTCGCAAGCCGGAGTTGCTGAACCGGCGGATCAGTCTCGTGGACGGCCAGGTGGTCTACGACGATCAGCAGACGCCGTTCGCCTTCGGGCACCGGGAGTTGGAGCGGGTCACGGAGGAGTGGCGGGAGCTGGGGCGACGGGCCGAGCGGATCGGGCGGCGGTTGCCGGCCGGGGTGCGGGACGCGTGGTTCGAACTCGTCGGGTACGAGGTGCAGGCCACCGCCAATCTGTACGGGTTGAGGTCGGCCGAGTTCACCAACCTGCTGTACGCGGCGCAGGGCCGGGCCGCGACGAACGACCTCGCGGATGCGGCGGAGGCGGGGTTGGCACGGGACTTCGCGCTGGCCGACCGTTTCAACTCGGCGGTGGCGGGCGGGAAGTGGGCCGGTTTCCAGACGCAGCCGCACATCGACTACGGGGATGTGGAGCGGTACGGACCGAATGCCGGGTGGCAGCAGCCGGAGAGGGACAACGTGGCGTTGCCGGATGTTCTGTTCCCGGCGGTGCGGCGGATTGGGGTGCCGGTGGGGGCGGGGTTGGGGGTGGCGGTCGATGGTGCGTCGGAGGCGGAGGCGGAGGCGGAGGCGGGGGTGTGGTGGCCGGGGGGTGCGTCGGGGGTGGCGGCCGTACTGCCTGCCTTCAGTCCGTATCAGACGCGGCCGCAGCAGTTCGTCGAGGTGTTCAATCGGGGGCGTACGGCCTTCGATTACCGGATCGAGGCGTCGGTGCCGTGGTTGGTGGTGGATCGGCCGCGGGGGCGGGTCGAGCAGCAGGTGCGGGTGGAGGTGGAGGTGAACTGGGCGCGGGTGCCGGGGAGTTGGGGTGGCTCGGGGGCGCGGGGGACGCTGACGGTGTACGGGGCCGGGGAGTCGGTCACCGTTTCGTGTGTGGCTGAGGTGCCGTCGGGGCGGGGGCTGCGGGGGTTCGTGGAGGCGGGCGGTTACGTGGCGATCGACGCGGAGCACTACGACCGGGTGGTCGGTGGGTGGCGTCGTATCGACGGCATCGGGCGTACGGGGCGTACGGGTCGTACGGGGTGGACCGGGGCGGGGATGGCGCCGTGGCCGGTGACGCTGCCCAGGCAGACGCCGGGTGGGGTGGATTCGCCGCGGTTGGAGTACGAGGTGAGTCTGGTGTCGGTGCCTTCCGGGGGTGAGGTGACGGTGTGGGCGTATCTGTCCCCTCGTAACCCTGCGTTGCCGACGGGCGGTCTGCGCTACGGCGTCTCCCTCGACGCCGGGCCGATCGAGACCGTCGACATCAACGTCGGTGCGGATGACGGGCTGTTGAACGCGGTGTGGGCCCGTAACACCTCCGACAACGTCAACGCGACGGCGACGAAACACTCCGTGACGAAGGCCGGGGTTCACCGGTTGAGGTTCTGGATGGTGGACCCGACGGTGGTGCTGCAGCGGCTCGTGATCGACACGGGGGGTCTGCCGGCGCTGTACCTGGGGCCGTTGGAGAGTCGGCGGGTGTAGCGAGGGGACTTCAGTGGGTGCGTGGAGTGGGCCGAGTGGGCCGAGTGGGCCGAGTGGGTCGAGTGGGTCGAGCGCGCTGCGGGTGTCGGATGTGGGGGGTGTGCCGGGCGAGTTGGGGGTTTCGGCGCCGAGGAAGGATCTTGCCTCCTCGCCGGGCGAGAAGCGGGCGGCGGCGCGGGCGATCGAGGATCACATCGAGCCCGGTACGCGTGCGGCGGGGCGTTGGGTGGACGACGAAAACGGTGCCGCTGTACGGGAGTTCGCCGCGAAGGACGGGGAGGGCTGGGTCACTTCGGGGGCTCTGAAGAAGGCGCACGGGGCGTGGGCGGACCAGGTGAGGAACCTGATGGACCGGCTGGGTGCGGAGAAGGGCGCGTTGCGGAGTGGGAGCGCGGTGCTGACGAGTACGGATCTGGCGGCGGGGTCGAGGCTGCGGGAGCAGTCCGCGTTGGACACGCTCTGAGGTCAACGGGCCGTCGGGTCAGTGGAGTTACTGGGTCAGTGGAGTTACTGGGTCAGCGGAGCTAATGGGGCAACTGGGCGCATGCCGACGTATCACGAGATCATGACCACCGACCTCGCCGCGCTGACCACGGCGGCCGAGCGCTGGGACGGTATGGCGGGCGAGTTCGAGAAGCAGGAGGCGGCGTACCGGCGGGATGTGCACGGCATCTCCATGAGTACGTCGTGGACCGGGCTCAGCGCCGACGCGGCGAACGCCCGGTTCGACGTCACGCTCAAGGAGTTCCAGTACGCGCAGACGGAGGCCAAGGGGATCGCGTCGTTGCTGCGGGACGCGCACGAGCGGTTCGTGGAGCTGCGGGGCCGGGTGGTGGCGGCGCGGTGGGACGCGGTCCGGGCGGGCATGAAGGTGTCGGAGGCCGGGGTGGTGAGCCCGGGTTCGGGCCAGCCGGACACCCCCGGCGATCCGCACGCCGTGCAGCCGTGGCAGGACCGGATCACCAAGGCCGTACGCGATGTGACGGACGCGGACGAGGGTGTCCGGATCGCGCTGGCGGGGGTCGTGATCGACTCCGAACTGCTGGCCGGCGGGCGAGGGTTCAACGGCAGGGCGATGGGTGACGTCGAGGCGTACGAGGCCGAGGAGACGGAGAGGTACCTGCGGAAGCTGGGCAGGGGCGGTGAGTTGACGGACACTCAACTCGCCGAGCTGCAACGGTCGTTCCGCGACAACAGCGAGGACGAGGGGTTCTCGCGGATGGTCCTGGACGATCTGGGCCCCACCGGCACGATCAAGCTCACGAACGAACTGAACGACCGCATCCACGTCCAGGGTGGTGCGGGTGCGGGTACGTACTCGGCGATCGAGACGGGCCTGGCGAACGCGCTCGCCACGGCCACGAAGCATACGAAGTCGGACTGGTACCGGAAGTGGCGTGCGGGTATGCGGCACGCGGGTCTGGAGCACTTCGCCACGGATGCGCAGGGCCTCCACCTGGACAAGGCCGTCGGGTACCAGTCCCTCGTCACGCTGATGCAGAAGGGGCACGGGTACGCGCCGGGGGTGGTCGAGGATCTCACCGACGACATGATCGCGGCGGAGAAGAAACACCCCGGAGTCTGGCAGGTGAAGGGCACGTACGCCGGGGCGCGTGGCGGTTGGTTCGCCAACGACCCCGTCGACGGAATGCTCGGCATCATGAGCCGTGACCCTGCGGAGGCTGCGCGGTATCTCCATTCCGACGCCCACATGAAGTACCTGATGAATGCCCGTGACTGGAATGTCACCCTGAACGACGAGGGGACGTCGAAGGGCGGTCATTACGTACCCCGGTTGGACGGGGACGACCGGGTGGGATTCGGGGCGGCGTTGCAGGCGGGGGCCACGGGGATCGATCCTGCGCATCCGCATGGGGGTCGGGTGGGGGATCGGGCGACCAATGATGCGGTGTTCAAGTCGGCGCTCACATATTTGGCGGACAAGGGGGATGAGTTTCCGGCGTCGTTGAGGGAGCCGATGGCCAACGTGCTTGTTAATCATGGGGATGCGGTGCATGCGGCCATGAGTGACGTCGACGTTGCCCATTCTCCCCTGGACCAGCGTCAGCTTTTCGAGGTTGCGAAGCAGGTGTCCAAGGATGAGGGGGCGTACGGCACGTTGAACGGGGGGATGAACCAGGCCATGGTGGCAGCAATTCACAACGACCACTCGAAATCGGCCGAGTCCCTGAGTGGGGCCGGCCGGACCGTTGGATTTCTGGAGGAGGCCCGGGTTCAGGCTGCGGGGGATCCCAAGGTCGCGGAGTTCGAGACGAAGCCGTTCTTTGACAAGGCGATCAGTTATATCCCTGTGGGCAGTAGTGATGTGCAGGCAGGGTTTGACTATGTGACGGAGCAGTGGCTGGCGGACGAACAGAAGAGGCTCGACGACAAGCAGACCGAAGACAATGTCAAGGTCTACTACAGAAGGAACGGCCAGCTCATGGGTCTCTCGGACGAGTGGAGCAAGACGCATGAAGTCGCCCACGATTCCTACTTCAATCCAGGGCAGGAAATTCGTCGATCCGCGAGTGACGGGATCACGAACGCCAAAGGTGTGTCCGGGGAACAGCCCAAGTGAACTCAATTATCCGAGCCGTTCTCATCCGCCTGTCCGCACTTGCTGTCGCGGTCTTCGCGGTGTCCTGCGACGACCCGGCCGACCACGAGATTCCGAAAGCCATTTGTGGTACGCATGTCGATCCCTCGGTGAGTCGTCCGTTGGTGACATCCGACGAGGACTTGCACGAGTTCAACCGTGTGGATCGTTCCGAAGCGATCACGGCCCCCTGCGTGTTGTTGTCCGGCCCCGACCCGGTCCTTGACTTCGGGTTCTCGTGGGACCCGAACGCGACTGACCTGATGTACCTGGCCCAGGGCGCTGGATCGGTCTCGCACGTGACGGATCCCCACGCCATCGACTTCACCTACAAGACGATCGTCGGCACTGATGGAGCCATCTCGACCACCCCCTGCAAAACGAACGGCGGCAAATACTTCACCCTCACCCTCCAGGTCCCCCAAATCGGCCTCATGGACCAGACCCACCGCAAGGACATCGAGAAGTTCATGCGGGCCTACTTCCCGGCGACGCTCAAAACCCTGGGCTGCAAGTGACCGTAAGGCCGCTTGCCGTCAGTGTCCGCGTCCGTGTTCCCAAGGCGATAGACCTTGTTGATGCCGCGGTAGTCCAGGACCGTGCCGACTCCCCGCACACGCCACGGAGTTCGGGTCGGCCGCGTGAACCCGCCGTCGAACAGCGAGTACGCCAGGACGCAGCGTGCGAACAGGAGCCAGAGGGGCGCGGTCAGTACGTAGACGAGCCAGGAGTACCAGGTCCCCACCTTGCCGACGCAGGGCTGCGTAGCGTCGCTGAACTCGGCGGTCCACCTGACGCGGCGCGGTCAGGGCAGCAACCGCCCAGTCCGACGGGTGATCCGGACCAGCGGTGCACCGTTGGCCGCGTACACGTCATGGACTTCGGGAGCGACCGGACGTACGGAACACAACGACCCGCCGTAGAGAATCCCCGTGAGGTCCTCAGGCCCCGGCCCCGGTTCCCCCAGGTACACGAATGAGTCCCGCAGGTACATGAATGAGTACGAGCGCTCATGTCCCGCCCCGCGCCCTGTAGTTGGCTGGGAGCATGTCGATCACACAGGACACTTCGGTACGCGGTACATGGGTCGGACCGCTGATCGCGTCGGTTGTCACCGTTCCCGGCGCCTTCTTCGCGTACATCATCGGCTGCCTCACCCCCATGGCCTGCGACTCCTGCGACGGCGCGGAAGCCGAGCACTTCAACCAGGGGTTCGACACCGCCTTCACGCTTCTCGAGGTGGGGCTTCTCGCCTCCCTCGTACTGCTGCTCGTCAGCTGGTGCCTGCCGCAGACCGAGGAGAACGCTGCCCGGCGCGCGGTGTGCGCCGTCCTCGCACCCAGCATCGTCGCGTTCTCGTTTCTCCTCTTCACCGGGATGGTCCCGTCCCCCAACTGACGACGGCGGATCCTGAACTCGCTTAGCGTTACGGAGCGAGTTTAGAATATCACTGGGTGTAGCTAAAGTGGCAGTGGTACTGGGGAGTTGAGGAACGCACGGGGAGGACAGTGTGCTGCAGGGCATTGCCGATGTCGCCACCGAACTGTCGTCCTTCACGGCGTTCCGGAAACGCGTCGACCAGCTGATCCACGACCTGAAGGGCTCGGACGCCGGCCCGGGCAAGGTCGGCCAGGAACAGCTCGTACGGCATCAGTTGGGCGGTGGTGACGCCCAATGGCCGGAGGCGGCAGGCCTGTTCGCCGCGTACGAGACGGTGGTCGGCGAACTCGAAACACTCTCGAAGCTGCTCTCCGACTCGATGGAGGGCATGAACATCGCGGTGCTCGCCTCGCACAAGGGCTACCAGAACATCGACCTCGACCTCCGCGACCGTATGACCGCGATCAGCGCGGAGACGACGAAGCACTACGGCGGCGCCTACGACCCCCAGCTCCCGAAGAAGCCCCGCACCGCGACCGGAGGCGACGCGGGAGGCACGATCTGATGTCCGCCGTAGTGCCCGGAACCGGCAGCACGTCCTTCGAGGAGATGAGCCACGAGCGGATGCTCGCGTGGCTCGACCAGGCGAACCCGGGCACGGTGCGGTTCGCCGCCGACCGTCTGACCGCGGCCGCCGAGGAGATCCGCAGGATCGGCGAGGAACTCAAGGTCCGCCCGCAGTACGTGGATTGGCAGGGCGAGGGCGCCGACGTGTTCCGCACCTGGGCCGGCGATCTGGCCAACTCCACCCTGCGCCTGGGCGACTTCAGCGCCGACGCGGCGAAGTGGCTGGGCCAGGCGTCCGACGCGATCGCCCATGCCCAGGCCGCGATCCCGCGCGACACGAAGAGCGCACGGGCGAACCTGAACGCGGCGCCCCTGGCCCACAACGCCCCGGACGCCGCGGCGGGCACCGCCGTCAACGCCAAGTCGGCGGGCGAACTCGCCGCCCTCGTCGCGGCCAAGGAGAAGATCCGCCAGGAGGCCGCACTCCAGATGCTCAAGCTGGGGCAGTCGTATCGGCTGTCGGCCACGCAGCTGGACGGGTTGGAGCGGCCGACGTTTCCGCCGCCGCCGAAGGCTGTGCAGCCGCCGGACGCTCGTGGACGCGGTAGCCAGAGCGGTACCGCCCGTCCCGGTGGCGGGGACTCCCGCACCTTTGTGCGGAGCGACTCGGCCCCTCGCTCCAAGATCCAGATCCAGACGCATACGGAGGCGCGGATGAAGGAGCCTGCTGTGCACTCGGGCGTTGGTGAAATTCGCGAGCCGAGGCCTGTCGACCCACCCGTTCGGATGGGCGTCGACTCGCTGGGCACGGTGGGCACGGTGCCTCAAGTGCCGATCACAGGTGCGGGTACGAGTGACGGTCCGAGCGGTATGGGTCAGGCCCACAGTGCGGAGACAACGACAGACGGTGGCATGGCGCCGGTGTTCGGGGGCCGTACGAGTACCCCTGATCAAAGGGTGCCGGGCCGAGCGGTGAGTGGTTCGGCAAGATCAAGGCCGGAGGGAGCGGTGGCCAGGTCGACAGCGTCTGCTCGGCCGACCGTCACTGGTCGGCCTCCCTCCACGCCTGGTCAAGCAGCCCCCGTTCCCAGTCCCGGCCGAGCAGGCGGCGGTAGCGCCAACGGTGTCGTCGGCGGTCGCCCGACCTCGGTGCCCGCGGGCCGGCCGACGGGAGGTATTCCACGCGGGACAGTGGTTGGCGCGGAGAGCCCCACTGCCCGTGGTCCGGCGGGCAACACGGCAGGCAGTGGCCGTGCTGTGTCTCCCTACAGAGGAGTCGTGGGCGGCGCCCCGCAGCAGCCCGTGCGCGTGCCGTCCAGTCCACGGGGTGCGGGTGGCGCTGGTGGATCGGTCGCCTCGGGTGCTGCGGTTCGGGACGGCGTCTCGGGCGGCACATCGAACGCCGGACGTTCCCGGGCGGTCCGGGCCGGCGCGGCCGTGCCTCGTTCGACGCCGTCGGCGTCCTCCACCCGTGTGGGCGGTTCCGGCTCACGGTCCGACCGAGCGGCCGAGGATCGTCAGCTCCGGGAGAAGCACGGTAGTACCGGACATCCGCGCACCGATTGACCGCCGGATGGCCCCCACCCCCAGATCCCCTCTCCGATCGACCTCCAGAGAAAGGCGAGAAGAGACGCATGTTCATCAGCAGTGCTCGGCGTGGGCGCCGCGAGTCGGTGGCATCGGCCGTGCTCGGGCTGCTGCTGGTCGGTGTCACGGGTGTTCCGGCGCATGCGGATTCGACCCGGCAGCAGCAGTGGTTCCTCGATGCCATGAAGGCCGAGCGGATGTGGCGGACCAGTACGGGCGAGGGCGTGACCGTTGCTGTCATCGACTCCGGTGTGGACGAGAACAACCCTGATCTGAAGGGCCGCATCCTGCCCGGGAAGGACTTCGCCACGGACCGGGCGGGCGACGAACGCACCGACTACGACGGTCATGGCACGGGAATGGCAGGTCTGATTGCCGGGATCGGGGCCTACGACTCCGGAAACGGTGCTTTCGGGCTCGCTCCGGGAGCCAAGATCCTCCCGATCCGGATGCCCGACGCAGAAGCCGCGGCGAGCGAGGGGGAGGCCGCCCGGCAGTTCAACGAGGCGGCACCGAAGGCGATTCGCTATGTGGCGGACTCGGGCGCGCGGGTCATCAACATCTCGCTGGGACAGACCGAGGGTTCGGCGAAACTGACGGCGGCCGTGCGGTACGCCCTGGAGAAGGGTTCGTTGATCTTCGCGGCGGTCGGGAACAGCGGAGACAAGGGGAACCAGGTCGAGTATCCCGCGGCAACCCCCGGCGTGGTCGGCGTAGCCGCCGTGGGCAAGAACCTGAGCAGGACCGCCGAGTCGGAACACGGCCCCCAGGTGGACCTGGCCGCACCGGGGGAGGACCTGGTCTACGCGTGCGCGAGCCAGAGCGGACTCTGCAGCGGCCACGGCACCAGCGGCGCCACCGCTCTGGCCTCCGCCAGCGCCGCCCTCATCTGGTCCAGGCACCCGACCTGGACCAACAACCAGATCCTCCGCGTCCTGCTCAACACGATCGGCGCCCCCACGGACGGCGCGAAGCGCAACGACTCGATCGGGTACGGCATCGTCCGACCGCGGGTCGCCCTCCAGAGCCCGGGGGATCCTGGCCCGGCCGGGGAGTACCCGCTCCCTGACCTTGCTGCCGCACAGGCCTCGGGGGCTCCGGGCTCGCAGGCCTCGGCTTCCGGCGTTGCGGGGGTGCCGGCGAAGGGGGACGACCTCCCGGCCGCCTTCTCGTCCGCGCGGCACAGCGGCGGGAGCGTCCGCTGGCTCCGCCTCGGCGTCAGTGCCGCGGTGCTCGTCGGCGGGAGTGTGGTGGTACTCGTCGCGCGTCGGCGCAGACAAACATGAGCGGTCGCCCGTCGGCAGTCGCGGCTCGGCGCAGGTGTGAAGGATCGATGCGCGGTGACCTTCAAGTGCCCCGGTCGTCCGTGCCGTTGGGTAAGTTGAGGATCTGGTAAGAAACCCCACGGCCGGTCGAGCCGGTTGCTGGGGAACGGGGAGCAGGAGACCGAGGAAGGGCATGGAGCGATGGGCTGGGACGAGTGGGAGCAGCTCAAGGCCGACGCGGCGCAGAGGAGCTCGGCGCACATGCGGCTCAACCAGCTTCCCGCGGACAGCGGCGCCGGTGGGGGCGGCGATCTCGTCGTGCATCAGGACGACCTCGGCGCCGTTGGCCATGAGGCGTTCACCCTCCATGACGATCTCCGTACGGCAGCGGACGTCGACGGTATGGGCACGGACAAGCAGGGCAATGGATCCACGACGCGGGCCGCTGCCGAGCTGAAGACGCAGAGCTTCGCCATGGGCCCCGCCCTGTCCCAGACTGTCACGACATGGACAGGCCAGGTGCATTCACTCCTTCAGGCCTGTGCCCATATTTCGAACCACCTTGACTACACCCGGAAGACGCACGCTCATGACGACGCACTGATCGCAGCATCGGCGCGAGACGTCGGCGGCTCCGCTCTGTCGGTCTCACAGCTCGACAAGTACTTCAAGTAACGGAGGTTGCCGCTGTGTCCGGCGTCACGATGACGAACCTGGCGGAAGTCGATCTGGGGACGCTCGAGAGCAGCGTCGCCGACTGGAAGTCCGTGGTCGACAAGCTCGACGATCTGGCGACCAGAGCTGAAACCGGCTTGCGGGCCAAGGCGGACGGTGCCCGCTGGGCCGGTGTGAACGCGGACGTCACACGAGAGTTCGTGGGAAAGACGGCCAAGGAGTTCAAAGACGCGCATGCCGAGGCCAGCAGCATCTACAAGGTTCTCGACGACGCCCACACCGAACTCGTTCAGATCCAGAAGAAGTTGGAGACCGCGCTCCACAATGAGGCGCCGGGGCTCGGAGTAAAGGTGGAGGACTACGGGAACGAGGGCGGCAGCCCGGTGATCCACGTGTTCTTCCCCCACGATCGCACCACGGACGACACGCATACCCAGGAGCAGCTGGACGAGGCTCGCCATCTGGCCAGTCGCATCGCCAACCTGGTGGCCCACGCGCAGGAGATCGACGCCTCGGTGGCTCGCGCCCTCACCAAGAGCCACGGCAAGGACGGTCACAACTTCGGGCACGATACGTACACGTCACTGGACGACGCGGAGCAGCAGCGCGCCACTGAACTGGCCAAACTCGGCACGAAGATGACCGACAAGCAGCTCGCCGAGTTCGACTCCCTCATGAAGTGGAACGCGAAGGACCCCGACTTCAGCACCGCCTTCTACAAGTCTCTGGGGGGAGCTGAGGAGACGCTCGAGTTCTACGGCCGTATGGCTCTCGACGGCACGGAAGGCGATGACAAGCAGCGGTTGGCCCTGACGAAGCAGCTCCAGAGCAGCATGGGCATCGCGCTCGCCACAGCGACCGACAGCGGCAACCAACCTCATCTGCCGACCACTTGGGGCGACGAGTTCAGAAAGCTGGGAACCAAGCAGATCGCGCTTTATCCGGGCGCGATCAACTCACCCTACGGCTACCAGATCCTTGGTGGGCTGCTTCGGTACGGGAACTACGACCCGAAGTTCATTAACCCCATCGCGGAACACATCGTCCAACTGCACCACAAGAAGCCCGACTTCTTCGTGGGCAACAAGCCGATGACAGGGGGAGCCGACCTCGACTGGGGATTCAACCCGTCGGGAAAGGACGGCGCCGGCTACGACCCGCTCACCAGCGTTCTGGAAGGGCTCGGGCACAGCCCCGAGGCGTCGAAGCTGTTCTTCTCGGACGACATGAAGCCCCAGGTGTACAACGAGGACGGCACCGTGAAGGGCGGCACCCTGGACTACACGTACTTCGACGAGCTGACGAAGAAGGACTTCGAGTGGCCGCCGGACAGCCTCGTCGCTCCCGGCAGTGACGCCGCCGCGCACGCCCGTGACAGTGGTCCGGACGCGCTCGGGCACGCACTGGAGGCGGCGACGCTGGGGCACGCCTACGACGACCCGGCGCCCAAGCTGGTTCGGGACGACGTCTCGGCCGCGATCATGGAAAAGGTCGTGACGACCTACGGCGACCCGGAGAACGTCCAGGACCCCATCTCGGACAGCCTCGGCCGTATGGGGGCCGGCTACATCGACGATCTGAACTGGGCGCTGAACGACAACAAGGCGAACAGCCTGTTCTCCCCGACCGATTCGGGCGGCCATGCGCAGTTCGGATCGAGCGCTGCCATCAAGTTCCTGAGCACGGTCGGCCAGCACCCGGACGGCTACTCGGACATCTCGACAGCTCAGCAGATCTACGGGACGAGCGCGCTGGAAGCACAGGCCGACGGGGACCACATCAATCAGCCGCACGCCCGGGAGATCGTTCGTACTGGTGCGGAGATTCAAGGAATCCTCGATCAGTCCAGAGCGGATCAGGTCACGGCCGAGGGGCTCGCGAAGGATGCGGAATACAACAAGAGCCTAGGACAGAAGGCGGGTTGGGTCTCGTTCGGCGCGGGCGTCGGCATCGCCGCCGGAGCGGCTTTCCTGCCACCTGTGGCTGCCGTCGGTGTGGCAGGCACGCTGATTCCTGTCTTCATGGGCGCGGGCCAAGGCGCCATCTCGCAGCAGATCAGCACCGTGATCGGTGACAGTGCCGAGACGATGCAACAGAACAGCGGAAGCACGCTTCAAGAGCAGCGGACCGAGATCTATCGAGCGGGTCAGGGCGCAGCGGCATCCCCGATGAACAGTTTCATGCAGAGTCACGGGATTTCGAGCGACAACGACAGATTCGGTCAGGACCTGGAAGACGCCTTGAACAGTGGGTACGTGAAGGGAACCGACGGAGAGAACCAACGGGGTGCGCTTCCCAAGGCCTGACGCGAGGCGTTGCCCGGTCCGTTGGAATTTCTTCTCCCGCCGCCGTATAGACGAATGGTATTGCTGATGAAGTGCGTGAAGATCGCGCCGGTTCTGATCGCTGTGGTTCTCACTACGGCGGGTTGCCAGAGCGGGGGATCGAAGGCCGCGGATTCGGCGAGCCCGAGCGAGGCGGCGAGCGGATCCTGCGACAAGTCCCTGAGTACTCCGGTCAAGGCGGCCATGAAGCGGGTGGCCGACATCCCCGTCTCCGCGAAGACTTCCTTCATCGGAGATCCGCAACGGGCCGCTGAGCAGGTGGTCGCACGGTACGAGGCCGGGGGAGTCGGTGATCTCACCAGCATCGCCTTCTGCGGAGCCTACAAAGGCTCGTCGGGACTGGATTCCGTGATGGTCAACTACGACCTGCCTCAAACCACCCCCGAAAAAGGCAAGGCTGCCGAGATCTTCAAAGAATACCGAATGGGGAAGACGGCCCTCGCCGGTGTCAAAGTCGGCGTTCTCTATTTCGAGTGCAGCAGTGGCAAGCTCGGCGGGAGTGCAGGAACGACCGTTCTGATCCGAGGAGAAGTGCGGAGCCGGTATGAGGCGAGCGAATCAGCTGCCGCGGCACGCAAGGACAACCTGCACATCCTGCACGACTCGAGCCGCACGCTCGCGAGCCTGCTCGACTGCAAGTCGAACTCCGGCCTTTCGGACACCTTCACCATGCCGTCCGAGGCGTAGTAGGCGGCTCGTGCGTCTCGCCCACTCGGGCAATCAGGCCCAGCCTCTCAGCCCCGAACTCCTCGTTCGGGAGATAGGCCGCCATGCCGTTCGGTAGGTGGCGGGTGGTTCGGTGACGTCGATGAAGTCGGACACGGAGTTACTCGACCGGGTGCTTCACGAGGGGATAGGTCGCGTCTACGTGTGCGTAGTCAGGAAGAGGTTCAGTAGGCCTGGTCCGAGACGCTGATACCGGTGTGCCGGGTGCAGTGGCTCTTGAAGTCCGCCGCGTCGTGCGCCGCGCGGCTGATCTGCCTCGCATATCCGCTGAGGTCCCAAGGACTGACTCGGAGATTCACTTCGTGCCTTCCGCGCTCATGGCCGGGTTGCCTGCACTGCCAACTCCCGCGTGGGTGCATACGTTTCGCGATTCGCCGGAAGTAATGAGCAAACAGAGCTGTCAATCCCAGTAGGGTGCACGCCGTGATGAACCGCGAGAACCGGGCAAACCCCGACGACGGAGTCCACCTCGGCGAGGGCACAGATGCGCTGGCCCCGGTCGACGACCGAGGTCGGAGCCTGTTCACCGGCCTCACCTGCATCTTCGTGACACTGCTCGCCGTAGGCCTGCTGGCGGTCCTCCGCCGGACCGCGACAGGTCAGGGGGAGGCGCCCGGCGGTCTTCAGGTGATCGCGGCCGTCATGGGGCTCGCGGTGGTTGCGGTCGCGGTGTGGTTGGTCGTCCGGGCCCGGCGCGACCAGAGGTGGCTGCCGCTGCTGATCGCATGCGGGGGCTGTGTCGGCTGGATGGCCGTTATGGCCCTCGTGGCGCGGATCTAGCCGGGAGGTTTCCGGCGCTGTCGGGGGCTGATACAAGAACACCGTTGGGTTTCCCGAGTTACGGGACCGCTCGGTATGGGTTCATGCGGGTCTTCTTTCCCGCCGCGCTCAAGACTCTGGGCTGCCAGGCCCCGCATACCGCGGCAAGCCCTCCGTCGAGATGGTCCACTCGGAGATGGTGACGTCCTCGCCGTAGACGAATTCCTTGCGGGTGGCGTAGCGGGGGCGGCGTAGATGTCGGTGAGCACGGCGCCGGTACCGGTGCAGGGGTCGAACGAACCCGGCACGTCCATGTCCGCCCACGCGCTCACCATCACATCGGGACGGCGCATGATGCCCTCGCCTTCGACTTCCACATCCGGCGCACCCGTGTGAGCGACCAGCTCGTCCGGCATGGCCTTCTCCAGGCGTTTGCGAAGCCGCAGCGTGGTCAGCTCGTGCGGGCTGATGCCCGCCGCCATGCCGTGGACGATCCCTTCTTTGGCGATCTCGAACCTGCCGGGAAGGTGGTCATCCATTGACTGCAGAAAGTCCCTCATGGTCCGGTACTGGATCGTCCCCTTCATACTGGGCGGCCTCCGGGAGACCGGTTCGGCAGTCGTGGCAGCGTCCTGGGGTGGGCGAGCGGAAGGCTCGGTCACAGCCGTCGCAGTTGTGGAGCGGGTGGCGGACCAGCGGTGGCGGTGCCGGGGCGCGGAACGGTGGTGGCGGCGGGAGTTGGGCCGTCAGGCGGTGGGCCAGGAGGGCTGCCGGCCGTCGTAGTCCTTCGGGTGGCAGGTCTGTGGTCAGTGCGTGGCGTACGGCGGTGGGGCTGACGTCCCGCTCCAGCCATGCCGCGACTCCTGGGGCGAGGTGGGCCGTGTCGCAGGCCGACAAGAGGAGGTCGGGGTTGTGGCGGCGGAGGTCTGCGAGCAGGTCGGTGGCGGTCTGGAGGAGGGCGGGGGCCGGGTAGGACGGGCGCGGCACGGGTGGGAGCGCCTTGCGGGGCGCGGCGGCCTTGGCGGCTTTGGGCCGCGTGTGCGGTTCCGTGTGGTCTCTACGGCTGCTGCCGGGCTGGTTGCAGGAGATGGTGCGGGTGATGATGCGGCCGTCGGGGATGCGGTGCCGTTCGCGACGGAGGTAGCCGTGGGTCTCCAACTCCCGTAGCGCGGCGGCGATTCGGGTCGTGCCCTCGGGGAAGCGGGCGGCGAGGGTCTTGATGTCGACGCGGGTGCCTGCGGGGAGGGACTGGATGTGGACGCCGAGTCCGATCGCGAGGGCCGACAACTCCGGGTGCTGGGCGAGGTGGTTGCCGATCACCGTGAAGCGGGCGGTGTGACGGGCGTTGTCGTGCGTGAGCCCGACCCCGGGTGCGCGGTTGCTCCGCTGGTTCGGGTGTTTGTCGGCGGTGTGCCGGGACTGGGCGCGCGGGGGCGCGCTAATGTCGTGCGTATCCATCGGGAAGGCTCTTCTTCCTTGGTGGTCAGGCCCTCGCCTTGGGATTGCCGTCCCGGCGAGGGCCGTCGTATGTCTGGAGTTGTTTGCGCTGAGCGTAGATCACGCAACCTGCCCGGAATCCAGCCCAGTTCGCGATGTTCACCCAGATGGGTGAGCGGCGGGCCGGGTCGGCGGGAGGGTGGGGTGGGGCTTGGTGGGGGTTCTTTCACCGTCGTGGTTCTTGGGAAAGAGCGCCCCTCGCACCGGAGCACGAGGACCCGTGCTCCGGTTCCGGTACGAGGTCCAGTTCCGCCCAGATCGTCTTGCGCGGGCGCGGTTCCCGGGCGACGCCCCAGCGGTCGGCGAGCGCCTCGACGAGGAGGAGCCCCCGGCCGGATTCGGCTTCCGCGGGAGGGTGTTGGGGGAGGGGTGAGCGGTCGCCGCAGGTGTCGGTCACCTCGATGCGCAGGATGCCGGCGACGACGTAGAGCGTGAGTCTGAAATCCCTGCCCGGTACGCGGCCGTGCGTGGCCGCGTTGGCCGCCAGCTCGGCCACGACGTGCTCCGCCGGGTCGAACGGGACTCCCCAGTCGCGGAGTTGCCGCAGCGTCAGCAGGCGGGCCTGGCGGGCTCCGCGGGGTGTGGGTGGCAGGAGTGCGCTGAAGTTGTGGGCGGGGTCGGAGAGTTGGCGCTCGGGCTCGGTGGTTTCTCGGTTCACGTCACTCAGCGTGGCCGACCGTGCTTGCCTTGACGTGCGATGACGCCTGTACGTATCCGCGCTGTCCCGTCGTTGTCTCGCGTTGTCTCGGCTGTCTCGGACGACCTACGGGTACGGGTGCGCGTTGGAGGTGGGTGGCCATGAGTGACGAAAGCGTGAGCAACGAGAACGAAGGCGTGGACGAGGCCGGCTGGGACCTCGAACCCGGGGACGAGAGCGCGCCGTTGGTGGAGGCGGTGGGGCGACTCGTCAGGTTCTGCCGGGAGCAGGCCGGGATGCGGGTGGCCGACTTCGCCCAAGTCATGGGATACGGCGAGGACATGATCCGCAAGATTGAACGCGGGGTGCGGATTCCCAGGGTGGAGTTCCTGGACCGGGCCGACGACGTCCTGAACGCGGGCGGGCATCTGCGGGCTTTCACGGAGGACGTGGAGAAGGCCCGGTACCCGAAGAAGGTGCGTGAGCTCAAGGAGCTGGAGGACCGGGCGGTTGAGGTCCTGCTGTACAGCAACCACAACATCCAGGGATTGCTGCAGACACCGGAGTACGCGCGGGCACTCTTCGAGATGGCGCAGCCTGCGTACTCGCCGGACGAGGTGGAGCGGGGGATCGCCGCGCGCATGGCACGGAAGTCGATCTTCGAGCGGGAGCCTGCCCCGACGCTCAGTTTCATCCAGGAGCAGGTGACCCTTGAGCGTCCCCTCGGTGGGAAGATGGTGCTGCGCAGGCAGCTCGAACATCTGCTGGAGGTGTCGCAGTTGCGGAACGTCACTCTTCAGGTCATGCCAACCGACCTTGAGGAACATGCCGGAGTGCATCACGGCCCGGTCCAGGTGCTGAAGTTTGCGGACGGCACGGCGATCGGGCGTTGCCCGGGTGCGTTCAACGGGCGCCCGGTCTCTGACCTCAGGGAGCTCCGTACCCTTGAACTGCGGTATGGCATGATCCGGGCGCAGGCTCTCCCGCCGAGGGAGTCACGGGTCTTCATCGAGCGAGCGCTGGGAGCACTATGAGCACCCCCCAACTCCACTGGTTCAAGAGCAGCTACAGCGACAGCAGCGATATCAACGACTGCCTCGAGATAGCCACCACCCCGCACACCATCCACGTCCGCGACTCCAAGAACACCCAGGGCCCCCGCCTCACCCTCGCCCCCACCACCTGGACCGACTTCGTCGCGTACGCCGCCGAATAGCGCCAAGTCGGCCGGTCCAGGCGGGCAGTTGGAGGGGGTCGCCCCTTACGGGTTCACCACCGTCCCTCCGAACGTCACCCTCAACGTCCCGTTCGAGGCGAAGGACCACCCCAGCGCGCCGCTGTACGTCGAGCACCGGGACCCGTTCGTCCCGGTCCAGAACTGGTTCGAGCTGTCCGCGTCGCCCACCGTCTTGTCGTTCGACCCGCTGACCGCGAACCGGCACGACGTGTTCGTACGGAACACTGACGTCCCCTTGTCGAAGGAGAAGTTGCGCTCCGCGTTGTCGATGCCGACGTTGTTCGAGATCGTCATCGTGCCCGGGTTGCTGTTGTAGGTGAACCCGTGATGGCCGTTGCCGTAGGCGATGTCGTGCCGGACGACGTGGTTGACGGCGATGTCGTCGCCGCCGAGCTTGTAGCCGTTGCGGTCGCCGTTCGCGTTCTGGGTGCCGTCGGTGAGGGTGCCGTTGCCGTAGGAGAGGGAGTACTCGATGGTCACCGGGCCGATGGCGCCGGTGTCGGTCTTGGTGTAGAGGTCCCAGCCGTCGTCGATGTTGTTGTGGGAGACGTCGTAGCGGAAGACGTTCCCGGCGCCGGTGGTGAGCTTCGAGGCGAAGCCGTCGGCGTTCTCGCCGCCGGAATCCTCGTTGTCGTGCGACTCCGAGCTCACGATCAGGTTGTTCGAGGGCCAGGACGAGCTTGGCGTGCTGGAGGAGATGCGGCCCAGTTGCAGACCCGTGTCGCGGTTGTACGACGTCACCGTGCGCTCGATGACGTTGTTGCTGCCTCCGACGTAGATCCCGTTGTCGCCCGCGTGCGACACCGTGAGGCCGTAGACGTGCCAGTAGTTGGCGTTCAGCTGGAGCCCGCGGTTCGACGAACTCTCGCTCTGTGCCGAGAAGTTGAGGATCGGGGTCTCGCCGGAGTAGGCGGTCAGGGTGGTCCGCGCGCTCGACGTGCCGTCGCTGCCCACGGGGACGGTGACGGTCGACGAGTAGTTGTACGTCCCGCCGCGCGCATAGATCGTGCCGCCGGACGCGATGCGGCTGATCGCCGTGGCGAGGGTGGTGGGGGCGGAGAGGGTGCCGGCCGCGCTCGCGGTGCCGGTCGGTGACACGTACTGGGTGGCGCTCGCGGCCTGCGCCGGGGTGCCGGAGAGTGCTACGAGTGTGCCGGCCACCAGGCCGACACATGCCATGACTGGTCTCACTTGCATCGTTCTGCCTCCAGGGTCGTCCCATGACCAGGGGTGCCGTGCAAGGGAAAGCGCTTTCCCGCGTTCTCGTGAGGGACCGTAAGCGCTTGCTATGGACGCGTCAATGGGTGTGTGCTTGATTCCTATTCACAGGGGTGAACGCCGACGGGGGCTGGGCGAGACGCGCGCCGCGCGCATGTGTTTGACCTGCGTCACTCCGGGGGTAATCTCTACGCCCCGATTGGCCAGCCCCCTGCCCCATATGGCAGACTGTCCGAGTTGCTCGGTCGAGTGTTGATGCTGCGCGCCTCCCGTCGGGAGGACCGGAAGCGAGTCCCACGGTACTCGTCGTCCCAACTGCCTCACGGCAGCGCTGGGGCGGACGTACGGGAATCTTTCGGGAAGTGTCAGTGCGGCGCCGGCCAGGCACCCGGTGGGCTTCTTCGCCCTCGGCTTGCGGTTCCGGAAGGGCCGTGCTTTCCCAGTAGGGAAGTTCCGAACCTTGGGACTTCTGTGTCGGTGAGAGCGCGACACACCCGACCGCGTGGGTCGGAGGAATCGAAGCGAGCAGGAGGGCTTACCGGGGTGCAGAGCGTTACTAGAGACAGGACTACTGAGTAGCCATGGCGGGACAGAAGATCCGCATCCGGCTCAAGGCCTACGACCACGAGGTCATCGATTCCTCGGCGAAGAAGATCGTCGAGACGGTGACGCGCACTGGTGCGTCGGTCGCGGGCCCGGTGCCGCTGCCCACTGAGAAGAACGTGTACTGCGTCATCAAGTCGCCGCACAAGTACAAGGACTCGCGCGAGCACTTCGAGATGCGCAC
>Ga0307515_10007248_pt1 | contig 21961 bp, 17 predicted proteins | sample 17_EM_MG_FD_194513 | JGI IMG/M metagenome (GOLD analysis project Ga0307515, IMG submission 194513) | Populus trichocarpa ectomycorrhiza microbial communities from riparian zone in the Pacific Northwest, United States - 17_EM | ecosystem: Host-associated > Plants > Roots > Unclassified | place...
TTAGCGCGCCGGTGGGAATTGAGGAGCTCTCATCCCAGGGTGAGGAGCGCAGATATGGGGGTATCCAGCGCGGAATGAAATAGAGCAGCTCTAATCAAGACAGAGGCGTTTGAGGAGTGCCTGTCCCTGCGTAGTGTTAGCAACTTGTCCGGGTAACCCGTCAGCAGTCCATCAGTGAACCGCAAACACGGTTCTGTTTGGTTTCAGACCTGTCCAACAACGCAACCCTCTGTGTCATGACGGGCCAAACCCGGACCCGTACCCGTCAACCCACATTTTTTGCCAGGTTTGGCTAGACCTGTTGGTTCCAATCTCTGGTTCTGAGTTTCGGGTTTTTCTATTTATGGTCGCATCTAGATATGCTACTGCAAATTGCAAAATAGTGACTTTGGTACACCATTGTCCTTTTCGGATGAATCGGCTGCCTTGATAGCTAGAAACAAGAGACACACTCCCTGCCCCATCCTGAACATGATAGTCAACGGCGTGTCAATGATTTTTGCTCTTGCATCATGGGTAATCTAGGTGGTTATTAGATGCAGATGATCATAAATGACGTATTGCCTATATTTCAACGCAAATGAGAAAGTGACACGCTCGCTGCCCCATTCTGAAAATGAACGTCAACGGAGCATCAACGATTTGTAGTCTTGTAAGTGAAGCAACTGAAAAGTGATTTGTTCTTTGTTATGCATAAGGGTTGAATTGGCCACCTTTAAAGGCCCAACAGAAAGCGACACGCTCCCTGCCCAATGCTGAATATGAGCGTCAACGGAGCATCAATGATCTTTGGCCTTCCATGATGCTTCATCCCACCGCGAGATGGGCACTAATCTCTATATATAGGGTTGTGATCAGTTTTATAGCCTAAAACGTTCAGGATCACTGAGTTGCTGCATTGAAAACAAAATATGTTGTGATTGTCCGGGAGGCTGTTGCGGGACCATCTCTTGCTTATCAGCCTATAATGGCTGCTGAAACCTTGTTTATAGATGTCTGCGATCATTTACCACCAAGATTACACAATATTCAAGACCAAAAATCTTTGTTGCTCTGTTGACACTTATTGTCAAGATGGGGCAGGGAGAGTGGTGTTAGCAACGGTTCCTGACCGTCACTTCGGGTCCAGGTCCGGGTCGGAACCGAACCGTGGACAAATTGACAGTCCGGGTCGACGCTACACCCGAACCGTCAACCTAGGTACGGTTCGATGGTATACTCCCCACCCATCTGAATTGGGTGGGTTGGCTGTGGGTCACCTAGCGGGTCCATCTATCAATTCATATAAGGCTCTTGTTTTTGGACTTTATTTGTTGTATCTTACCAAAATCGTGTTTTCGACAACCAATGATACGTGTTTACATGCTGTGCAGCATGCAATCTCGATTAATTTGGAATCCGTGTTTTTCCTGTTATACATTGTATTTTTGGCTAGACAGGTAGTCAATAATTCTGTTATGAGCTCAATGATCCACCTATAGCCTTGATAAACCCAATATGCAAGGCCAAATGTTGTTGATGCTCCGTTGACGCTCAGTTTCATGCTGGGGTAACGTATGTGTCAAACTCTGTTTCTAATGAAATGGCTGCCACAACATCGTCTATGAATAATTAACACATTGCGACACTTAGATTAGCCAAGATGCAAGACCAATGATCGTTGACACTCCATTGATGCTCATTTTCAGGATGGGGCAGGAAGCATGCTGCAATCATTTTTACTTTTAAAAGCGGTCAATATCTCACTTATGCATGTTTCTAAACCAATCACCACTTAGGTTACACATGATGCACAGCCAGAAATCATTGACGCTCCGTTGACGCTCATTGTCAGAATGGGGCAGTGACCACGTTGTTCGTTATTTTGTCAAAGAAGGCTGCCAGTACGTTGGTTATGGAAAGCAGCGGCCAGGTAACTTTTCAATGACCGTACATACAAGACTAAAAATCATTGACACTCCGTTGACACTCCATTGACGCTCATTTTCAGAATGGGGCAGTGACCGTGTTGTTCATTGTTCTGCCAAAGAAGGCTGCTAGCACGTTGGTTATGGAAAGCAGCAGCCAGGTCACTTTTCAATCACGGTACATACAAGACTTAAAAATCATTGACACTCCGTTGACCCTCATATTCAGAATCGCGCAGTTACCGTGTTGTTCATTGTTTTGCCAAAGAAGGCTGCCAGCATGTTGGTTATGGCAAGCAGCGGCCAGGTCACTTTTCAATTACTGTACATACAAGAATAAAAATTGTTGACGCTCCGTTGACGCTCATTTTCAGAATGGGGCAGTGACTGTGTTGTTTATTGTTTTGCCAAAGAAGGCTGCCAGTACATTTGTTATGGAAAGCAGCAGCCAAGACAATTTTCAATTACCGTACATACAAGACTAAAAATCGTTGTTGCTCCGTTGACGCTCAATTTAAGGTATTGTCCAGTCAAGATTTGCTACCATTAATAATTGCAATTATAATTATTTGAACTCAGTGGTTTCCTTTCAGCCTGATCAGGACATGGCTGTATGGCGAAGCCAAGCCCAGTAATATTCTAGCACTGGTCGCTCTCATAACATTGAAATTTATACACCTTGCCATATAGTTCATATTGACCGGTATTCCTTCGTTCATCAACAAATTTTCTCACGCGACTGCTCAATATGCTCCCATTATTTATCTCTAAATCAAATTCTCGGTCGAACTACATAATGAACTTGGTGATAATACATTGACGTATTCTGTCCTACTTTTTCTTGATCCCGTTAGTCCTTCTCATTTCCATTATATTGACTGTCATCAATGCCTTTTCAACTTTCTTCTTTGTCTGTTGTATAGGCCGAATCAATCCGGGAACATTCGGTGCGGCACTGACATTCCACTGCTCCGGGGTTTCTGAATCCACACTGCCGTTCTCCAGTTCCATATCAGATTCATTGTCTGCCTCCCAGTCGTCCTCCCTTGCATTTGGATTATCCAGGTCCCCATTCCAGTTAAGACGATTTTCGGTGTCTGAAATGCTTTCTGGTGAACTATCCTCATCGCTCTCGGCAGGATGGCGGTCGATTCGTTTGTTTCGGCGAACATCCAATATTTGAGTTCATCATCCAGGGAGGTCCTTTGCAGACAAAGCTGGTGGCACAGGTGATTTTTCCGACAATTTAAACACAGCCACACCATCATGTTGAAAGAGTCACCAGGATGCTTTGACGATTTCTTAGGTATCTGAAATGTATCCTATGGCTGTCACTTGTTTGGTTTGAGCTCGGGACTCCTTCTGAGTAGCTCGTAGGTTTTGGCTGCCCTGCCACATCTCCACAAAGTCTTGGACCTTGGCCATTCGGTGTAACTTCTTTTGCTCGGCCTCTCTCTTCATCTCGATGTTGTTATCAGCACTGGTTGAATTCAATTCAGGGTCGTCACCGGCCAGCAATCCGTTATTGTCTCGAGCGAGCTGCCTTACCAAGACCTTTCCGCGAAGGGTCTCACTTGTGGTTTTCAACTGCCTCCACCGAATGACATCTCGCCCAAGGGAAAAACTGGCTTCCACTCCGACACCGTGAGGTATGATAGAGAATATGTTGCACGCCACATTTGAGAGATAGGCGTACTTTGAGTGCATTTCTTCTTGTTGTCGCCACCGGTCGGTGATATCCGGTAACCAAAATGTACTACTAATCTCCATTGGGTCGGAGTGGTAATCATTAAGATTCCGATTAATTTGCCCCCAGGTCTGTGGTAATTCAGGTGGTGAATTCAAATACAGCCTGGTGGCGGTCAATAAGCGTGCTGCACGATCACTTTGTCCAGGTGTCATTTCGGCCACATTGTTTGGCATTAAGTATTCTTCATCATCGCTGGACAAATCATATGGATCATAAGAAGATTGACCAGATCTAGAAGACATTGCGGAGGAGACAAGATTGTTGTCCAGTGTGGTTTCAGGTTCAATGACCGGCAATCGTCGATGTTTAGTGCAGTATTCGTTCTCGAAATACTTCAGAAAGGCCTCCTGGTATTATGTAGTATAAGAAGTCTCGTCTTCAGGATTAATATCCATTCCCTTGTCACACATCCTCAATAATCGCAACTTCCTGAAAGGATCGAGGATATGTGCCAAAATGAGGAGCCTACAGGTCGTTGGAGTGACTTCAGTATAATATTTGGACAGCATCTGCCGCACAAACTTCACGGCAAAGAATAACTCTTCCTTCCATTGAGTCTTCTTCTTGGCCAAAGCTCTCATCACACTGTCCATGTGATCAAACATGTCATTGTAGACAGTGATGACATGGTGCAGAGTAACGGTATGCCGTTTTGACATCCACAGGGTCCAGTACCGGAATGGCTGTATAACTTCCATGACATACTTACCAATCGTCCACTCATCTTGTGTTGTGAATAGTGGCCGGTAATCGCAGTATTTTAGGTTTTTGAGCCACTCGCGCTTGAATTCACGTAATCGGTAGGCACGCTCGAGCAACTCAGATGTCAAGTTCCAACGTGTCTTCACATCTATAATAGTCAGAACTGGCATCCGGACTTTGGCTTTTTGACAGTCGATGACCTCGTTTCGACGACCAGGTGTCAGCCTAATCAATACAGGAATCATTCTCTGCGATTTGTAGGTCAGTTTCTGCACACTCACAATGTGTTGAAATACGTACTTTCTCAATTATCTTTGCTAAACCTGTTCTCATGGCCGACACCTTATTGATTCTAGCATTGCCCTCTTTTCGAAGTCTTTGACTCTTCCCAATGTCTGTGATGTCATTCTCTCCAAATTGCTGATGGCGTTCATGGGCTTCCCAAGACTTGGTGCGGCCTTTTACACCCAGACTGCTCATGAATGCCCCCAAAGCAAGCTGAATGATGTGCGCCATGCATGGTTAGTGGTTTCTCAATGCGGGTCGTTCGATTCCTGAGGCCTCAAGGGTAGTTTGTAATTCGCGAGATATCAAGTAATTTGAGGAAGCATTATCGGTTGTGATACCGAGTAAACGGCTGTCAGTCAGATCAACACTATCAAGAACTTCGTTCAAATGTCTAGCTAGCCGTGCTCCAGTATGTTGACCCTTGACCTGTAATCGTTAATGAGCTTTTGAAATAGGAAAAGAATGGGCTATGAACCTCATTGAATGCCAGTTGTACATCTCGCAAAGCCCAATTTCGATCACTATAATAGGCAATGACCGACGTTATTGCGAATTTGTTCGTTGATGACCCTCCGTCTAAAGCTAAACTCACCTTTTTTCTTGAAGGCAATTGTTTCTTAATTGCATCCAGTGTCAGGGTGCATTCCCTCCGGCAAATATTCCTCAGTGTGCTGGCTGACGGTAACACCAACTCGCTTCGTAATGCATTGTATGAACATCGTGGTTCGAGGTTCGATATTGCGTTCCATGGAATATGAGCCGAAACAAAACCTATCATGAGGTAGCGATTGCAGGTGTCTTGGTGAAATTCGGCGGTTTGAAAGTCCTTTGATGCCAGTTTACAGCGTTTTGTCTGTCAATTCAATGAGTATACTTCAAACCTAGATATTAAATTTGAATTTCGTTTGCGAACTTACAATCAGTATAGCTCTACTTCCTTCCCTCTTGAGTATGGCCAAAGCTGTTTCATCGACCGTGGAACTGGTCAGTTCGGTTATTTCTGACACTGTTCATTCGTATAACTTTGCAATGTGTGCTTTTGCCAGCAAGTGTTTGCCCATTGAGCTGGTCCCATGGTCTGATGAATGGCGAAGAACTTGATGACACACGATACATATGATGCCAGGACAGCCAGTCTCCTCAATTCCGCAGTCTCAATAGAATCGCCACGAAGGCGCATGTCCAGAATTATTCCACACAATAGGCCGCTTCGAGCCTACATTCATTAAAGCCCACCAAGCATCGAAGATGATTTGTAAAGTAAGGTTGCTTAAATCACGAATCAAGACACGTTGGTTTTTGGAAGATATCATAACCTCTAGCAAGGAGGTATTTAAAGATTTCGTAGCTGACATCGTGGTAGGTTATTGAGCTCTGGGTAATTCGACGTGAGTAAGAGTCAAAAGATTTGATATTGCCAGGTACAACGCTGGATCCTAAATATTGACTTTAGAGCTACAAGCGAGAAAAAAGTCATACCTGTGAGACATCGCATGCATATTTGTGAAGTTGAATATAGGACATACAAAGACGAGGTGGTTGCGATATCGTCACTAGCATTTTTGCCCATAAAAGCAGCCGATTGAACGAGTATGGGTAAATGCCATTGCATTGCTGTCTGATTATCCACGATGCAAGCCCAAAAATCATTGACCCTCCATTGACACTCATTTTTAGCAGGTAGTAGGGAAATTGTCGCTGGCATTTTTGCCTATAAAGACAGCCAATATTGCGATCATCGGAGTATGTCGTTGCAGATCCTTTGAATTATCCAAGATGCAAGACAAAAATCGTTGATGCTCCGTTGACGCTCATTTTAGGAGGTGGTAGCGATATCCTCACTAGCATTGTCGCCTACAAAGGCGGCCGATATTGTGATTATGGAAGTAGGTTATTGCAGAGCCCTTCAATCATCCAAGATGGAAGACCAAGAAGCGTTGACGCTCCATTGACACTCATTTTTAGGAGGTGGTAGCGATATTGTCACTAGCATTTTTGCCTACAAAGGCGGCCAATATTGTGATTATGGGAGTAGGTTGTTGCAGAGCCCTTGAATTAGTCAAGATGCAAGACCAAAAATCGTTGATGCTCCGTTGACGCTCAGTTTCAGGAGGTGGTAGCAATATGGTCGCTGGCCATTGTGCCCATAGAGGGGGCCGATACACCGATTGTGGCGTAATGCTGTGGCAAAGCCCAGTGATTATGCAAGATGCAAGACTGGAAATTGGTGACCCTCCGTTGACACTCATTTCTAGGATGGGGCAACAAGCATACAGCTTGCCTCTTTTCATCTAACGCCGGCCAATAACTGTTCTTGGGATCGATGTGACTATGAAACCGTTTGATTGCCGAAATGATCAAATTACAATTGTTGACGCTCTGTTGACGCTCACCTTAGAGACATACTGACAGTCATTAGGCGCGCAATTATTTGCTTGACATTCATACCGTCATTTCTGACAGGCAATATACCATTTCAAGGTACTATCATGTGCATCCAAAAGCATCGAAGCCTCTCAGTTTCTCAGCCACCAGTATTCAGGTCATCAGTCGGATTAATGACGTAGCTCAGTCGCGTTTTTGCGCTGTCAGCTGGTATCTTACAGTATACAGATCCATCAACTACTTTTAGACATATAAACCCGATATCCTGACCTATCTTGTTCCAGCTCGTTTTGCTTGATTTCCGTGACGTACCATAAGCACTTTCAAATTCTCGACCATGTGCAGCAGGTCTGAGCGCAGAGATATACAGTTAGCTGAATGGACTAATGCAGCATGACGGCTGGCATTCATCCGGGTTCTGACTGTGCACTGACTGCTTGTCCTACTACTCGTATGACATCACTGTCTTAAATGTTGATAGTAAATTTCGTCTCTATATTAGGTTTTGCTTTCTAATGTAACCGTAACGGGCAAGTCGATACCAAGTTGGTTGCCCGTCTATCAAACAGATTCGGAGTCTAGAACATTCGTATGCCCTGTACGACCCTTGCACACACACTGATGAAATATCCTGTCTCACAATTCGGTCACTGAAATCAAGAAAAAGCAGACACGTAGCAAAGTAGGTACACAGTTTGTTTTTACAAGCGATAGGACCCCAAAATTAACTATTTGGCTCTCGATACCTCCGGCGACGCGGGAGCCATCACCATATCTTCGTACGTATCCGATTTCTATATGGTAATTAACTAGGGGTGCTTTATGCACAGGTAAAAGCTTACGGGTTCAACAGGCTTCGTATCGTGGATTGGTGTCAAATCAGGTCCCGGGACGGGCGAAAAAAACCGGTATGAATTTGTGTGACTGTGGTTTCTCCGAACCCAGCCTCATTTGACTACTTCCTGGTTGCAAAGTCACGGCTGGCATCTGCGATTGTCCGCTGACGATTTCAAGAGTCTGCATACGCTCTCCAAATGTTGTCGGACATGGTGTGGCTGCAATCTGGTCTATTTGGTGATTGACAACCGCTGGAACCTTCAATTCGGCAGTTCCGTACTTCATATCTCTCTCACAGAAGTAGTTGGCTGCATCCCCCCATCCCGGTTGCTTCAATTCGTCAAGCCTCATCTGCTCCTGCCGAAAACTCTCCATGCGGTACTGAACTTTTCTGGAGATTGTGCCCATCTCAAAGCCAGGTTCATCACCACTCAGCTTGCCGAGCTCTGTATCTTCTTCCTCATCTTCCTCCTCTTCCCCATCTTGCTCATCGTCAGAACTTGCAAGATCACTCAGACTGTCTCCGATAGCGTTCAACATCGCTTCAAATGTAATTTCAGGCTTTCTGGTTGTCCCCCCTGCACTTTCAGCAGTAGTCATATCGTTCAGCTCTTGCATAATCGCTGTCTCTGCGTCTTGAACTCGCTTTCTTGCCACAGCAGTTTCCCTCTGCACAAAATCCTGGATCGATTTCTGTTTTTCTTCGTTGCTTAAAAAGTGTGTTTCTTGTCTTTTCTCTGCCCCAAGCTTCTATTTGGATCTGAAGCTGCGCAATGCTCCCAATGCTCAGACCCATTCTCCCTCCCAACCTCTCCTGGCTTCATTTGCTTGATGACATCGACGAGTGGACTGGTTTGTTGATTTGCTGCATTTGCCAGCCCGACGAGGAGATAAGTTCTTTTTTGCAGCAATGACCATAGTCTCGTGTGTCGACCTTCTTGTTGGGCGAGATGTTGGATGTTGGAAGATCTGGACCACATGGAGGCAAGCTGAGTCTTTTATGTCAAGGTTCGTACGTTTGATCAACTCGAACAATGCAAAATCTGCGTTTTGACCGTCATTTCAATCGGAAGAGTTATGCTAATCGTATGACATGACATGAGAGTTAGCGTGTGATTCATGTAAGATCCCGGTGATGTGTTGAGACAAACATCACCAGACGTCCTTTCCATCGAAGAATTTCTCTTTTTGTATGTATCAAACATGAGACATCAGCTGTCGCTCACTTCGATGTGTCCCTGAAAACAATCACAGAAGCAACCTCGGACCGACTTACTGCAAATCAAGGGACCGTTGGAATCACCCGCAACTTGCAGTTATACGCAGCAGGGTAAACCTTGAACGTGCAAGTTGACTGTCATTCATTCCATTGTGACTTGTAGCTTACTATATATTCCTCAGGACTTTCCACTTTTCGTTATCATCTTCCTCACCTGTTCCACAACAGCAAGTCATGGCTCCATAAACACCGCAGCCCGGTGGGATTCAATCCGAACCATGCCGAACGACAGGCGCTTCATCCAATGCGCCCCTGGCAGAGACACAGCAGCAACGCAGACACCAGTTAGTCCACCGCAACGCTGTAATTGCTGCCACCGAAAATATGGCCCAGGACACACATTATAAAAAAGCACCTAAAACCGGACGCTGCAATAATAGGGAGCAGGATGCAATTGGATGTGAGTAGCTCCATATCTATGTAGAAGGCGGCCAACTAACAATGTAATGTACAGCTGACATAGGTACAGAGCTCCATGACCAATTCATCGCGGCCCGCAGTGGCAAACCTCCATGGTCGACGAAGGCATTTGTCCGCACAGTCCGCGCATTCGAACATCATGATGTCGGCAGCTCTGGGATTTTCGCGGACGAATTTTGTGATAAAGCTCCCCGGGAGTGGCTGAAACAGGCTTTAAAGACCTTAGAGGAGGCTATGCAGTCGTATATGGTTGAGGTAATAGCCGAATCTTCCTTTTGGGAGCCACAACTACTTTCTTGTAGGTTTTCAAGATGTCGGTCACTATGGCAAGGCAAGGAGGTCCGGTACAGCGAGAACAGTCTGACATGCATCTTGCCTTGAATATGGCCAAAATGGCCAAAGGAGGGTTTTCGCGCGCCGCTATAGAGGAAACGCAACAACTAATTAAGAAACCTCGCGCCAAGGTCCGAGAAGAGAAGACGCGGGCAGTTGAGTTTCCTGGTCACCAAAAGGTGAAGGCTGCGATAGAAAGACACCCGGCAATGGTTTATAAGAATCGAACAGACCGCTGCCTTTCATGCCAAAATGGCACAGCAAAGAATCTGCAGACACACTGGAGGCGCAAAAGAACCGCCGCACCTCCACCAGAACCGGCGGCACCTCCGCCCGGAAGGCCACCTCCACCCAGAACGCCACGTGCGCCACCAGGTGACAGTGATGGACATGAAAGTTATGAAATAGAAGTTATGCCATCCTGGTGTGTGTATATACATTCTTCGCATCCCAACACTCCATTTTTGAATCATAATGCATATGCCAAGGATAGCAAGCGCGATGAAGATTTTATTCCAGATTTGCTGAGTACACTATCTGCCACGTGGAAATACCGCTGACGTTGATTTTGAAGACAACAACAGCCTTTTGGGTGAATCTGAGGGTGCCGACGAGAATTGATCGAAAGGACCGGGGGTTTCGAGTATTATCATCATCTACAATTAGCGGACACTATGAAGTATATTTTAAAGGATATATTTATATGCACAATTAAAGAACAATGTAGTGATAAATGAAAACCTACATGAAGAGGATAGAACGACTGCCAAAAGGCAGTTATTGATTTTCCAGGCCAAAGTGAATAGTTGCATAATGCGGATACGCCTGTGGCAAAATGAGCATCAACTGAGCGTCAACGATCTTTCGTCCTTTAAGTCAGGTTATTGAAATGTGAATCAGTCGTTGTCATCTATAATCATTGTAGTGGCCACCTTTATAGGCAAAAGAGAATGCGATACTCTACCTGCCCCATCATGCCAATGAGCGTCAACGGTGCGTCAACTATTTTTCGTCCTGTAAGTCAGGTTATTAAAATGTGAATTAGTCGTTGTCATCTATAATCATCGTATTAGCCGCCATTCTGGGCAATAGAGAATGCTGTACTCTGCCTGCCCCATAATGCCAATGAGCGTCGACGGAGGGTCAACAATTTTGCGTCCTGTACGTCAGGTTATTAAAATGTGAATTAGTCCTCGTTATCTATAATCATTCTATTGACCACCTTTACAGGCAAAAGACAATGCGATACTCTCCCTGCCCCATCATGACAATGAGTGTCAACAGAGCGAGAATGATTTTTGGACGGGAATCTTGAGTAATCTTGGTGGCAAATAATCACAAACATCTAAAAACAAGGTTTTGGCTGCCTGTGTAGGCTGATACGCAAGAGATGGTCCGGCAACAGCCTCCAGGACAATCACAACTTAATTTGTTCTCAACGCTGCAACTCAGTGATCCCAAACATTTTAGCCTATAAAACCGGTCAAAACTCCATATATAGCCATCAGCAGCCATCTCGCGCTTTGATCAACCATCATGCAAGGCCAAGAATCGTTGACGCTCCATCGACGCTCATTTTCATGATTGGGCAAGGAGCGTGTCGCTTTCTTTTTGGCCATTAAAGGCGGCCAATATAACGATTATGCATAACAAAAAACGAGTCACTTTTCAATTACCTGACTTACAAGACTAAGAAGCGTTGACGCTTTGTTGACGATCATTTTCAGAATTGGGCAGCGAGCATGTGCCTTTGGTATTTGGCTTTAAAGGTGGCCACTACATCATTTTTGGATGTTTGTAAGCAGTCGCCTTATAGATTACCAAGATCCAATACCAAAAATCGTTGACACTCCATTGACACTCATTTTCAGGATGGGACAGAGAGCGTGTCTGTATTATTTTTAGATATAAAGGCAGCCGATTCATTTGAAAAGAACAATCGTGTACCAAAGTCAATATTGTGCGATTGGCAGTGAGAGATCTACATGCGACCATAAATAGAAAACCGAAAACACTGACCCGGAGATCGGACCTGATGGGTGTAGCCAAACATGGCAAAACCCGCAGGTTGATGGGTACTGGTCTGGGTTTGGCCCGCCCAGACCCAGCAGGTCAGGTTTTTGGACGGTTATGGAACCGAACTGAACCATTTTTGTGGACCGAACCCTGACCGCTGGCGGGTCACCTGGACCAGTTGCTAACATCAAGGGATAGTCTGGCATTCTCTTTTACCTATGAAGGTGGCCAATACGATGAATATAGGTAACAATGACTAATTCACATTTTAATAACCTGACTTACAGAACGAAAAATCGTTGACGCCCCATTGATGCTCATTTTGCCACAGGCGTAACTGCAGTGTGAAACCATTGACTTTGGCATAGATTATCAATACCTGCGTTTTGGCAGTCATTCTATCCTCTTCATGTACCTTTTCCTTTATCACCACATTGTTCTTTAACTGTGCATATGAATGTATCCTTTAAAATCTACTTCAAAGTGTGGGCTAATTGTAGATAATGCAAATACTCAAAAATCCCGTTCTTTTCGATCAATCCTCGTCTTGACTGTCTAATTCACTCAATAGGCTGCACTCATCTTCAAAATCAATGTCAGTGGTATTTCCACGCACCAGATAGTGTACTCAGCAAATCCGGAATAAAATGGTTATCGTGTTTGCTATTCTTGGCATATGCATTATGATTGACAAATTCAACGTTACGAAGCGGAGACTGCATATACACAAAGATGGATGCCATACCTTCTATTTCATAACTTTCATGTCCGTCATTGTGACCTGGTGGCGCAGGTGGCATTCCGGGGAGAGGCGGCGTTCCGGCCAGAGGCAGCGTGCCAGGCCGAGGCAGCGTTCCGGGCGGAGGGAGCGTTCAGGGTGGAGGCAGCGTTCTGGTCGGAGGTGCCACTGGGTTTGTTGGAGGCGTGCTGGTTTCTTTGCACCTACAGCGTGTCTGCGGAATCTGTGCTGAGCCATTTTGGCATGGAAGGCAGCCGTCCATATGATTTTTCAAAACCATTGCCTGGTGTCTTTGTATTGCATCCTTCATCTTTTTATGGCCACGAAACTTAACTACTCACTTCTTCTCTTCTCGGACTTCAGCGCGAGGTTTCTTAATTTGGAGTTGCATTTCCTGTATTGCGGCGCGCCAAAACCCTCCTGTGGCCATTTTGGCCATATTAAAGGCACGGCACATGTCGGTCTATTCAAGCTGTACATGACCTCCTTGGTTCGCCATAGTCGCAGACATGTTGAAAACCTACAAGAAATTCAATGCTGCTTCCTAAAGGAAGATTCTGCTATTACCTCAACCATATACGACTCCGTAGCCTCCTCTAATGTCTTTACAGCCTGTTTTGTCCACTCCCGGGGAACTTCATCACGAAATTCTTCCACGAAAATCCCAGAGCTGATGACATGATGATGATCGATTTCGCGGGCTTTGCGGACTAATGCGTACGTTGACCATGGAGGTTTGCCATTGCGGGCGGCGAAACATTGGTCACGGAGCTCCCTATCTACTCCAGCTGTCCAATATATTATTAGTTGAACTCATTTTAGGTTGATATGGAGCTACTCACATCCGATCGCATGCTACCGCATATTGTTGTTGGGTCCAGTTTTACGTACTTTTTATAAATGTGCGTCCTGGGCCATGGTTTCGGTGGCTGCAATTGCTGCGTCGGGGTGGACTAACTGGTGTCAGTATTGTGGTTGTGTCGGCGCCAGGGGCGCATTCGATGAAACGCCATTCGCTCGGCTCGAATTGGAATCAATCACACCGGACTGAGATGTTTGGGGAGCCATGACTTGCTGTTGTGGAAAAGGTGTGGAAGATGATAACGAAAAGTGGAATGTCCTGAGGAATATATTGTATGCTACCAGTGACAATGGAATGAATGACAGTCAACTTGCACGTTCTACTGAAGTTTTATCCTGCTGCGTATAGTCCCAAGTTGCAGGTGAGTCCAATGGTCCCGCAATTTGCTGTTAGTTGGTCCGATGTTGTTTGTTCGTTTGTTTGCCTTGATAGATTGAAGTGAGTGACGACTGATATCTCGTGTTTGATAGATATCAAAATGAAATTCTTCGACGGAAAGGACGTCTGGTGATGTTTGTGTCAACACATTGCCACCATCTTACACGAACCAAACGCTAGCTATCAAGTCATGAGGTACAGTTAGCAGTACTATTCCGAATGAAATGACAGTTAAAATGCATATTTTCCTTTGTTCGAGTTTATCAAACATACAATCCTTGACATAAAAGACTCAGCTTGCCTCCATGTGGTCCATATCTTGCAACATCCAACATCTCGCCCAACATCAAGGTCAATACACAATACAATGGGCAATGCTCCGAAAAGGAACTTTCTCCACTTGGGGTGGGCAAATTCAGCAAATCGACAAAGCAGTCTACACGTCCACGTCATCAAGCCAATGATGACCAGAGAGGCTAGGACGCAAAAATGGTCTAAGCGTTGGGAGAGTTGGGCAGCGTATGATCTAAAAAGAAGCGTTCGGCAGAGCAACGATAGAAAACGCACTTTTTTAGCAATGGACAGAACGAGAAACGGATCGAGGATTATGTGGAATGAGAAACCACTGTGGCAAGAAAGAGAATTCGAGATGCAGAGGCAGCGATCCCGCAGGAGCTGAAACGTATGACTACTGCTGAAAGCTCGGGGGCGACAACCAGAAAGCCTGAAGTAATGTTGGACGTGATTCTGAATGCTATCGGAGACACTCTGAGCGATCTTGCAAGTTCCAATGCTGATCATAATGGGGATGAGGAGGAAGATGAAGAAGAAGATACAGAGCTCGGCAAGCTGAGTGATGAAGATAAACCTTGCTGGGTGATGGGCAAAATCTCCAAAACAGTACAGCATCACATAGAGAGTATTCGGCAAAAGGAGATGAGGCCTGACGAATTGATGCAACCAGGATAGGGGGACGCAGCCAACTACTACCGTGACAGAGATATGAAGTATGGCAATGCCCAATTGAAGATTCCGGCGGTTGTCAAGCACCAAATCGACATGACTGCAACCACACCATCTCTGACAACATTGGGAAAGCATATGCAGACTCATGAAATGGTCCATGGACAATCCCAAATGCCGGCAGTGACTACTCGACCAGGAAGTAGTCAAATGAGGCTGCATTCGGAAGAACCCCGGTTACTCAAATTCATATTGGCTAATTCACGCGATGCGGCGACCGATTCGACACCTATCCAAGATGCAAAGCCTGTTGAACCCGGAAGATTGGACCCCTGCATACCGCATCCCTAGTTGATTACAAGGTAGAAATCAGATACGGAAAAAGCTATGGTGATAGCTCCCGTGTCGCCAGAGGTATAGATAGTCAAATAGTTAATTTTGATGACCTATCACTTGTAAAAGCAAATTGTGTTCCTACTTTGCTATGTGTCAGCTTTTTCTTGATTTCAGTGACCAAACTGTGAGACAGGATATTTCATCAGTGTGTGTGCAAGGGTCGTACGGGCCATACTAATCTTCTAGACTCCAAATCTGGTTGATAGACGGCCAGCAAACTTGATCTCGATTTGGTTGTGACAGTTACATTAGAAAGCAAAACCCAAAATACAGACAACATTTAGGAAGAAAATTCAAGTCAGTGAGATCATATCAGACATAGGACGAGCAGTAAGTGCGCAGTCTGAACCCGGATTGATGGCAGCCATTATACTGCTTCAGTCCCTGCAGCTAACTATATAACTCTACGTTCAGACTTGATGCACATGGTTGAGAATTTGAAAGTTGCTTATGGTACATCATGGAAATCAAGGAAAACGAACAGGAATGAAATAGGTCAGGGAATCGGGCTCTATATGTATAAAATTAGTTGATAGATCTGCATGCCGCAACATACTGGCTGGAAGGGACAACACGAGACTGAGCTACATCATTCATTAGCCTGATGACGTGAGTTGTGGCGGCTCAGAAACTGAGAGGCCATGATGCTTTTGGATGCAAATGATTCTACCTTGAGATGGTATATTGGCTGTCAAAAATGACGGTATGAATTTTAAGCAAAATGATTGCGCACCCAATGACTGTTAGTATGTCTCTAAGGTGAGCGTCAATGGAGAGTCAACAATTTCAGTTTGATCATTTCGGCAATGAAAGGGTTGCATAGTTACATCGATCCAGAGAGGAGTTATTGGCCGGCTTTAGATGTAAAACAGCAAGCAACATGCTCATTGCCCCATCCCATAAATGAGCGTCAACAGAGCATCCCCGATTTCTTGTCTTGCATCTTGGGGACTCAGTGGGCTACGCGACAGCATTAATGCATAATCACAATATTGGCCGCCCTTATGGGCACAAAGGCCAGCGACGATATCGCTACCGCCTCCTAAAAATCAATGTCAACGGAGTTTCGATAATTTTTGGTCTTGCATCTTGGATAATTCAAGGGCCGAGCAACTGCATACTCCAATAATCACAGTATTGGCCGCCGTTATACTCAAAAATTCTAGTGACAATAGCTCTACTGCCTACTGAAAATGAGCGTCAATGGAGCGTCAATGATTTTTGGGCTTGCATCTTGGATATTCAGACAGCAATGCAACTACGTTGACCCATAATCATACAATCAGCTGCCTTTATGGGCAAAAATACTAGTGATGATATCTCAACCGCCTCGTCTTTGTACGTCCTTGTATTCAACTCCAGAAATATGCATGCGATGTCTCACAGGGCTGAGTTATGTCTTGCTTGTAGCGCTAAAGTAAATATTTAAGAACCAGTGTTCTACGTGACTAGAATGTATAGTTTGACAGTTACTCCTGTCGGAGTACCCAGAGTTAAATTTCCTATCACGATGTCAGGTACAAAATCTTTAATTACCTCGTTGCTAGAGGTTATGATATCTTCCAAAAATGAACATGTCATTAGTCACAATTTAAGCGACCTGACTTTACAAATCATCTTCGATGCTTCGTAGGCTTCAATGAATGTAGGCTCTATGCGGCCTATTGCATGGAATAATATTTGACATGCATCTTCGTGGCGATTCAATTTACTCTGCGCAATTGAGGAGACCGGCAGCCCTGGCATCATATGAATTGCTGGTCAACGAGTTCTTCGCCATCCGTCAGAACATGGGTCCAGCCTAATGGGCAAACTCTTGTAGGCAAACGCGCACATCGCTAAGTTAAACGAACTAAGAGTGGCAGAAGTAACCCAATTTACTAGGTCAACGGTCAATGAAACTGGTTCGGCCATACTCAAGAGGCAGGGAAGTTGAGGGATTCCAATTGTAAGATCACAAAGTAAATTCAAATTTCGTATTTAGGTTTCAAGTATACTTACTGAATTGACAGAGAAAATGCTCTAAATGGGCAGCAACAGAGTTTCAAACTGCAAAATTTCACCAAGACACCAGGAATCGCTACCTCATGTTGAGATTTGTTTTGGCTCATATTCCATAGAATACGATATAAAGCCGTGTGCTACGACGTTAATACAATGCATTACGAAGCAAGTTGGTGTTACCATCAGCCAGCACCCTGCGCAATATTTGCTGGAGAGAATACACACTGACAGTGGATGCAATTAAGAAGCAATTGCTGTCAAGAAACGAAGTTAGTTTACCATTTGACAGATGGACATCGACGAACAAATTGGCAATGAGGTCGGCAATTACCCATTATGTGGACCAAAATTGGGCGTTGCGGGAAGTACAACTGGCATTCGATGAGGTTGATAGCCCATTCTGTTCCTACTTCGAAAGCTCATTAAGGATTACAGGTCAAGGGGTAACATACGGGAGTACAGCTAGCCAGAGATTTCCAGGAAGTTCTTCATCGTTTTGAGCTGGCTGACGGCCGTTTACTTGGAATTACAACCGCTAACGCTTTCTCAAATTACTCTATGACTCGTGAATTACAAACTTCCCTTGAGGCCTCCGGAATCGAGTGGCCCGCATTGAGTAACAACATACCATGCATGGCACGCGTCATTCAGCTTGCTTTGGGTGCATTCATGAGCAGCTGGGTGCAAAAGGCTGCAGCAAGTCTTGGGAAGCCCATGAGCGTGATCAGCAATTTGGAGAGAATGAAAGCACAGATATTGGGAAGAGTCAAAGACTTCGAAAAGAGGGCAATGCTAGAATCAATATGGTGTCGGCCATGAGACCAGGTTTAGCAAAGATAATTGGGAAAGTATGTATTTCAACATATTTTGAAAGTGGTGAAACTGACTTGCATATAGGAGAGAATACTTGCTGTATTGATTACGCTGACACTGGGTCATCGAAACAAGTTCACTGACTGTCAAAAATCCAAAGTCCAGATTGCAGTACTGTCCATGCTAGATATGAAGACTCATTGGAACTCGACACAGGAGTTGCTCGAGCGCGCCTACCGATTACGTGAATTCACACGTGAGTGGCTTACACACCCAAAACACAGCAATTACCAGCCACTCTTCACAACACATGATGAGCGAACTATTGTGAAGTATGTCATGGAGGTTTTACGGCCATTCAGTTACTGGACACCGTGGATGTCAACACGGCATACCGTTACTCTGCATCAGGTCATCAATGTCTACAATGACATGTTTGATCACATGGATGGCGTGATGCGAGCTTTGGCCAAGAAGAAGACACAATGGAAGGAAGACTTATTCTTTGCCGTGAAGTTTGTGCGGCAGATGCTGTCCAAATATTATACTACAGTGACTCCAAAGACTGGTCTGCATCGCATTTCGGCACATATCCTCGATCTTTTCCGGATGTTGCGATGGTCCAGGAAGTGGGATCAGGGAATGGACATTAATCCTTAGGACGAGACTTCTTCTACTACCCAATACAATGAGGCCTCTCTGAAGTATGTGGAGAACGAAAATTGCGCCAAACATCAAAGTTTGCCGGTCACTACACCGGAAAGCATACTGAACATCAATCTCCTCTCCCCCGCAATGGCTTCTAGATCTGATCAATCTTCTTATGATCCATATGGTTTGTCTAGCGATGATGAAGAATACTTATTGTCGAACAATGTGGCCAACATGACACCCGCACGAAGCAATCTTGCCACATCCTGAATCACAACTGCAGGGCTCGCTTTGAATTCACCTCCTGAATTACCACAGAACTGGGGGCAAATGAATCCGAATCTTAATGATGACCACTACGACCCAGTGGAGATGAGTAGTACATTTTGGTTACCGGATATCACCGACTGGCAGCTGCAGCAAGAAGAAACGCACTGAAAGTACGCTGATCACTTCAATGTGGCACTCGACATGTTCTCTTTTATACCTCACGGTGTCACAGTGGAGGCCAGTGTTTCCCATTGGCGAGACGTGATCGGGTGGAGGCCGTCACAAATCACAGGGGAGACCAATCACGAAAAGATCGTAGTGAGGCAGTTCGCTCGAGCCAATTAAGGATTTCTGGCTGGCAACAACCCAGTATTAGATTCAACCACTGCTGATAATGACATGGAGATGAAGAGAGAGGCGGAGCAAAAGCAGTTGCACTGAATGGCAAAGGTCCACGACTTTTTGGAGATGTGGCAGGGCAGCCAAAATCTACGAGCTACACAGAAGAAATATAGCGCTCAAAATAAACAAATGACAACTGCAGGATACATTTCAGATACTGAAGAGATTGTCAAAGCATCCTGGTCACTCTTGCAACATGATGGTGCGGCTGCATTTAAATTGTCGGATGAATCACCTGTGCCACCAGCGTTGTCTGCAAAGGACCTCTCAGGAGGACGAACTCAAGTATTGAATGTACGCCGAATCAAACGAATCGACAGCCATCCTGCCGAAAGTGATAAGGATTGTTCACCAGCAAGCATTTCAGACACCAAAAATTGGCTTAACTGGAAAGGGGACTTGGATAATTCAAATGACAGCAAAGACGACTGGGAGGCAGACAATGAATCTGATATGGAACTGGACAACGACAGTGAGGTTTCAGAAACCCCGGAGCAGCGGAATGTAACTGCCGCTCCAAATGTTCACTGATTGATTTGGCCTATACAACGGTCAATGAACAAGGTTGAAAAGGCGTTGATGACGGTCACTATAATTGAAATGAGGAGGAATAAGGGGATCAAGAAAAATGTAGGACAGAATGCGTCACTGTGTTATCATCAAGTTCATTATGTAGTTTGACCGAGAATATCATTTAAAGAAATATTAAGGGAGAATATTGAGCTGTCGCGTTAGAAAATTGGTTAATAAACGAAGGTATAGCGCGCCATATGTAGCATGAGGCAAGATGTATTAATTTCAACTGGGTGAAAATGACCAGTGCTAGAGTATTACTGGGCTCGGCTTCGTCATACAGCCACGTCCTGATCAGGCTGAAAGGCAACCACTAAGTTCAAACAATCATGAATGCAATTATTAATGGCCGCAGATCTTGACTAGACAGTACAGTAAAATGAGCGTCAACAGAGCGTCAACGATTTTTAGTCTTGTAAGTAGGGTAATTGAATGGTGACGTGCTCGGTGCTATTCATAACCAACATACTGGCAGATTTTCTTGGCAAAAAAGTAAACCACATGGTCACTGCCCGATTCTGAAAATGAGCGTCAACGAAGCGTCAATGCTTTTTGGATGTGCATCTTGGGTAACCTAAGTGGCAATTGGTTGCAGCCATTGATAAACGATGTATTGGCTGCCTTCCAAGTCAAAAATACTAGCATCTTGCTCCCTGCCCCATCCAGAATATGAGTGTCAATGGAGCATCAACGATTTTTGGTCTTGTAAGTACAGTAATTGAAAAGTGACCTGGTTGCTGCTCCCTGTAACCAATGTACTGGCAGCCTTCCTGGGCGAAAGAATGAATGACACGGCCACTGCCCCATTCTGAAAATGAGCGTCAACAGAGTGCCAACTATTGTTGGCTGTGCATCTTGGGTAACCTAAGTGGCGATTGGTTTCAGCCGTGCATAAATGAGGTATTCGCTTCCTTCCCTGGTGAAAATATTACCGACACATGCCCTGTCCTATCCTGAAAATGAGCATCGATGGAGTGTCAACGATTTTTGGTGTTGGATTTTGGTAATCTAAATGGCGATTGCTTGCAAACATCCAAAAATGAGGTAGTGGCCACCTTTGCAGCAAGAACCAAAAGTGGCACGCTCCCTGCCCTATCCTGAAAATGAGCGTCAACAGAATGTTAACGATATTTCGTCTTGCATCTTGGGTATTCCAACTGGCGATTGGTTTGTAAACATGCATAAATGAGATATTGACCGCCTTTAGGGGAAAAAACAATTGCATCATGCTTCCTGCCCCATCCTGAAAATGAGCATCAATGGAGTGTCAATGATTATTGGTCTTGCATCTTGGCAAATCTAAGTGTCGCAATGTGGGAATAATTCATAGACGATGTCGTGGCAGCCTTTTCATCTGAAACAGTGCATGATACATATGTTGCCCCATCACGAAACTCAGCGTCAACAGAGCGTCAACAGTATATGGTTTTGCACATTGGGTAATCAAGGCTTTATGCAGATGAATGAGCTCAGGACAAAACTATTGACTCCCTTTATAGCCAAAAATACAACGTATAACAGGAAAAACTCAAATTCCAAAATTATCCATGTAGCAGATTGCAAACATGCAAAAATAGATTATTGGCTGTCGAATATCTAATTTCAATAATATACAATCACCCAACTGCAACAACAAGCACATTATATAAATCTACACATTGACCCGCTGGGCAACCCGCTGACAACCTGCCCATTTCAGACGGGTTGGGAGATTTCCATGGAACTTGTCCGAATTGACGGTTCACGTGTATTGCCAACCAGAACTCCCAATCTGGCAATGGTTCGGTCCCAACCCGGACCCGGACCCGGCGTGACTGTCCAGAACCACTGCTACCAGTATCCCTGCGGTGGTGTGCTGAAAGAGGTGGAATTGACTGCAGAAGGATATAGAAGAGAGTGAATCTAGGATGAGGAGCGCAGATGGGGGTTGAGGAGCGCCTATCCTAGTGGAGTTTGCGCTGCATGGTGGGGGGAGGGGGGGGGGGGGGGGGGG
>Ga0307515_10007249_pt1 | contig 21958 bp, 16 predicted proteins | sample 17_EM_MG_FD_194513 | JGI IMG/M metagenome (GOLD analysis project Ga0307515, IMG submission 194513) | Populus trichocarpa ectomycorrhiza microbial communities from riparian zone in the Pacific Northwest, United States - 17_EM | ecosystem: Host-associated > Plants > Roots > Unclassified | place...
GTACTGGTGAAAATTTTCAATTTAGAGGCGTACCTGAGACACCGCTTGTGGCGTATATTTGCCGCGGCAGATGGCTTGGAAGGATATAAGACGGATACTCCGGAGAGGCGCCGTGAGTTATCGGCATTCGTTGGTCGATTTCGGAAGTCTGCTAGAAGTGAACGCCCTTATGCAACCTGGCGCGACGACGCTCGGCGCCGCTAATATTTGATACAATTCGATACATGTTCGAACCATATGTACCCACAGAGAGTATAAAGCTGTAACACTTCAATGAAACAGAGACCTCCAATGATATATCCGCTCAATTGCCCCAAAATCCCACCGCACCGCGCTATGCATGATAACCGCCCTCTAATCTTAAACCACCCCCACCTATATATACACGTACACACTCTCCTTCCCTCTAGAACCTACCACACAAATGTCTGCCCATCTTCCTCCGGATCAGTATCTTTTCGTGGCGGTGGAGGTGGCGGCAGAGGGCTGGTAGGCGGTGGACTCCTCGGACTATCCAGGTCACCAACATCCTTCTTCCTCATTCCCGATGGCGTTTTCCTCAATCTAATGATTTCATCTCCGTTGCCACCACCGACACTGCTTTTATACTGCTCCAGCTTCAACTTTATCCCCCGAAATTGTTTCATCTCCAATTGCTCCTTCTCCATACGAAGGAGTCTCATCTTCTCTTCCATATCCTTCAACATAAGTGCCTGTTGTTTTGCTACCGCTACTCGGCTGGCGATTTCCTGCCGAAGCGATTCGTTTTCCTCAATCAGTTTTGAAGTTGAAGGTTGAGGAAACTCCTGAAGAAGCGCGTCCTTTGGGGTAACAGGGGAAGAAAGCTGCGACTGAAGTTTGTTGATAGTCTTGTCTCGAGATTTGACGTCGCGTCTATATGCTCTGATGTCGGACCTGTAGAGCTTGATATCGCGACGTTGCTTTTCGACCGTATGATGAAGGTCCTCAGCATGTTCATCGCTAGAACACGTGCCTCCGTCTCGATCCGACGAGCAGCGGGAGCTTGATGAGCTTTCGACAAGTTTTACTAGGATGTCTTCATGAACGTCCGACTGCTTCTGCAGCTGTTCCAACTCGGTTTGGCTAAGCTCTAACCCGTCTCGTAACTCGCCGCTTTCAAACTCAAGATCTTTTATGCGTTCCTCCCGGTCCTCAATGGTTTGCTGATGAACAGCATTCTCACTCTGCTCCTTCCTCCATGCTTCCTCATATTCGTTTCGCTCACGTTTCGCGGCGGTAACCTCCACCTGGAGGCCTGCAACCAGTGTATCCCTGTCTTCGAGTGCGTTTTTGAGCTTTTGAATATCGTGTTTGCTGTCAGAAACCCTCAGCCATGCTTCCTCTGTGATCTGAGTCATGGAGCATTCAAGACGCATATTTTTCCTCTTCTCCTCTGCCAGACGGGTGTTAATCTTTGACGCCGTCGCTGCGAACTCATCGGCACTCAGTTCCGCCGTCTTCCTACGCTGAGTTTCGTCCAGTAACCGCCGACCAATTTCGGGGATCTCCATCGCAGCAACTTCCTTTTCCTCGTTGGCGCTCTCAGCCTCCAGAACCCTGATCTTCTCCTTGACCCAATCCAACTCTTCATCACGTTCTTTGAGGCGTTGTTCAAGGATTTGGATTCGATTCTTAAAGCCATCGTTGTTGCTACGTAACAACTCCAGCTCTTTCTCTTTCCCTTTAACCGCTACTGGCCATGCAGACTTCCGTAATACATCAAGTTCAATCGCATGCGCTTCTTTGAGAGAGTCGATTGTAGCGCTGTGAGACTGTCGGAGTGCATCGATTCGGGAGCTATGCAGTGTTGCTTCCGACAATAATTCGCGGTTTCTATTTTCAAGTTCCTGGACTCGCTGGAGCAGATGTTGCATAGTAGGGGGATGAATGAAGTCGTTATTATTGTCCAAGCTCGAAGCGGAGCGAGGCGGGAATATCGGGCTCAATCCCTAAATGGCCGTTAGCATCACGCGCGCATGTATGACTCGGGATGGATCGACTGGTACCGTTTTCAATGGTGGCGCTAATCTCCCCGCGGGCTCACCCACCATTGCACCCACCTCCATGGGACTGTAACCCTGAGCAACGGTCGGACTTTCCGGCGAAAGCGGAGGGCTGATGGGCAAGGGGAATCTAAACTCGCGTTTTCTTGCCGGCTCAACGGCCGAGATCGGAGCCGAAGTCGGGGTGACAGCGGAGACGGGCGCGGACGTCGGAGTAAGACCGGTAATCACAGGCGTCGGGGGTTCCGAATTGGAACCTGGCACAACTAACGAAATATTCTCAAACTCCGACGAGATGGAGAGCTGTGGCTGGTGGTGGCGAAATCGGTGAGTTCGTATTGGCGCGGGTTGGTAGATTTTCTGCTGGGGGGGCGGAGATGGAGCCGGCGGCAGAGGAGGGGATGCATCATTATCAACCAGACTCGCAAGACCACCAAGGCGGAAATCGAGTGGCCCACCGGCACTGCGGTTTTGCGTTTTCCAAGTGTCTGAATTTGATCTCACATGACCAGGAGTCGGCGTATCTTCCCGACCATGTGTTGCTACTCGCATCCGTATTCTTGGAACATAGACATGGCCGCCGGTCGGAAATGTCGGGGACGACTCCTTGGATCTGCTATGCTTGGCTAGCTTCGCAGGCGCGGGGCTGTCGCTCGGTTTAACCGATGAAGGCGATATATCGCCCGAGTTCTTTCGTCGCGAAAATAAGTTCAACGAGGGAGCCATTGATGGTGATGTTCAATTTCAGTCGCAAACAAACAAAGAAAGGAAGTAATCGACAACCAGCGTCAATCAAAGAATATATGGTTAATCAATTGCGATTAATAGTTGCGCGTTCAAATCTTTGATCCGTTAGCTCGTAGCATAAAGAGGAAGGAAGGAAGGTAGCACCGTATTATATCAACAGTTCCCGCCGGGGATCCGGGTCAATCAATCTTGAACGCGACGCAAGAATTAGAACGAAACACTTCCGCCGATGTTCCCCTGGTCGGAATTGATTAAACAGACGACAGAATCACCCGGTACCGCTGAAGTCACAGAAATACTAAAGAGCCTCACAAGCAGTCTTGCCTCACCGGGGGGCTTCGACTGACGGCGGCAGTAACTAAAAAAAACTGTAGGGTGTGCGTACCAAAAGGCGCCCTGGAAAGAGAAAAATAATGTAAATAAATGTAAGTAAACAAAGGATCGGGACTCAACCGCGTTTCCAGTGTCTGACGAAGTTACGGGAGAGCGTTTCTCGCGCGTCTCTCAGGACAAGAATAAAAAATGCAGCGAGAAGAGAAACATCAAGCGTTGGACCACTTCTCAGGGTCTGACGAGTTGAAGTAGTCTTCGGAGGCAAAAGATGCCACTTGACGGGTACACAAAACTATGACTTATCGAGCTAGATCATCGTTTCGCAATTGCTCATACATTACAAGGCACGCCAACCACATCACCAGAGCTCGCCCGCATCAGCTTCAGTAATACCCGCACCAGCCAATGATGACCTCCAACCCCCACTTGTTAGCTACCATTCATACCTGGAAAGGATTCATGAAAATCAGTTTTTTTCGCTTTAGCTTACATACCTAGAGAGTGCGAATGAAAGCGGGGCTTGCATACCGAAGATAGCAGTTTTTCTGCACTGCACCCTTTCTGGCTCATGGGCGCTTACATTTGTCCACCTGAGCATAGGATGATCGAATATTCGATCAAATCTGGAAGAAGCAAAAGCTCAGGACGTATTGAAAAACTCGACGAGGTTCACATCTGACAACTTTCCCCGGTCTCGCAGGATTTCAGACGCATATTCGGTGAGGGAAACGATAGCAATGTATATGCAGTTCTGAAGTACCCATTCGCTCCAAGGACTATCAAAAGATACATCGGTGTTAGCGCCTGCAGTGCTACACTAGTAGGTATGTAGGCTTATTCCCTGAGTTGCGATCTTCCAACCCAACGGGGAATATCATGCATAGGTAGGCACCCCGCACAGATTCAAATCAGCGAGGTTAACTACCAGAGAGTACAAATGCACACCCGCCACCCGCATCTAAAGTAGGTAGCCATGGTGTACACCGACGCTGTTGAAAGAATACATGGCCAGATATAGATCTTTGCTGTGGTTTAGCATCAGACACCATGCGTTTCATGCATCGTGTATCAAAACCAGGTGCTACCACCCCCAGTGGGATGCGTAGCCTTACTGTATTACATTGCTAACTGACATATATCGACTACTACAACTACGGCGCCGCAAGCGTGGCACAGTAACGCTAGTAACTATTATGAGAGAATAGCAGAACTGGCAGGGCAATACACACGAGAGATTATTGTTGGTCTCGCGCTTAATTCTGTTCACTAAACCTCGCTCTGTAGAGTAAGCTTAAGAAGACGACGCAGTTACATCAGATACCAGCATGCAGCGAGAATCTCACATGTCTCTTAACGTGGTAGAAACTCGGACCAAGGAGATAAGATACTTTTTCCATCGCAGTTCTAATTGCCGAGAATGGTTTCGGTTAAAAAGCCGTCAGGCGTTGATGTGCAAAGCAGCAAGGACAGCGGATTGAATTAAACACTCACAATCGTCATGGTGCATCCTCTGTCAGTAATCCTTGAGCCGATCGTTTCATCGGTGGGGAATCCTTGAATCGTAGTCAGTTCACCTTTTTGTTGAAACTGTTTCGTATCTAAACCCCCATCTCAGACACCGAGAGTTGAAACATCATCCGGATATATCCTCTTTTTCGAAGATATATGATAGATGGAGTGCCGCGAGTGAATTCCGGTGACTCTTGGCTGATAGAAACTCGAACAATGTAACCCTAACCCTCTCATCTGTCGACACTGAAGGAGACAAAGTGATATATGCCTTAAATCGTGAATAGAAGCGGGGGATATGAGAAAACAAGTGAAACTAACTGCCCAACAATCAAGAAGAACCCAAACACAGTCAGCAGATTGAAGTTGAGTACAATAGAGCGAAGACAAACGCTCGCAATATTCTCTACAGCCTAGACAGGCTGGCTCTTGCGCATTTGGAACCGCTCACTGAATCTCTAACATCTTGCAGTAGCCCCGATAGCTTTTCTTTTGCGCCGCGGGGCGTGATTCCTCCGACATCTCTGCGCCCCAAACACCCTCCCAGTTTGCTAGAGTAGACGCATCGCAAGACTCCTCATAGCTCCTTACCTTCTTTTAGACCCTTCAATTTATTCCTGGTGTTGTATATTCAGGCGTCAGCTATGGTATCGTCCGGCGGTGGGCTAGTAATTGCATGGTGATACTTGCACTAAAGATTAGGCAACACATGATTAGTGCAATATGGTAGTGATTGGGAGCGATGTTTGTGCATAGGGAGAGCCGCGTGCGAGTGCGGGCACCAGGCTGGTCTGATCAGGGCGTGATATGTTGTCGGCAGATGGCCGGCAGGCGGGTTGGTTGACATATATATGAACCACATCCTTTGACATGAAGCAATTAAACGAGGTTTCGTATAGTAGCTCTAAAAAGCCTTATCTAACATCCTCCATAATTAGTGAATCGGTGAATCGATCGATGGCGAATGCCGGAATCCAAGGGCTAGGGTGTCGTCGCATCGCATCGCAGAGCTCAGCACAAAAGGCTTTAATCATACATAATTTCAATTGCTAAAAGCTACAATAATAGACTCGAGACATACATCATATCGCACCGGGTATCACTCTATTCTGCATGAAGGACCAATGAGAAACCCAAATATGCCTGAGAAGCAAGACAGTCTCAACACTATGCATGAACCGTTGCCAACCTCGCCGCAATGTCCCAAATTAGAGTCTTCTCAACCACATCCTCGCGGTCCTCATCCACCCTCAGGGACAGACACTCCTGCACTACACCGGCATAAACACTTCCAACTTGGCCTATTAGATCCGGTACTACCCGTTTTCGAAGAAACCCACGGAATTCTTCTGTCGTAAAGTCTGTTATCCCTCCCACAAAGCTCTCCACGCTTTGCCACAACCCAATTTCAAGTAGTATTAGACCGAGGGAGTAGATGTCGAAGACACGTCTGTACGGTCGGTTCGGGTGCTTTAGACGCTCCGGGTGCTGATAGATTCCGATTTCTTTATCACGCGTGACGACAAGTCGCCGATCGTTTGGGTTGGGCTCCATCGTGGCGTCGTCCGGTCGTGTGAATCCCCAACCCATCAAGTATGGCTTTCCAAGTTGAACTCTTCTCGATTTCGAAGGTCCTCCTCCGCGGTCCGCACTCTCGGCCGGGAGAAAGAGGATTGATGATGGGCGGATGTTTTTGTGAAGAAGGCCACAAGCATGTATGGTGTATACCGAAGCCACGAGTTGTTTAGCAATTGTAAACCTCGTTCCCAGGTCAATCGGGTCCTTAAGTTGTCTCAGAAGTGCCATCAGACTGTGCGGCTTTCTCATACCCAGCCCTCCCTGTCGCAGCTCCTCCGGCCCTCTCAGATGCAGATATTTTGGCAGCTCATACACAAAGCCATATCTTCCCTCGTCCGGATCGTGGAAATACCCACTGCAAGGGAGCATCCGAAATTCCGTCGGCTTATCGTCGGCGCAGAGGAACTCGGCAAGTTTATGCACCAGATCCCTGAGCGAGCGATACGCATGTCCATTGACAACGTAAGATTTGAATTCAACAAGAACCACGCGGCGTTGATTGTGGGAGACGGCAAGGCATGAATCACCGCCCTGCCACGCCACTGAGGTGTGGAGGATGTAGTCTTCGCGGGCAAGGAGAGTGGGAGCTTTCAGGAGGCGGCGTTTGAGGAAGGGGTCGATATTGCCCCTTGCGCGGAGCTTTGCGGCTTGCGAGAGCAGTTTGTAGCTAGACGCATAGAATCCTTTGCTGGGTGGTGACATGTCGTCGGCATCATCGGCCGCAGCGTTATGAATGTGGAGGAGAGGTCGGACGTCCTTGAAGCCAGATAGCAGCTCGCTCAATAGAGCCCGATCCATCATTTCTCGGGCTTCCGGTGGACAGAGATTGTATAAATCATCGTTGAAGTTCTTGAGTTTGGTCAGGAGCGTTTCGAAGCGAGGAGGGTCGCGGATAGCCCAATCGCAGCGTCCTAGATAGCATATCGCTCGATGATTCTTGTCGAGGAGGGTTTTCGACATAGGGAGGCGGGAAACGCCATGAATAATGTCAACAATGTCCAGATCCAGCAATTCCTATTGCGGCTGTCAATTTTCATCTATGGTATGTCTTGAAAGTGTTTGCGTACGGGCCTATCCCTCGCCTCCACAGTCTTCACTAGCCCATACACCTCCTGCAGCCTTGAAGCATTCACCATTAACCCGGCCACAGCATTCAGCGCATCCAGAATGTCAGGACCAATCTTTATCCCGTTTCTGAGATGAGCTTGCAGCTTCTCGGCACCCGAATATCGAGAACTTCGACGCTCTTCATCCGTCGTGTGTTCATCTATTCCCCAGTTCTCTCCCCAGACAATAAGGCGCGCCCGCTGGCATCTGGCGCGGTGGTAGAATAACTGCTGTTCTTCGGGAACGGATAACGCATCGGTGACTATCGTGTAGCCTTTTATGCAGGTTGAGAATATCTCGATGATGCCGAGAGCGAGTTCGGCCATGATAGTAACTGGCGATGTAGACTGGGTAAGTGCGGGGTAAGTGGTGGAGAAATCAGTTTCGATAACAGGATGGTACCGGTATTATGTATCCGATCCCATCCCGGGTATTTAATGTTGTGAGCTAGAAGGTTTGGTATCATTATTGGTGTTGTGCGACGTTACTAGGCAGCAGCGTCGGTGTTGAGGAAGTTTCCGTTCACGTTTTCAGTGGACTGTTCTCGTATAATTGTGTGCTGCTCGCCGTCGCAAATTTCATGCAATGCCCCATCAAATCTGGGTCGTCGCATCAGAGCCTATAGTCTCGCAGCACAGTGCTTCACAGTGGCAAAATTGCGTGACCAACGAGTAATCGTGACAGTGGTTAGGGTTCCGGGTCACAGAGAGTGACTCGTTACGGCTTACCGGACGAATTCTGCTTTGCTTCATTGTAGAGTATCGCGACGGGCAATAAACGGTGGCGAGAGTGGCGGATAGTAAGAAATCTGGCGAAAAAGCCATAATGGCAGTCGCGCTCTAAACATGAATTATCTATCGTTGAATTCTCGCTGCGCACTTAGCGGCCTTGGCTTACTACGCCGCGTTCCCCGAGCTCTCTCCCATCGACGCCCACCCCATCTCCACGCCTCACACCTACACTACCACAGCACAACCCAATCGCTACACCCGCCTCAATCCTCTTCGTACTTGTTACTTCACCACCACTTCTCCTCTGGCCTTACAGCCGCCATGCCTCCCAAACGAAAATCCATCGCGGGTTCCGAAACCCCTGCCGTGTCAGGCTCGTCTGCAAAACGTTCGCGCACCTCCGCCACCTCTTCCTCACCCGCTCCAACACCCACAGCCTCGCGTGGCTCCAACACCAAATGGGTATATAAATCCAGAGTCAAAGTCTACAAACCCGCCGAATTGTGTACCTACGTCGCAAAAGCCATCTCGGATAACGACGAAAACACCGCATACAAGACCCTCCAACGAACAACGTGTCAGAGATGGACCGCGGCACAGGTTAACGACCAGTGCATGTCCTGCATCGAAAAGCAGGCTGCGTGTGGTACTTGTCGGTTCCTCCAGATGCGGGTGTTTCGGGAAACGGTGGATGAGAATGGCAAGACAGTTGTGGATTACACGGATTATGCATTCAAGGGAAACCAAAATGAACCGATCGAACCGCCCAAACCACCCAAGACAAACAAGCGGGAAAACAAAAAGAACAAGCCTGCGCGATCGGTGAGACGACGGGCGGGGGGATCGGATTCCGAAGATTCCGAGGAGGAAAAGGAACTGGCCTGGGAGGTGATCCCGAAGAGTGGAAGGACCTACCCGACGCCGGCACTTGCTGCCCCGCTTTCACCGACCCCCGAGGATGCCGCCTATGTGCTTCCGATCGTCGCTTCTGCCTTCGCCTGCCACATGAGACGTGAAAACTGGCACGAGGAGACACACATGAAGACGCTCGCTCCCTCGCAGCTTCCCGGCGGATCTCGGCCTATGATTCGGATTCAGTGCACTCCGCTCACGCGCTCCCTCTGCGACGTGTGCTCTACCAGTATCTACATGGGATCTTATATGTGTGGATGCTGTGGTCGCGAGTTGTGTCTTGGCTGCTGGGAGGAGTGGACACCGTCGGGTCAGCTGTATAGCGGGAGGCTCAACAGAATCGACCAGTGTTCCCGGAAACGCCGGCACGGAAGGGAAGCAATGCTATTTGTTACCCGTGGCAAGGAAGGTGAGATTCAAGAACTCCTCCAAAGAGTCATTGCACACATCTCTCAAGAGAACTTTTCGAATTCCACCGATCATGATGACGAAGTTATCGCTCGCATCCCGAAAACAACTGCATCTTGTCCCTATCCGAATGGCCCTCGCTATCTTCCTGTCCCGCGGACCAAACATTCCGACCTCCCTCTCCAGGACTTCCAATGCCTCTGGCGCAAAGGCGGCATTCCCTTGGTCCTCACCGGCTTGCTTGCTGGTTTTCAGCTCCCTTGGGATGCTCAATACTTTATCGACGAGCATGGAGAGGACGAATGTTTCATCCACGACTGCACCGATGACAACACGATGGAGGCAACCGTAGCCAGTTTCTTTTCCTCGTTTTCTGGGAGTCTTGGGACATCTTATAAGATCAAAGACTGGCCACCTTCGGCCGATTTCAAGGACACGTTCCCGAAACTCTTCGCCGACTTTGAGAACGCTCTTCCCTACCCTACGTATACTCGTCGTAGTGGCCCTTTGAACCTCGCGTCCCACTTTCCGCCTGGATGGAATGCACCTGACCTGGGACCAAAGATGTACAATGCCTATCCTGCAAAAGATTTCCTTTCCTTGAATGAGGACGCTTTGACGCCAGAGCACAAGGTACAGCTGGCGAAGGAAGTCAACGGAACAACCAACCTCCATCTCGACCTCACCGATGCCGTCAACATCATGCTCTATACTAGCGGCGGTCTCAATGCCCCTCTGCTCTCTACAACCGAGAAAGGCATTCCGCTTTGCGGCGCAATCTGGGACATCTTCCCTCCTTCCGCCGCCGCGACCATTCGCGCCTACCTTAAGGAGAAAAACGAGGACGTGGATGATCCGATCCATCGACAAATCTACTACCTTTCTGAACATGATCTTGCCCTACTGGCACAAAAGGGGGTCGGCTCGTATCGGATATTTCAGCAGCCCGGTGATGCGGTTTTCATTCCCGCGGGATGCCCACATCAGGTTAGGAATAGGAGGAGTTGTGTCAAGGTCGCCGTGGACTTTTTGACGGCCGAGAATGTGCATGTCTGTCGCAAGCTCATCGAAGAGGCGAGGAAGATGGCTCCTAGGGTTCCGAAGCCAGGGAACAAGGGCATGGCAAAAGAGGATGTTTTGCAGCTCTGGACTTGTCTCGGGTTTGCTTGGGGTGCATTGGAGTTGGTGAAGGATGGCAGAGCGGGCGACAGAGCGGGAAATGGTATGAAGAAGGAGGCAATGAGAGTAAGGCTAGGGCAAGATGGAGGTCTCGAGCTGACGGATCAGCACGCCGGTGATACCAATGGATCTGGAAACTATAACGGTGCGGACTATGATAACGACAGTTCCGGCTCGCTCACGCCTCTTCCGGAACCGATGGATCATGACCGCCGGGAAGAAGCTGCGGTAAGCAAGAACCGGAACATCATGGACAGAGTCGAAGTAGTCGTTAACAATACCAAGAAACTATCGCCGGTTCCCGACAAACCAACCAACGCCAATCCCGTCCCAGTCTTTATTTCTCGCTTCATGGCTCAGCGCGCTGTTAAGGACGGCACACCAGAGGCTGGAAGTAGTGGAAGTGCGGATGAGGGGCAGGGCAAGGCGTTGAGTGTGATCGATACTATCAACGACTATATTGGCCAACAGTCGGGTTCCAGTAGTCAGGATTGGAGTCCAGCCGGTGCCCAGAGTGTACTGGCTCCGCTGGTGATCAATGGCGGTGCATCTGCGGAAGCGATGGACATCAATAGCAATACTACTCCCAAGGAAGCTACCAGTAACGGTGCGACTCTTACTCTCGCCGCGACCATCACCACTACCGCCGGCGGCCTATCTACCCCCGCTGCCAGGACCACCAAAGCCAGTCACAGCCCGACCGTCACTACCGCTAGTGCATCGAAGAAATCTACCGACTCTACCAAAGAAACTGGTAGCAACGGCACCACCCCGATAGTTACTACTCCCGGGAATACCGGCAGCAGCGGAAAGTCGTCTAACATCGCCAAGACCGTGGCCTCAGTACAGGCTGCGGCTCCTATTGCCCCCATGGCTGTTCCTAAGGCGAGCACCGTCTCCAAGGCGGGTACCACTTCTCCCCCATCCAACCCGACGCCCGCCGCCACCACCACCACCGCCACCACCAAGCATCTACGCACAAACACGACATACCTGAACCCGTACGACGACTTGTGGTGAATTGTCGGGCTATCTGTGCTACTACTGTTTGCATTTTCCAATCGGTGCTTCGGAGTCTATCTTTTTGCGTTTGAAATTACTCAGCAGTTGTCATTTCTATATGTCGTAATTGCTTGCCTTTGAAAAAAACGTACTGTACCCTTTTTTTCTTTAGATCTGGGTGGTTTGTGTTTGATCGGAATTCGCTGTCATTTTGCTGCTTCTTTTCCCGATGGTTGAAGTCTTTGGATTTTAGGTGTACTTAGACGGGAATTCGAAGCGTAGGTAGAATTTTGTTTAGGAGTTGTCCAGTGATTGTTGTTATTTCATGACGGTATGAGTGTTCATTCAGTATATTAAATCTATACGTCACTCAAATCCCATACACACTGGATATTGACAAAGCCTTGCCAACAGTAAAAAAACCATCCCACGCGGACTCGTTTTCCAATCCTTCCACCCAACGTACAAAAAAAAAGTGAAAAACAAATGGTATCATCACATCATCCCTCATCATTACCTCCCTACTATCCCTAAGAAAAAAATCCGAAAAAGACCCGCCGCAAGTCGGTAAATCGTGACTAGTAAAAAAACAGTAAAATGCTAATACAAGAAAAATGCTAACCCAACTCCTAAGAAACCCTCCCATCCCCCATTTTATACACTCCCCATACCTCACCCTACACATACCTCTCGCTAGCCGCACTCATAACCTGCCACCCCATGAGACATATCCACACGGCAACAAAGCACGCAATCATTTCCATCGCAAACCCCGTTTTCCACAAATTACACATCCCCTCCTGCTGTATTCTCGCCAGGGTATCCAAACTCCTACCCCCCCAAAACCCGGCGGCATAGACATATCGCACACAATTATCGTTGACACTCCCCATTGGGCCCCAGAGCTCGATCGAAGTCTTTACGAGGCCAGTGAGCCAGAAGATGAAGAGGATGAACGATGCGAGGACGATGGGGAGTGGGAGGAGGAGGTGGATGTAGTATAGCACCACCGCGATGATGACAAAGATCATGGTGAGTGCGCCGGTGGCGATGAGGAAGTAGTAGTACCTGGGATGTTAGCGGTGGGTGGGGGAGGAGAGGGAGGGGTACCATGGGATCGCGACTAGTAATCGGGTCTGCACGTAGGTGAAGTAGCTGTAGATTCCGAGGGTAATGGCGCCGCAGACGAGGAGCACGAATAGGAGGAGCGATAGTGCGACCTCGGGCCACATGTAGGCGCGGCGGGCGCGCACGACGTGCACAGAACGTTCTCTCCGCCCCATTGCGTTATAGCTGTTATAGGCGGAGGAGGAGGTGGTGGTGGTGGTGGAGGCGTGGGCTGCCAGTTTGGTTATATGCGGGGGTGTCTTGGGGAAGTATGGTGCGTGTGGAAGAGTAGTGGGAGTTAAGCGATCGTCGGTGGTCGAGCGGTATAGAGGAGAGAAAAGAGAAGAGAGAAAAGAAGTTTTGCGTTTGCGAGTGAGAAGGTGGATCGAAAGTAAAGCGAAGTGAAATGCTGGCACACGCGGCCGATGTACCTATTCGCACAGGCTACATGCACAGGGTAGCCACCGCATTTCTGTGTTGTCCAACCTCTCTTTTTTCCACTCCTCCTCCTGCCGCGGCGCTACAGAGAGGTTTGCTAGTCTATGGGACACGTTGTTCCCCGCATTAACGCACATAGTCAGGTACAGCATCACGGATCCCCAGAAGATTAATGGCACGCAGTGGGCCCTTAGGAGTTCAAGAGGAGAATCTAATCGCTATCGGACCGTGCACAGGAAATGTAAACAACGTTGCTGGGGCAACCGACGTTACCGGGAACAATGCTCTCGTCAATCAGCCTGCAACGGCAGAAAGTGTCGCTTACTTGCAGAAAGCCATCGTCTAACATCCGCACGTCACTATATCTCCCCGCATGCAAAAGGAAAAGAAACCCCAAAAGAAAAGTCTATGCTGCATGCGACCCTGTTTGTCAGAAACGATTAATATCCCTCCCCAGCACCCAATTCAAGAACCTGTCTTCATCAGCCCCGCTCTGTGCTCCATACGCACGCGCACCGAAACTCACCAATAAGTCGGAATCAGCACTCTATTCCTCCAGCTCACGCTCTTGGTCATATACGCCGTTCTCCACAGCAGCCACGCCATCCTCCCCTTGACGTCCGCCCCGTCCGTCTGCGTGATCGCCTTCCACCCACCCAGATACGCCATCACCGCCAGCGAGCGAAAGCGGAATTCCTTCTCGTCAGCCACGTCCGCCAACCCGTGTTCCTTCCTTCTCGCCGCCTTGTTGAGCGATTTCCCGAGCCAGTTCGCTTGTTGATTTGCCACCTGTGCCGTCGCGGGCAGGTGTTCGTCTGTGACCGCCGCGCAGTCGCCTAGCGCAAAGATGTCGTCGAGGGGCGTTGGGGCACCGCCTTCGGTTGGTGCGGCGAGGACACGGAGGTGCGAGTCAACCTGGATCTGTCCACCGCGGGGAGCCTTCACGATCTTCATCTCCGTAGGCTGATTAGTGTAATCGCGATGGAGCAGAAATGGTTTCCCGAGCTGGCCGGCCACAAATGGGCTCGTAGCGAGTCCCGTACTCCATACCACCGCGCCGACAGGGACCCTTCCGTCCTCCTTCGTCACAATTGCGTCCGCCTGTACTTCCAGTACGTGGTGCGAGGTCCTGACATCGATGTGTTGTCTCCGGAAAACATTACCGGCATACGCCTGCAGCTTCTTATCGAACATCCCCAGAATCGACGGTGCGACGTCATACACGGTGATTTTTGCCGCCTCGACGAGTCCGGGGTACACATACACCAGGTCGTCTTTTAGCAGATCGTGAAGCTCGGCCGCAAACTCCACTCCCGTCGGGCCACCCCCGACAATCGCAAAGTTCAGCAACTCCTTCCTTCGCTGCTCAGAAATAGTAGGGAGCGAAGCTTGCTCGAATCTCTCCAACACCCTACTCCTAATCTTTCGTGCATCCCCAACATCCTTAAGAAAAAACGCATGCTCTTTCACACCGGGAATCCCGAACGTCTGCGCATAACTCCCAACCGCGATAATAAGTTTATCATAGCCAAGATCAAACTTCACTGCCTCATCACCGACACTTTCAACGTGTACCGATTTCTCCGCGATATCCACGGCGTCTGCCCACCCGCGGATCACCTCGACGCCCTTAATTGAATGGGAACTCTCCATTGCGGTGCGGAACTCGAGGGTGCCGACGGCGGTGCCGGCAAGGAGAGGGGTGAAGACGAAGTATGTGCGAGGCGTGACAAGGATCGGTTGGTAGTGTTTTGTGTCTAGGGAACGGGCGACGCCGAAACCGCCCCAGCCTGAGCCGAGGATTAGAACGCGCTCGCGGTCTGGTTGAGTTAGCGGGGGGGAAAATGGAATTGGGTGTATTAGAGTACCGCGCTTGGTTTCATTGAGCGAGCGCAGGGACAAGAGGCGTTGTTGGGAGCATAATGTTGGTGCTCTGTGCGAGAAGAGGTGGGGTTGAGGTCGGAAGGGTATCCGAATGAGGGTTCTAGACGCCATGATCGCATTGCTATGGAGTATGGAAAAAAGGAGAATATCTACTGTCAAACTAGAGTCGGTCGTGGAAACTGCCGATTTGATGTAGCATGTCGTCATTCCGCCGCCACCGGATTAACAGTAATAAACTAATCAAGATATCTACATCAATTTGGTAGGTTAACAGTTAACATGCTATTCAATCGGCGACTCGGGGGATTGATTGATTTTTTTTCTGCGTTGTCATACGTAGCGGCGGAGTTCGCATGCGGATGCCGATTCGAGTGAGAACAGACATAAACACGGATCAACTTTATCCCGAAAACTCCGGCCTGCCGAGTCAGCCTCTGGATAAGTGCATGTCCCATCGGGTATATTCTCAGATCAGACATGGTACATACTGGAGAGTGGCTTCTCAGGGAGGTGAGCGGTCTGGCCGGTGAGAAACAGCGGATGTATAGGACTTGGGAGTACCCGAGGATATTGCAATGATGGTATGTGAAGCAGGAGCCACGGTATTGAAGGAGTGACTCGAGAGTTTCCGGCTTTCACTAGCAAAGTGCCAATCCACGTGCAGCTCATACCATGCGACGTGTAAGGTGATTTTTACTGGTGCCTGTAACTAGAATAGAGTACAGTCGTCCACATGTGGAAGTAGCAGGCACAGTGAGTAAAGTCCAGAAGCGATGCTGTCTCTTACTATATACCGCTCTCTCTATATACACAATGACTAGAACAAATTGGTCGATTTGCATCCACTGGCTGCCAGACTTGGGTACAGGCAACGGGGTCGAGTAGATTCCCAACACCACCTATCTCACTACCCAAATGTTGACTTCTCTCATCCGTGCCTTGTTTCCTTACAAAGCCTTCCCAGGCCGTTCCCCCACAAAGTAATCACCCTTCACTAGACCCCAAACAAAACTACAGTCCTTTCTACGTCTCCAAAGATATCGACGTCTATTCGCTCGTCTTCCTCCCGGTTTTCAAGTTCTTCGATAGTTGGTTCTTGTTCGATGGAAACTGCTTGGGAGGCAACGTATTAGTAGACACAGTAGATAATCAAAAGTAGCAAAAGTAACAACTTAGCTCTAATAAATGTAAATTTGTAGGTAAATATACGCTATAATATTTCAGGTGTTTGTCCGAGTCGCTAGATGTTCTAACTGTGAATTGCTGCTAGAGCTTAAACTTGTCCCTTCACTTCTCAGAGAGAAGTAGGTCTCTTTATAGAACAAAGAGCACACACGACTTGAGTGGGGGAAATGTTGTCGTTAGGTATTCACTCGCTAATGATTGCCCAAATGCCTTGAATATTGCCCCCCTAAGGGTAGGTGTCCGTACATACATGTTTCTACTAATGAATACAGATACGGTTTGAACTCGGAAATCTAACCACAGCACACGATCGCAGAATAGACGGGCGAATCAAACACGACAAGTTGCCTATATCCAGTAGACCAATTGACCACAAGCGCAGCCAGGATGAAAATATCATCACACGGGACTCTCGCTTCGCCAATCATACAAGACGAAGAGGCCCTGCAAGCTGCTACAGGGGTTCCCAGCCCCATCCAATCTGTGATTATCTTTAGACTAGTCAGATAATCATCCATCGATCGCTAGATCGGGCCACCGCTAGCGTAGACTTGCTCATTCAAAGACCGATCAAGCTCTGGTGGCTCTGGCGGCGGAAAGGAACTTCGAAAGTACATTATGCACTACAATATCTTCCCGCTCTACCGAGAACTCCCCAAGAGCAGATCGGAATGATGTGGTTGGCTATATTTAGCCCGTGAACCCCACAGACGGCGTTGAGGTGCTGCAAGTCCGAGGGAACCAATCACCTCTATCCAGATCCCTTACAAGCTCCTACCGGCACTCACAACCCCCCACATGTGGTGATCTTCCAGTTGCAAAACTTCCGATTGGCAGGTTGAACCTCAGATATGGAGCTAAAGGTTCAACTCGCTCATTTTACGTACAGAATGTATCAAACAAGCTCGAGGCAGGCCACTGAGGTGTCTGCAGCGCTAGTTCCGCAGTAGAGCAAATCGGTGAATCCTGTTCGGCGGGGTAATGATACAAGGTTTAGAGAAGCAACATCATAAGCCACCATATGTATCTTCTCGTATTTAGTCAACGATGGCACTTACATTGTGACCGAGTACACGCCATTGGCATGAACAATGAACCAGGGGTTGCATCGGTCTAGATTACAAAGTTGATTCTGGTAGTGACGATCGCGATCACGATGGTCTAGTATATCCATACTCGGCGTTTCCTTTTCGCCCGTCATTCAGATCGTCGTGCAACCGTCATGCAAGATTAAGGGCTTAGGGCAAGGGCTTTTTGTCTGCAGACGGTGTAGAACCACCTTGTATTACGTACCCCAACCGTTCTAAGTTTGCCTAAATATAATAGCTTACATACAAGCTATTCAATTCGATTGGCATATTTTTATACAGCGCGTGTGCTGGTCGTGTGTATAGAGGGTCACTTTGCTTTTAGTATCAGGTGTTGCTGTTCGAACGTTTTTGTCAATTCGCAATATTCAAATAGCCGTCCACAAGCGTGTAAGACAGGGTTTTCATGGCCACCGCAGTGACCGCCACTTAAACGAAAGCAGGGAAGACACCTTCGCTTATGCATATAGCTTTCTGATAGCTGACAGCGGAGACACACTTGGTTCGGGGATTCAAAAACAGCTTATTCACAACTTGTCTTATCTCTTATTCTCGGCCGGTGTATGCATCTTCCTGATTTTTTGAAGAGGATGTCATGTGTTTGCTACGCCAACTCTCTTGCCGCGTCGATGTGACGCCCACTAGAACCAAAGTTTCTTTGTCTGCTTGTTAGCTTCGACGCGCGACAGCCTTATCTTCTACCATTCCATGACTTAAGATAGGGCTTTCTTTTTCCCAAAGATCCTGACTGTCCAGACCGGGAGTTGCTAGAGGCGGTGAGAATAAAGAAGTCGATCAATATCTAGAGCTGAAGCTTGAGCTTCTTTGCACGCGCAGAATGGTTAAATTATGGTACCTGCCTCATTCAAAGAGAGTATCGTCATGACGGTACGCAAGTAGCTTCCGGAATAGAAATTTGAAGTGCTACCTTCAAAGCATCACTCATTCCGAGTCCCCATGGCTTTCACTTGATTTATGCCTGGCTTTTCAAATGCGACGTTTCCAGTGGCACAGTGGAGAACCTAACACTTGGTCGAGATTAAAATATTCAAGTGTAGCACACGTAGAGAGTGTAGTTTGTATTGTAGGGCGGGTTTCGAGTGCGGTCATCACGTGGCGTTGGATTAGGGTTGAGCGGCGGAGCCGCAGTCACTCTACTTCTTGTGTACGTGTCAAATAGATGAATAGACAAGTCAATATACGCATCACCAATTTGGCAGCTGCACCATAAGTCGACGTACGCTTCCCTCTGCGCCAGGATTGGTCAAACATGTATTTGGGGTGCATTGTGTTACCGGGGGCGGAAAGAAGTGGCTGGTTGACGAGCCTCGCAGTTTACATGAAGTTCCTTTTGACGAATTATCATAAATAGATTGGGTTTTAAAAGGTATGTACTTAAGTAGTTATTGTTTGCAGAGTAGTACATGCACTCGAGTACATAGAAAATGGTGGCGCGGCAAACAGGTGGCTGGAGGAGTACTCATAGTTTCGTTATCTCCAATAAGACATGATCACCTAATATAAATTAATCATGCCGTATATTTATAAATGTCACTGATACTTTCCACTTCCTTCTATAGCCGCCATTTCTCTTCCCTATTTTCTTGCCCTCGACTTTACACGCATCCTCAGCAAGATGGGCGTGTAAAGGCATGGAACACCGACCCCGTCTGTAGATTCCGCGGATGGGGCCCTATCTGTAGATTCTACGCCATTTATACATGGAAAACTAATTGCTACCCCATCTACATATATCAAGTACCCTCTACACAAATTACAGAGTATGTCCCACCCACTAAATCGCAGTCCATACCCAGTACCCCCAGGAGTCCTACTACCGCTGCCCTCTTCTATAGTTCAACCTCGGCCACCGCCTCCCGCAGCCCAATCCTGGGGGAGCTCCCCCACCTAGCCGGCCATCCGGAGGGGAGGGGAAATTGGGCGCTGCCATACTCTAGTTAGAGTGAATACAGAATTATTAAAACAAACAGAGCCCGATCCTGGACGGGAATCTTGTCCTCTTATTCGCCGCCTTTCAAGCCCTTAATGAGAGGCCCGATGCAGACACAGACAGAGTCACCAACTCTCGAATCGTGGCAGTTCCTTAACTTTGGCTCCAGTCCAGATTCGTCCACATACCGTTTCTCGTGTTGTTCTATCGACTCCTGTCTCGCTTGCCCCTCCCTCCTAGTGCTTAGATATGGCTACTAGGCCCAGAATTTAAGACTGGGAATCGAATATTTCGAACATGTCATTGTCACATGCTCCTGTGCGATCTAGCGGGGAGGACATGGAGCTGTATCACTAGCAACCCAGGACACAGTTAGAGCATCGGAGATGCTATCGGTATCGTTAGGATTGAACTCCCAGTATGCCTATAATAGTACCATACGGACGAGACCCAATAGGCCTAATCGGTTTATCGGACCCATCACAGACCCTGCCCAGGACTGGCACCACCCACCGATGAATCACCAGGTCATTTCATCAAGCAGATTTGTATCAACATAGAGGATATCCTCGATGGGGATCTTATGGTAAAACCAGGAATGACGCCAGACCTTAAAGACCTAGAGAAAGCTATCCATTGCGTATCCGACCATGGGATGATGGGATGTCGGAATGCAGCGAACAGAGCGCCACCCGAACAGACCATTGACTTTTTCAAGTGGAGGCAGAACGGCAATTCTATCCTGCTTGTCTCTTTTGATTTGGATGCAGAATACATCCACGGTGGAAAAATTCGATTTGATTAAGTGCCACTCTGTTTGGTATGTCCTAACAGCCTATGGCCTGGCTGGCTATAGCTATGGCTATGGCATGATCTATGGCTTCTTTTAGCTCTAGCATCATGCCTAGTTTGACCATTAAATTTCTGTCCAAGATCTCGGCGACGCTTGTACAAATCTGCTTTGCCTCGCCCCATTTTACCATTGTACGCATGGTATACACTACTGCTGAAATCCAGAAACAGCCGGGTTGTCTGTCTGTATTTGGCCAGAAGGGTTAGGACGACAGGTTTCCTAGCAAAAGTATGTAGTGGAAGTTTGTATCCAGTATCCTCTCCTTTTACTACGCTATTCGGGTGGTTGGGTTTGTCAATGTGGAAAGAAGAAGGAAGAATAAGAGGCGTGTGTTGTTTAATTATCTTGTACTTGTAGGCGGGGAAGATGTTTCTATCCTGTATTTTGCCCTTGTTTGATCATTCTGTATCTACTCTAGTTAGAGTATGACTGTATCCTCAGTTTCCCGCTACTATCCTAAGGAGAACCCTTCGAGTCAAAGGTGTAGCTTCTCTATCTACTACTACTACCCAACGGTGGGTATTACAAGTATCTTCACTTTCAATACTACGGCGTCTAAGCCTATCCGCCTCCCCTCCTGTATTTGTCCCCTTGCTACGCTACTCATGGTCAGGTTTGTCGAGACGGAAAGAAGGGAAGAGAGTAAAAGGCAGGTACTTTTACTTATTGTACTTGTTACGGCAAATATTTGTATTCAGTGTCTTCTCTTTTTACTAATCAAGAGGAGGGCATTGTTGGGTAGTAGGTGTTGGTTTATATTTGGTCTATGTACCGTGTGAAAGTAGTTACATGCAAATGAAAACATTTGGGTATGGGAAGGAGTCGCGTCGCACTCCCTGTAATGATGAAGAGCGTGAACAATCGCCAACACATTCCTATGCCGTGAATCTATCCAAAGCAAGCTTTTCCATCTCCTAACCGCCCTCTACCGTCCTCCCTCAACTCTCTTCTCATACGCCTCCCACGCCGCCTTCCTATACTTCTCCGCCGTCGTCCTTTTGGGTCCTGAGCACCAATAATTCCCCTACCCACAATAACAACATCACACCCCTTCTCCCTCACAACCCTATCGGGCGAATTATACTGCTGCCCCAACCCATCCCCCTTCCTCCCCAGATCCACACCTGGAGTCATAACAATCCAATCCTCACCCTCCCTATTTTCAACTGCCGTCTGCGCAATAAACCCCATCACAAACCCCGAATCCATTCTCGCCATCTCCAGCGTTTTGGTTAAATATTTCCCGCCACCGAGATTCCCCTTCGACGACATCTCACCAAGCAGTAGTAGCCCCCGCGGCGCAGAGATAGTGGTGGCAACCTCCTTCAGCCCCGCGAATATACCCAGCCCGGAACGGAGTGTGCATTGGTGATGTATTCCCATGATGCGATGTTGTATATGCCGCCGCTGTACTGTGATTTCACGGTCGAGCCGATATCGGCGAATTTGCGGTCTTCGAAGATGAGGAAGTTGTGGGTTGTAGCGAGGGCGGCTAGGCGCGAGGTAAAGGTGGTGATTGCATCAGGGCCAGAGAAGGGAAGGATGTCGATGTGGGTTTTGGCTCAGCAGATTAGGGGCCGAGGGCTGCGGGTGTTAGTGGGGAGGAAGGGAGTGGGGGAGGGGGTGATACTGTCTAGGAGGGAGAGGATCGCATCTGCGTCGGTTAGGTCGAGGCTGAAGCAGAAGTTGGTTTTCTTGACGGCAATGGCGGAGAGAAGAGTGCACCCAACAGCAGTACACCGAGAAAAATAACCTTACGCAACGCGTAACTCATAGAGAAGCTGTTTTTGGGACAGTAATCCATAGCATATTTGACGCGTGGCACTATGAGGTCCTATGGACCTGCGCGTTGACTAGATTACTATGATACGCATGCGATTATGTGCGCTTGATACTATACATCATGCTGCATTCAACAAAAC
>Ga0307515_10007250_pt1 | contig 21957 bp, 21 predicted proteins | sample 17_EM_MG_FD_194513 | JGI IMG/M metagenome (GOLD analysis project Ga0307515, IMG submission 194513) | Populus trichocarpa ectomycorrhiza microbial communities from riparian zone in the Pacific Northwest, United States - 17_EM | ecosystem: Host-associated > Plants > Roots > Unclassified | place...
ACCGCGCCTTTTCGACCTGCCCCGTTGTTTTACAAATCGTAGCTTGCCGAGCATGCACTATTTTCCCGTAAGTCCCTTTCACTCACTTCTCTTTGGGACGGTGGTTATATCATGAGGAATGTTGCGAGACGAGGGTTTCTTAGTCGATCACGGTTCCACCGTGTCTCCCTCCATTGGCATACCCCTGGGGTCGCAATTTTTCCTTTTTCGAAAGGAAATTGCTACACGTCTGCCCAATGTTCTCTTTTGTCTCTTTCCATAAAACGTACGAGATCCTGCCCACGTCTCGTCTACTGATTCGCTCGTTGGTTCGGTGCCGGCGCGACCCCTTGCTTGTTGCTTGTCATCTCCAGTTTCAGGGCGATGCCAGTAATCCTTGCTCCCTATTTTCCGTTTTTGGTCTCCAGATTTCGTGACTGGATTTTCTCCGGTCCATTCCTTCCCCCTTTTACAGTAGGCCACCTTACCGTCATTCTGTCCTCTCCCTTCCCGCTTCTTTGCTTCTCCCGCATCGTGGTCTTTTACCGTGTTAATCCACTCAACATCCTACTGACAATGGCGGAATGACAGTTCGGCACGGATGAGCTGATCTCTCTGGTCGACGGCTGGGGTCCAGATGATCCGCACGTCCCTTTGCGTTTTGACAAATGGAAAGTCAGTCAGTTCGACCATGCTGTCGGCTTACTCTTGGGTGGTGTGGGTGATGGTAAGCCTTCCCTCACCCTTTCATTTATTCATTTCTCCTACACATACGTGTGTGGTTGATGTGGCGTCGCTCCGTTCCTTTAATGGGTATGTGCATGCTCCGTCGGACAAACGTACTACCGAGCACAATCCTTACAATCCATCGGGAACGATACATGGTCGTCTCACTGCCGCTCTGTGCCCGCCAACTTCGCAGTCCAGCGGCAATGCATCGCGCCCAATGAATCGCCGGGTCTTGGCGCACCGTGCGGTCTGCCACATACAAAGGCGGCAACATCTCATGTTGAGTGTTGTCGTTTTATGATCACGTCCAGTCCTGGCTTTTGGTTCCCCCTCCATCTCCCAATCTTCCGATTGCGTACAGCTCTTCTTCGTTTTGATCCTTTTGTCGTCCTCAGCGGTCAGGATTGATGCGCGACAGGTGGTTGAGTGTGATCCATGGAGCACCGTTCCGCCACCGCGTTTTACTCTTGATCGGTACACCCAAGGCCGGGTCCGACTTGAGAAAACTATCCCATAGAAATGTGGCTTCACGTGTGGCTTCGGGGAAACGGGTTTTCGTCCTGCATTTCGATACCCGATTTTCCTTGATCCGCTTCGTTGTTCCCCCACGCCTGCGTCTTTCCCTCTGTGACCGTGGTGTCCGAGCTGTGGAGCTGACTTTGGTGGCTTTGAAAATGAGGCTCTGATGTAACTCGGCGCATATTTTTTCTTGTTCGCTATCTTTGGACACACAATGTGATGCATTGCCTCGGACCGCGGATGGCACCTTGCTCTTCAGCTTACGCGGCAAGGGTGGAAGTCTCACCACGATTATCCTCCTTGCTCGGGCCGTTTGTTTTTTCTTCAGTTGTTTTGGGAGCTAAGATGACCGTTCGACGATGAGGTGACCACACGCTGACGCATTACCTTCTGACCATATATAGGACGCCATATCCTTTCTACGCTTATTGGTGCACACAGGGCGTACGAAAAACTTTCTTCGTCTCCGGAGAAACAAGACAAGGTCAAATTCCACCTTACCGCTCTGGATATTCACCCTACCGCGATCGCAAGGAACCTGGTGTTTCTGCTTCTTCTTGATGATCTTGCTAAAGGGTTAAAGAATGGCATGGGGGAGGAAGAAAAGGCGGAAATCAAAGCGACCTTTTTGTATACGTTCGTTGGGGTGATCATGCCTCCTTATTGTCAGACTCGGTGCGTTGGCCTCCACTAGAACCTTGCACGCGATGTTCACGAATATGGCACAGGTTGATGAAGAAAATCAAAGACGTTCATGAGCGGTTGCTCTCCGACCCACTTGTCATGCCATCGTGGATCTACGTCCCTCCGAATTCCGTACCGTCTGTTGTCTCCGCCTTGGATTACTGGCTAAAGACAGCTCCTAAGAAGACCGTAAAGGGTATTCTCGAGCATCATGAATGCAAGAGTCCACTAGATATCCATGACAGTGTCCTCGGAATGACTGGTGTCAGCGCCGCATACAAGGAGAGGGTTCAGTCTTCTCGAAGTAGGACTGAACAGCAGGTCGCGGCCGTCGTCGATAGTATGTCCGACGCAGATCTCCAAGCCCAGGGTATTTGTCCGCCGGGTGTTCCGATATCAGAGGCCCGAAAGCTCATCAAGGAATTTATGGTCGACGAGTTCTTGAACCAAAATGGTGTGCATGGGGGCAGAACACCGCACATCTTCGAGAAAGAGATGGATTGGTATAAGGAGATGAATTGCTTCTACCCGCCCAGGGAACTAGAAAAGAGGCATCCGGGGTTGGCCGCGTTGAAGAAGCAGGTGTTGGAACAAGAAGCCAGAGGGGAGCATCCGAATCCCGATAAACAAGTTGTATATGCGGTGAGAATGTTTCTCTGCTTCGCTTCGTTTCGTGTGCGGCCCGTTTACGAATTCTTCCCGAGGGTATTAGGCCGACAAGGAATACTATGAGACCTGGAAGCCCAACATCACGCTCTTTGTGAGTTCATCTCTTAGGACCAAACTCAGACCTCGGTGCTGGAAGAGGGTTCCCTGAATGCGTTCTAACGTAATCACCCTTGCGACTACCCTTAGGATCCCACCGCAGATGACTACGACTCTAAATACATCAAGGGATACCCGAAGCTGTCTATGGACTTCTTTTCACCGGTGAAGGCCTTCAGAACTTGCTACGATACATTCGAACTCGGGAAAGCCGGTCCGGAACTGGAACCGCATAGAATATCGTACGGATACGTTTCAAGAGTGTTCGAAGCCGCTGCAGAAGCTGTTCTGGCGCTATCTTCCGAGGCATTCAGTTCAAATACCGTGCGTTTCATCTACTTTTATGTGAGAAGAGATCTGATCTTCCTTCCCTGCTCCTCCGCTCCCTGTTTCAACCCACATTCAAATTCTCATTCGAAATGTTTCCCGAGTAGAATCGAGATGGGGACGGAGGGCGAGGACGGATCATGGTGGAAGTGATCTGCGGAGAGCTGATCGATGAATTGAGGAAGATGAAGCTCCGTGATTCGACTCCACGAAGTGGAGATTCGAACCTTCACGGTATACCCTCCAGACCCCAAGAATTCCCGAGATCGTACGCGAGGATCTGGTTGAGCAATATTCCGTGAGTTTCCGTGTTGTCCTCCCTTCCTTTATTTTGTTTTCTCTTTTTTCTTGTCTTTGACTCCTTTCGATTCCGGTTTTGGCATTTTCTTTCTCCCTCCCTGAGGGTTACGGACTCGATTTTCTCCCACCACCGGGATTTCTTGCGTTTCGACTGTGGTATTGTTGACTTTGTTCCTCTTCTCCGATTGAGTGTTTTTCCATGTGCATCGAACCGTGTCCCGACCGGTTAATTGGGAAGATACGGTTCGCAAGGAGATCCTCTGGATTTTCTCACGTTGCTTAATTCGTCAGCGTATCCTTCCGTTTTTATTGACGGCTTTATTCGGTACGGGACGACAGGGACTACACACACGGATTGATTACGACAGTCATATATGTCCTTCCCGTGCTGCGCACCGACACCGAGGATGCGGCGATCGCATCAAACTGCGTTTTGAACACTGGAGCATTTGGAGGTGACGACGAATTCATTCACACGTGAGTCGCTTTTTACGTGCTGCTATTTTTATTTCTCGTGTTTTCTGTTCGGATGCACAAGTATTGTTCCCCTCATCGTTCCTTGGTCTCTCCCGTCGTATGGGTTGGGGCGGTCTGAATGAATACTGATCGGTGTCATTCTGGTTGGATGCGTTGTAGTTACACCCTCTTAATGCCTACGGAAGTGCCAAGGTTCCTTGGATGCCGGATCATCAATATTCATGCGTTGGCTGACGTGCTCTCGGTGGGGCATGCCCAGCCTGGGTCTCCGTCGTCAATCAAAGATCTAGCTACGAGGGAGGAATTGACTCGGTGGCTCAACAGGCAACTGGTGAACACCTTGAGTCCTGGGGGTCCGCATCAGGGTATGGTCCGCGTGAGATCGCCCAATAATATGGTGGCGTTTGTCAACCTACTCATTCACCTTTGTGGTTTGGGGTTCCCTGCTCATTGGATCTCGGATTACGTTCAAAACATGTTGGTGGACAAGGTTGTGACCCGGGCAATACCTGCTCGAGGGTTACCAATACCGGTCAGCGACATACATTCGAGTCAGCAAGGGGCGGATCGGAAGCTCGGGTTGGGACCTTGGATCGCGGAGTTGGAGACCATTTTGGCGTCCGTTCGGAAGGGCTTGCCGTTCTTTGTTTCCCTCCCGATGGATGACGGGATCGTGGTCGCCTCGGAGCTGGAAGATATCGGAAAGTTTGAAGCTAAAGTCAGGTCCTTCATGGAGCTCAGACTAATGCAACACGTCTTTTCCCCATTCGATCCGGTGACGAATTTTCTGTTTTGGAAGCCATCTCCGTCATCGGGTCGGAACGAGCAGGCTTTGAAGAAGGAAGGGGAAAAGATCATCGAGCAGGAGGTTGATGGAGTTTTGTCGCGAGGTGGACAGTCGAGCTCGAAGTGGAAGGGCAAGTTTTTTGTTTTGACGGCTCAGGAAAGCGTGGATCAGGATAAGAGCGTGAGTTGGAGGATGGCGAAGAAGAGGGTCGAGAGGATGAGGAAGGAGGGATGGGTTGTGATGGTTGTTACTTCTGACTTCAGAATTGCCGGTATGTTTCTCCCTCTCCACTTTTCTCCCCGTTCAGTTTCCCCGCCATCTTCTGCTCCCGTTTCCTCTCTCCACATACCTTGCATCGTTTCTGGTCTTGTTTGACTGACCCGTTTGGGACCGTGCTGTAGTGACTAAGCCTGTGCCCGCTTCGGAATGGTGGGAGGTTCAGGATTTAGATTAGGGTATTCACGGGGCCGCCTCCCCATCGATCGATGTATATTCTGCTTCATCCTTTTCTTCGACGCTATCTTTGTCATCGTTGAATTTTGGTCGTCCGCTCGATCGTTCTATCCGTATTCTAGCTGGTTAGTCGGTGGTTTACCTTTTGCGGGACGCTCAAGTGCGAATCCCGGAGTTGGATGCATTCCAGCGTCATTAACGTATTCACGGGTTTATGTGCGCCGTTCCAACATCGCGAATCATTGGGTCCGTATCGCATCAAGATATTTACTGACGGTTAAGATCTCGAGATCAGGGATCGCGGGGGTCTCTCAGTGGCCAGCAAATAACTAGTGAATAGTATCATCCAAGCTGGCGACGTTTTGAGAAGCCGAGCAACCTATCACAGCACAAAGATATTGAAGGTCGCTTGATGGAGTGTTTTTAGCCTCGCCCAACCGCCGGAGGGAGCGGACAGAAAACTCTCTGCTTCCCTATGGGTTTCATCGTAGCCTCCACTGTTGTCAGCGCGCGTGCATGTGCAAGGGGGATTCTACCCTAGGTATCAATGTCGTCTGTGTCACCTTGTTATTGTTCAGCGTAAGTTATAGCTCTGGATGACATGCATATTACCCCAGAGTCGTAGTGCCCGCCGGGGCCGCCGGTCAGTCCATGCGCATTGATCGAATCGGAAAAGCCCGAGCCGAATATGTAATTGGAATTTGGCACCCGTTGCGGAAGAAATAGTTGACACCGAGACACCACCCTCACTGAAGACATCCTATCTTGGATCCCACAGAATTCATCTAAAACTCTGCAATTCTTGAAAGACTGTAATTCTACAATCGCCGATGTCAGCACCTTCTGCTCGGGGCTGGGAGTGTCCAACTCGCCTCATTCCCAACACCATATGGAGCTGGACAAAAATACACGACCGATATCTCGCCTGGATGCGCTCGTCGTCACCCCTCCATGCGGTTGGTTCCCTTGGTCGCGACTCGAGCGGATATATCAGCGGCACTCCATGTTCCCCTGGTTAGCTTCAATTTCGGCTGCGTCTATTATCCACCCTTCACGTGGATGAGCCGACTACCACAGCTTCTCTTCATGTTTCGACATTTGGGACAACTAACTTCCCACCCAGAACACACCTACGGCCATCATGCGGCCGAAAAACCTATAAATATGAGACAGAATTCGTTCAGCGTCCCAAAATCCAGTTCCCTCCTTCGTTTTTATTTTTCGGCTTCATTCCTTTCACAGAACCCCTCTCCTTTGGACCACACAAGCTTTCAGCATGTTCTCTAACCAACTGTTTGCTCTCACCACTCTCCTCCTTCCTGTCCTTGCCGTACCCTCCCCCCTTCTCTCTGTTTCTAAGGTCGCGAATGCTACCCCCGGCAGGTACATCATCACCCTCAAGGAGGGTGCCTCTCGTGCTTCCCACCTCAGCTCCGTCCAAAGCAAGATTGCGTCCACCCCGAGTACGATTACCCACGAGTTCAACATCATCAACGGGTATGCTGGAGAATTTTCTCCGGATGACTTGAACGAGTTGCGTGCCAATCCGGATGTCGCATTGATCGAAGAGGACGGCGTTTCTCATACTTTCGCCACCGAAATTCAGTGCGTCTACCGCCCACTTTACCCGAGGGATTTAATTGAATCGTAACCGACTCTTGACAGGAACGACGCTCCATGGGGTCTTGCTAGGATCTCATCTCAAAAGAAGTTGAGTGGATCCCGTGACACCGCCTTGGACTTCGAGTACAAGTACGATAGCACCGCTGGAAACGGCGCAACTGTCTATGTCATCGGTATCTCCGGCCATCGAGATCTAACGCACCTCTACTTACTGTGACCAACAGATACTGGTATCTTCATCGATCACCCCGCATTTGATGGACGCGCCTCATGGGGAACGACCTTCGGTGGATACCCAGACCAGGATGGAAACGGCCACGGCACTCATTGTGCCGGAACCGCTGTTTCTGGACCGTTCGGTGTTGCCAAGTCTGCCAACGTCATCGCTGTGAAGGTTTTGGATGATGATGGCTCCGGCCAGAACTCCGACGTGTAAGCCTTCTTCCCTCCTTGTCCGATGATGACCTACATCCGCGCCACCGAATTACAGTATCTCCGGCATTGATTGGGTTGCATCAGAAGCAAAGAAGTCCGGAAAACCCACCGTTGCTTCTATGAGCTTGGGTGGTGGCACTTCTGACGCAGTTGACAGCGCCATCAGAGCGGTAAGTGTTGGGTAGATGGTACATGACGACAGTACCACTGACGGGCGATTCCACCTTCAGCTTCATGCGACAGGTGTTACCACCGTCGTGGCTGCCGGAAACGACGGCCAGGATGCGAAGAACTCCTCCCCTGCCCGTGTCAAGGAAGCCGTCACCGTCGGTGCTTCTGCTTTCGATGATACGATGGCCGAGTTCTCCAACTTCGGTTCCCCCGTGGATGTATTCGCTCCCGGCGTGAACATCACTTCCACCTGGAACGATGGAAAGACCAACACTATCTCTGGAACCTCCATGGCCACTCCTCACGTTGCCGGTTACGCTGCCTATCTCCTTGGTCTCGACAGCTCTTTGACCCCAGCTGACGTTGCCTCGTCTATTGATAGAGGAACTCTCTCTGGGGCTCTCAGCCAGATCCGTGAGTCTCTTGTACTCGTGTACACTCTTTACCCCCGGACGCTGAACCCGGTATTACTTTTAGCCTCCGGTACCGTCAATAAGCTGCTCAATAACGGCTTGTGAACATTTATCGATTTTCCGGTCACCGTTCGAGCCACTTGGGGGGAACTAGAGTACCCGTATCTATTCAATCAATCTGTAACAATTCCATTCGTTGTTTTCCCACTATACCAACACTCTTTTACGGCAAATCTAAAATTACACACTCCACCGCGATTCCATTTTTCCTTAGATTCTAGCAGGGTACATTTCCCTAACGTGAGCCGGGTCTAGGCGGCCAGAATAAAGGGGAAATTTTGCAAAGGCCTTTGGTGACTTTCATACCGTGTTCATCGTGAGCCTGATTGTAACGGTTACCTCTGTTCCACATTTCCTTCGTTTCATCTTCTCCCTCACCTAACGGCTGCTTGTGCTGTATAGATATCTTCCCCATTGAAGTGGGACGTCGGCGGAGACGGGGGCCTGTGGACTCAACAGTCGAAAAGAACAAAAAGGCGTGAACCAGTGAACGGAAGGAAATAGAAGGGCTAACCACTGATGTTGATCACCCATGGATACGTAATCTCCGCAGGGCGAGGTGGGGACATCCTAGGCTGGAATCCGGTCTCAGGCCTCAAGTTCAGAGGGGGGTAGAAATATCCCCCAATGCCACCTGGATTTACGACTTCGCCACCCATCACTGAATCGCCACGGTTTGTCTCCCCAGATACATACTTGAAGCGCACCTCACGTCAAAGCGCCCGTCGGGTCACGATAACAGGAGGGCACCGGATCGTGATGGCCGCAGACTCGTTTTTACACCTAACTCCTCGATCTTTCTGCTGCTCTCTAAGTCCAAAACAGTCAACAATTGACATGGAGTCAATATTGCGCTCTCCCCCGCGTAAGCGATAACCTGGTTCTCTGGTGCTTTCTCGGTGACCAAGCGCCACGTCGACCAGCCCTGACAACAAATTCTTTAAGGTGTAAGTTGCACGTTTGGTTAAAGGCTTCACGTGGTGTCTGGCTGGATCCTAGGCTTGATGATAGAGTTCGTTTTGACATTACTCCGGCTTGATTTCAGGGAGGGCTGTACCCCCTTCAAATGACTTGAGTTGAAAGCAATCGAGTTAGACGTTCCCTCGCGGAGTCCCAGTCGGATGTGGGTCCTTGTTCAAAACAACACCAAAACACCTGCAGACGCTGAGATACCGGCGTGGACGGCAGTCTCATGTCTGTGCGTTTTGGACAAGACGACGGACCACCTTATCTCCCTTACTGTCCCATCCCGTGAACAACAGCAAAAACATGTCCACCATCCTTCGAAAGCGACCCCCATCGAGCGGTGGGACGCCAACCGAGCCAAGTTCTTGTGAGATGCACTGTTTGCGATTGCTATCTTTTCGAATCTGCTGATAACCCACAGCCAAGAAACAACGGTTCATCGACGCCGTCAAAATGATACTGGACATTTCGAAGGAATCCTCCGATGCGTTTCCACCCCTCAAGTCATGTTTGGGAGGCATCAACGCACTGATCAAGCACTACGATGTGGGTCTCCTCGGACAACCTCTCGGTTCCACAGACTAATACCACCTAGCAATATAAAGATGTGAAAGACAAACTCGGTGATCTCGTCCCATGGCTGGAGAGGTTGCTGGTAACATTAGCGAAGGTGAACCCCAACGACGATCGTGATGAGGCCGAGAGACGATCAGAACTAGCAAAGTTCGTATCGTGGCTAAAATTCTCGCTCGCTCGAAGCTGACAGTTGATAATAGGTCATTGGCAGATATTGAAAACCGATCGCTGGCATTATCAGAAAAGGGAACGGCCGCCCGGTTCCTCGATAAGACGCGAGATTCGGGAGAGGTCGTCAAACTCGTGGAAGAACTCCGGCGAGCCATCCTCGTCTATCAGGTCAGTGTCAGACACCGTCAAAATCGTAAATATTGACACAGAGGACAGGTGTCACAACAACAGTCAATATATAACCAGGTCTTTCATTTGACTGTGAGTTTCCACCTCTCGTCTCCGGCTGTGGGACTAAACCGGTGACCGGTTGTCTCAAGTCATCTTTTGATGCGCTTTTGAAACTACATCATGTAAGAGAGCATGAATACTGCCGAAGATGCCGAATAACAGGTTTACAGACATCGCCAGTCAAAAACAAAATAGAGTCCGTCCGTGCGCGGTTGGATCGGCTTAGAGTAGAAGGGAATGCCACGAAGAGTGCCGATGAGTTTAGGCGACAGGAAAACTTATACGAGTGTGTATTTTCTTCCCATGGTGAATAAGCGTCCGCATTAAGCTGGTCTCAGAGCTCTCGAGGCGATCAAGGACAAGTTACAGCTTATATCTGAACGCTCCGGTGACACTGAGCACGCGGAGAAGGAAGGAGACACGACTGCCGTATACGATCTTGCAGACGACCTCAGGGATGTCATCGTCGAATACCAGGTCAGTGCTATTATGGGAAGCACGTACTGGATAGTTCACTCATACGACTCATAGTTCTCACAGCAGAAGGCGATCCATGAGCAGAACTGTAAATTGATTGTGAGTCGTGGGACCCGCGCTTCGAGAATGCACCAGATCTTAATCATTCTTCTTAGGATGCTGGTCAGACATGATTTTCCTTTCGATTATCTCAGACTTACGGTACAATAGCTGAAATGTCGGTACTGAATAACTGCCGTCGTGCTAAAGGAGTCGAGTTCCGACATGGCGATCGCCGGGGCTGCCTCAAAGGGACTCGAAAGGCTGTCCTGGACGGGATAGAGTCGTGGTCCAAAGACTTCAATACGTCCCCAGTCTACTGGTTGAATGGGCTTGCCGGGACCGGCAAGTCCACGATCGCCCAGACCATCTCCGAGCGCGTCTTCGCCGACGGGAGACTAGGAGCGTCGTTCTTCTGTTCGCGCGATTCCGAAGACCGCAGGGACCTCCGCTATATCTTCCCCACTCTCGCCTTCCAACTCGCTCGCACGTATCCAAAATTTCGATCAATCCTCGTTCCTCTCCTCCAATCAAATCCGGATATCACACATGAGTCCCTCTACAACCAGATGGTGACATTGATTGTCGGACCCCTCAGTTCATCAGACATTTCGACGGTCATCGTCGTTGACGCATTAGACGAGTGCATGGACGAGGACCCGCAGTCTGCCATCCTCTCCGTCATGGGTCGATTGGTTGAAGGGATCCCGAACGTCAAATTCCTCATCACCGGTCGGCCGGAACCTCGCATCCGATCTGGTTTTCGTCTCGGACTTCTCAGACCACTGACCGACGTCTTTGTCCTCCACGAGGTAGAGCCTTCTGTCATCAACACGGACATCCGGCTTTTTTTGGAACACGGGTTATACGAGCTCGCAAGGAGACAAGGTATTGAACAGGATGGTTGGCCGACAGAGAAACACCTTGACCTGCTGTGTGAGAGAGCAGCCGGCCTCTTTGTGTACGCTGTGGCAACCCTCAAGTTTTTGGACCACTCGTTTACTCCACCCAGCGAGCAACTTGACATCATCATGAAAGCCCCAAGGAGCACCACCCACGAAGGAAATGCCAACTTACAACTCGGCACAACCCTTGATTCACTCTACCTTTCGAGCTTTCGTAGTGCCTTCAATAGGACAAGCACTGGAGATGATGAAAAAGTTCGCTCGGTTGTTGGTGCAGTTGTTCTGGCCACAAATCCTCTCCCACCTTCCACAATTGCCACCCTGATCAACATGGGGAAACAACAAGTCATGAACATTCTCCAGCTTATTCAGTCTCTTCTCAAGCTCTGCGAGGATCCCAATGCTCCAGTGCTTTCATTCCACAAGTCCTTCCCTGACTTTATCACCAATCCACTCCGCTGTTCTGATGAAAGATTCTACATATCCCCCAGGACTGGCCACTTCAACCTTGCTCTGAGCTGCTTGAAACTGATGAATAACAGTTTAGAGCAGAACCTTTTATCACTCCCCAGCTATGCACTGAACTCAGAGGTTGAGGATCTACAGGCAAGGATTGACAACTGTGTCAGTACTGCATTGGAGTATGCCTGCAGATCTTGGTACAAGCACCTCACTGAGGTTAGGGGAGACACTAAAGATATCATTCCCACTCTTCGAAGCTTCTTGCAGGAGGGATTCTTGGCATGGTTAGAAGTGTTGAGTGTTATTGGGGCTGTAAGGGATGCTATTGTTGCATTGGAAGGATTGATGCCCTGGATACAGGAGGTTTGTTTTATTCTATATTTGCATATCTCATGATGTTCACATACCAAAATAGGTGGCCAAGGATCATCAACTTCTTGACACTGCAAGAGACTATTTTCATTTTTTGACCACCTTTTCTGAGCTCATCAACACCTCTGCTACCCACATTTACCACTCTGCTCTGGAACTATCCCCCCTGTCATCAATTATCAGAAAATTCTACTATTATCAAAGACCCCATCCCTCACCAAGAGTGGTAACTGGAGTTCCAGATTCATGGGAGCTCAAGACATCTGTTTCTTTCAGCCATTCCTATTACCTATCCTCTACCTGGTCACCATGTGGTCAGAACATTGCTGCAGTAGCTGAGGAAGTTGTGAGGGTTTGGGATGCACTCAGTCTTAAACCCCTCTCTACCCTTCAGTCAACCAAAGGTACAACAAGGTTCAGGCATGGACTTGCTTTTTCACCAGATGGATATTCCCTGGCAGGTTGTTCTGATACTGGCATTATAATATGGGATATCCAGACAGGTGGAGTGATCAAAGAAATTGAATGTGAGATCACTGGCAATGGGTTGGAGCTTGTGTGGACATTGGATGGACAATCAATTGGTGCCATTTCACCAAGAGTATTGGGGACTCTTACTATGCATATATACAATATCACTGCAGGTACTATACTCTCCTCTGTTACTCTCCAGTCAAGTGGCAAGCCATATGTCTGGGCTCATGACAAATCTCTTCAAATTGCAACAACAACTGCATTGGATCACAAGGGTTGTAGGATTAATATCTTTGAAGTTGATTCCACACTTGTGAAGATTGAATCATTCCCATTCAAATCAAACTCCAACCTTGGGGCATTCTCTCCAACTACTTATAGGATTTCTGTTTCCACCCTTGAAGACCACAATCATAGCCCTAAGCTTCTCATCCTGGATATTCAGGATTCAGGAGTTTTACTGCAGGAAACAGGCTCCTATGGGTACTCCAGCTTCTCTCCTGATGCAAGCTTATTTGGGGCTTTCAGTGGAGACCACCTTCATATCTGGAGATATACTTCCAACCAGTATACCCAATGGAGGGAATTCAAACAGACTCCAACCCCACTTCAATTCTCACCAACCTCTTCATCAATCCTGAGCAATGCTGGTAGTCTCCTACATGTAATACATTCAGACCATTCCCCTGCAACTCTTGCCATTGAATCTGCCATTACTACCAACAGTATACCACGGAATGCCTATTCCCCCCATGGTAACTACATCGCAACAACACATCGTGGGAAAAGCACTATCTCAATTATCAATCTCTGTTCTCAAAACCCTTCTCCCTCCCAATTCATTGATACAAATTTGGACATATCAGAAATAGTCCTCACTGGCAATGTTCTTTTGGTGAAGGGTTCAGATATGGTTGTAGCATGGCTGCTTACAGAAGATGGAGTAGTGGATGGGATTCTTGGCAACAGGAGGGCAGACCAGAATGATAGCATTTGGAGCATATCATCACAGAATGATACAGCACTTCAGGCCCAATTATCACAGGATAAAAATCCCAGCTTTTGGGCAAGACTACTACAGAGGGATCATGGTGGGGAACAGAGTAATGACAAGGATCTACAATTCTCAGTTGGAGATGGAATTGCTGCTCTCAAGCATCGTAATGGATTTGTCTTTCATACCTATCACACAGAAACTGGAGAGGTCCTCAAACAGGAAAAAGCACTCCTCCATCTCAAAAGAACCTGGTACCACTTCTACAACCCACACAGAGATGATTGTGACCTCTATCACCATAACTTACATCAGCATCATGAATACTCTGAATGTGATTGGCCAGTTTCACAAAACACCTTACAAGAAGGATGGGTGAAGGACCCAGAAGGGAAGCATCGGTTATGGTTGCATGCACGTTGGAGGGTAGCTGGGAATAATATGGACTGGCTCAACAAAGTTACAACCCTATGGCTTGAACACTCATCTGAACTTGTCATCATCAAGTTCTAATTGGAATCCTTTCCCAAGCCCATTGAACATCAACTTAGGTATGATATCAATGTGATAAGTGTCAAATTATGTAGCTAACTTCATGTATCTTCCATCTCAGTTACACTCCATCAAGTCAAATCCATTACTTGTCCTAGATATATGCTGTACATTAATTAATAGCATATATGTGTGTATTTGGCTCTTGAGTACATGTAAGACCTAATAAGGAAATTGTATAATGCATCTAACTTACAGTACAAGCAGTATAGTGATATGTGCTTGGACTTTTATCTCAGACCACAATGGTTTTATGAGGCAGTGCACTCTCCACCCCCATGGCTTTATCTTCTTCAGTTGGCTCTCCCCTGCCCTGCCTTCTGCCTCAGCCATACACCATTTAAGAAATCCTACCTAACAAATTCCAGAGTAGAACATTGGTTAGTCCCCTTTCCCAGGACATAGCCCAATGAAGGTGGGTGAGATATGTAATGCTTTGCCCCACCAGATCCATGGATTCTGTTGATGACACCATGTCTTGCACTGAAAACTTAACCTAGTAGTACATAATTGAACATCCTCAGGACCATGGGACCTTGGCAGTGATTGTAAGGAACCAGTGGAGAATGTTTGTTGTTGGGTGTTGGGAGCAAGATGGAACAACAGACTCTCCCAACTAGGGTTCTGTGAGAAATGCTCGAATTTCTAACAGGCCTGTTACTAACTGTTAGAATCCACACCTATATGTGGGGTTAAGATCTGTGTTACTAACCGGTTCGTTAGAAACGGGTGACCCAGAAATAGGCAACCCCCGTACAACAGTTAGTGACGGTTAGTTAGAAATTCCAATGAATTTCTCACGGAACCCTATTCCAACCCGTTCCTCCCCAGGGTGTCAGACGCAGCCAATAAACTACCGACAATGAGATCTGGAGGAGAGTTATCACCACGAAATCAGTTAGGGCCAAAAAGACCTGGCCCATTGGTCCGCGCGGCCGTGATTCCCGATAGCACAGATCCAACGACAGATTTGGCTGCTACCGGTGTTCGCGCAACCCAGCTTACACTGAGTTCAGCCATCGGTCAATTTAGAAAAGTAGTGTTGTGTCCGACTCAACGACAAACCAAGGAAAATTGAATTGTAAATCAATCGTACACGTTCTCCAGATGTCGTACCACAAAAAAAGTGGAAGGGAATAATAAACGAGAAGCGAAAGTTAGTCAATAGCCATTTCATAGCAAAGATCTTTTTTCCCTTTCGTCCCCATCATGTTAGCGGACGTCTAAACTCGGGCCTTTGCCTTCGCAGCCATCTACAGAAGACTATGAGTGACTACACATCAAGATAGACCAGTAACGTACCAAGTTCAGAGCGGATCCAGCCTTGAACCACTCAATCTGTCCCTCGTTGAAGGTGTGGGCCAGGGAGATCTTGTCCTGGGTACCATCCTCGTGCTTAGCGATCAAAGTTAAGTCGACACCGGGGGCAAATGTCTCGAGACCTTCAATGGTAACCTTGTCGGATGGTTGGATCTTGTCGTAGTCAGCGGGGTCGACGAATGTTAAAGCAAGCATTCCCTGCTTCTTCAAGTTGGTCTCGTGGATACGGGCAAACGAACGAGTGATAATGGCCAATCCACCAAGGAAGCGGGGCTCAAGAGCAGCATGCTCACGGGAGGAACCTTCGCCGTAGTTGTGGTCACCGATGACGACCCACTTGATACCCTGGTCACGATAGGACGCAGCAGTCTGAGGGACTCCTCCCCATTCGCCGGTGATTTGGTTCTTAATCTTGTTCGCCTCGCCATTCTCAATGTTTATGGCACCAATCAGGCAGTTCTGCGAGATGTTCTCGAGATGACCACGGTACTTGAGCCAGGGTCCACCAGCGGAGATGTGATCAGTCGCTACAGAACAAATTAACATGCGACCTCGGATCCGAAAGGGAAAAACTACATACTGCACTTGCCCTTAACCTTGATCAAAACCGGAAGGTCCTCAGGTGTCTTTCCGTCCCATGGCTTGAAGGGCTTCAAAAGCTGCAGCCTGTCCGAAGTCGGAGAGACGGCAACCTGGACGCTAGCCCTATCCTTGGGAGGAGCTTGGAAGGTATTCTCACCAGGGTCGTAGCCACGAGGTGGGAGTTCGTGGCCGGTAGGATCCGAGAACTTGAACGGTTTGCCGTCAGCACCGACGAGGGTATCCGTGAGTGGGTTGAATCGAAGATCACCGGCGAAGACGAGAGCAGTAACGATGTCTGGAGATGCGACGAAGGCGTGGGTGGCGGGGTTGGCGTCGTTACGTCCGGTGAAGTTACGGTTGTAGGAGGTGATGATCGAGTTGACGTCGCCCTTCTTGACGTCCTGCCTATCCCATTGTCCAATGCAAGGACCGCAGGCGTTAGCGAGGACCAAGCCGCCAACACTCTCGAAAGTCTCGATTTGTCCGTCACGGGCAATTGTAGCACGGACCTGCTCGGAACCGGGGGTGATAGTGAACTTCGACTTGATGCTCAAACCGTGATCGGCGGCCTCATTGGCGATGAAAGCAGCACGAGACATGTCCTCGTAGGAAGAATTGGTGCAGGAACCGATTAACCCAACCTTGAGCTCATGCGGCCAACCATTCTTCTCAACCTCAGCAGCGAACTTCGAGAGTGGGGTAGCCAAGTCGGGAGTGAAGGGACCATTGATGTGGGGTTCAAGTTCTGACAGGTTGATGTGGATCGTTTGGTCGTATTCGGCGCCCCCGTCTGCCGTCAGGTTATGCTGGAAGGCCTTGGCGTAGTCAGCGATGTCGGAACGGTTGGTAGCTTTGAGATAATCGGCCATGCGGTGGTTGAAGGGGAACAACGAGGTCGTGGCACCGATCTCAGCGCCCATGTTACAAATTGTAGCCATTCCAGTAGCAGAGATCGATTCGACACCTGGGCCCTTGTATTCGACGATAGCTCCAGTTCCACCCTTGACGGTAAGAATACCAGCGACCTTGAGAATGACGTCTGAATAAAACACGTGAGCAACGGACTGATGGATATCACACGACCAAGGAACGTACCCTTGGGAGTTGTCCATCCCCCAATCTTTCCAGTAAGCTCTACACCGATGACCTTTGGGCACTTGAGCTCCCATGGAATGCCAGCCATAACGTCAACGGCATCGGCACCACCAACGCCACAAGCAATCATGCCCAGACCGCCGGCATTGGGCGTGTGGGAGTCCGTTCCGATCATCAATCCACCGGGGAACGCATAGTTCTCGAGAATGATTTGATGAATGATACCAGAGCCAGGTTTCCAGAATCCCATATTGTACTGTGAGCACCGTGTCAGAAACAGCTACGTGCCAATGCATGTGTGATAGATGTTTACCTTCGCGGTTGAAGTTCCCAAAAAGTCGTAAACCTCCCTGTTGATGTCGATAGCGCGTTGAAGATCGGGGACACCACCAATCTGAGCCTCAATCAAGTGGTCACAGTGGACGGTGGTGGGGACAGCAGTTCTATCCATCCCAGCAGACATGAATTGTAGAATAGCCATCTAGACGAAGCGGGTTACGTCAGAACGAGCGGAGGGCAAGCTGCGTTCCGAACCCCGGGGAATGACGGGACTTACCTGTGCGGTGGCGTCCTGGCAAGCAACTCGCTGGAATGTGAAGGATGATATCAGTGGATACCGTAATTGGATCCGGGAGCAGACGGAGGCTTACGTCTGGGCGCAGCTTGAGATAGCTGACACCGCGGGTGATGTCTTGATTATGGGGATCATCCAAATGACCGTAGAGAATCTTTTCGGACAAGGTAAGAGGACGTTTTAATCTGGGGGGAAAGGGACATGTGAGCAAAAGAAAAACGAAAAAGAGGGCCAACCAACGATCACCCACCTGTCCCGAACTATGGCCAAGTTGTCCGCAATGCGCTGATAGTTGATATGCCAGCCGGGTTCCAAGAGGGACATTGGGACCTTTGTGTCTCCGATACGGGCAGCGGTAGCCATCCCTGCGGCGGCGCGCTGGACGGACCGCCAGGCAGAAGCGGTACGGTTTGCGATGTTAAACATGGTCGCGCCGTTTGGGGTGGAAAACGACGACGGCGAAGTGTCTGAGCGTGGATCAGAGGTGGTGGTCGGAGGTGAAGGAGGTGAAAACAACCCGGGGCAAGTAGTTGACTAGTCACCGCTTCGGTTATCAACCTCCGAAAGTTCCGGATCCATCCGACCGACGACCCAATCACGAAGCGGCAATTGTAAAATCACGTGCCTTATCGCCGACCAATTGATCACGTGGATGCCATAACATCCTCCGGAGCATCTCGATCTCTTCCGACCAAAAAAATAATTGATAAAATAAGATGGCGACGACCGTCAAACCACAGGAGATCGTCCCCTCCGTTTCCGAGGACGCCGTCATGGACGAGTCCGAAGAGGCAAAGGCAGCGAGGGCGGTCAAACAAGGTCTACCCCCTTCGTCCCCTTTCCGACGAGGAATTATCTGATCCCTCTTACAGTCGAATTCTACTTCGCGGATTCTAATCTGCCATTCGATAAGTACGAGATACTACCCGCATCTTCAACATCCTTCTAATGCTCTTCAGGTTCATGTGGGGTCTCCACTCTGCTAACGACGATCACTGGGTACCACTGGCTACAGTCACGTCCTTTAAGCGTATGAAGGAGTTCCAGACATTCGGTCAAGGCTGGATCGTCGATGCCATACGCAAGCTCAGTACACTTCTCGAGGTAGATGAATCCAGGACCAGTGTGCGTCGTACGACTGAAGTCCAAGAACCCAAGGGCCAGCACGAGCGCTCTGTTTACGCAGTAAGCCCATTCTCAATACCGTCCTGATTTAACTACACCCATGGCAGGAGCCAACCTGATCCATTATTCTAGAAAGGCTTCGGTCCAGAGGAGCCCGGACTCCAGCAAAGGCTCGAAACCTTCTTCTCCAAGTTTGGGAACGTAAATGCAGTCCGCATGCGCCGGATCGACAAGGCTAAAGAATTCAAGGGATCCGTCTTCGTTGAATTTACTGACTTTGAAACCGTCGATAAATTCCTCAACGCTGACCCCAAACCGACCTGGGAAGGAAAAGAACTACTCATTATGACAAAGTGAGCATTCGGTTTCTTCCAGGTCGGGCGACACTTAGTCTATCTTCCTAGGGAGGCGTACTGCGAGATGAAAATCCAAGAGAAAGGCCTGACCGGCAAGTCTGCTGCCTTCCGAAGAGATGTCATCTCGCAGCGCGGTTTCAACGCGTTCCGTGAAGCGGCAAAGGCGAAAGGACCATCTTCGTCTTCTACCAAGGCAGAGAAACCGGAAATCAAGCTTGAGTTCATGGGCTCCAAAATCGCAGTCCAGGTTGAAGATGGCAACGGAAGGGTCAACAAGGAGGATGTGCCGTTCGTCCAAGGTGCGACGCTCAAGTTTGAGGGTGACGTTAGGGATGTGAGTTTCAACCAAATCAAGGTATATGTAATTCTCCTCGGCATCCCTGCGGAACTCTCACTCCTTGACTCCGTTGACTAGGACCCTCTACGGGATCGCTTTGAACGTGTTCCGTACATCCAACACAACCGAGGAGACTCGTGGGGCTTACTGGGTTTCGATAAGAAGCTAGCAGAAGAGGATATTCAATTCGTCAGGGAAAGCTGTAAACTCGCAGGAAAGACGATCAACTGGAGTATTCCACCAGGTGATTTTTCGCACAACCCCTACTTCCCCTCCCTATCTCCATGCTCACCCTGACCCCCCAGAGGACGAAGAGCACGAGTTCCAAATCAACCGAGCAAACTATGCAGCCTCTAGGGTTGTCTCTATCTCAAATTCAAAATCCAGCCGTGGTGGTCGTGGTGGTCGTGGTGGCCGTGGCGGGCGCGGAGGCGGTCGAGGTGGTAGGAGAGAGTCGAAACAAAGGGACCGATCCACTAATGAGAAGACTCCAGGTAATGGACAGGCTGGCGAAAAGAGGAAACGCGGCATTGAACCTGATGGTGGTCCATACACCGGAACGAGGGGTGCTGCGATACCAATTATCAGGTCAACGTCGAAGAAGGCAAAAACGGACGAGGGAGATTCGTGATCGTCATGGTTGGTTGTACGAAACGTCGCTTCTGTCCCCCAAGGTTCTATGTTGTACGCTTCATTTTCGTGTCCTCAAAATAATGTACCAGTAAATTGGCCTCCGGGGGCCACCTCCCCGAGACAACGGGTCTGATGGATCCAAGGCCCGCAGTGTGGAGATCGACGGATCAACGAAGATCCCTCATGGTACTATTGTGCTTCCACCAGAGGACCAACAGGAACATGTATTACCTCCTTGTGTCGGCGAATTCTACCTCCAACGCCCAAATGTTGGACGAACTCTCGGTCCAACACGCCCTCAAGTCCTCTCTCTTGAGTGTGTGCGGCCAGGCAGCCTCCACGTATATTGATATTCTTGCATTCCTCAACGATGAAGGAGTGCCTCAGTTAACCGGAAAAAGCGCTCAAGTGGTACTTAGAGTGAACTCGGCGTATGTTCTCTCCCATTCTAGATTTGCCCACTCCTCGTTTACTCACATGAGATCACAACTGCAGGCAGAAGGACGATATACTCGCTGCCATCGCCTGTTCTCCAGACCAAGTGAAATTCTCGATCAGACAGCAGTCCAAATCCCTAGTTTCACTCCTCCCTTGCTTACAACCAGGGCCCTTCTCGGGAGTTGCGTTGTAATAGTCGAGTCTGAGCGTATAGGAAACGCGGAAGAGGCGAGTAGCAGTAGATGCAGAGGGTGACTTGCGTGTTACCGGGCATGATAATTGGCGGTCAGAGAATCAAAATGTAAACGTGGACAGTGCGGTCCTTTGGTCAGATTACAACACTATTTAGAAAACGCATGGTGGCGATCCGCATAGACCGGAAGGATTCTAATCCTTCTTTCCTCTCGCTGGAGCACCAGTGGATTTGTTGTACTCGTCAGCGAGCCTGTTGTATTCTGCAGCTTGAGAAGCGGCCTGGTTCTTCAACGCATCTGTAGAGGGTCATCAATGATGATTCGGCGAGTATAGGATGGTTAGAGGCGTACCGAGGTCTTGAGTCTTCGCAGCGAGCTTCTTCTTCAACTCCTCATTCTCCTTTGTCGAAGCGTCGTTACCAGGTCGGTTGTCGTTAGCAACCTGAATCGATGGGGGTTGAGAATTAAAAGTCAACCCGGTTCCGACGTGATCATCTCACCTGTTGTTTGAGGGCAGCATAGGCGGTTTGGGTCTCGATGAGATCGAGGATGATCGCGAACACCCTGGTGAGAACTAGAGATAGGAAGAGAGTGAACCCGGTCAAGTACACATTTCTCTGCGAGCTGCACAGGAAGTATGGAAAACGAGGCGTCAGTCGCAGTAAATCCGGAAACCATTGAGTGGCCTAGATTCAATAGCCCTACGCACTCAACGGCAAAGAAACACTTACTAGAATTTCTTTGCGGCATGGTTGGTTTCGGAACGGACATCCTGAAGCCCCTGGCCGCCCTTCTTTACGGCCTCTGCCTCAGCGGCAGTACGCCACATTCTCTGCAACGCATCGACGAACAAGATCATAATGAATATGAAAGATATCTTTAGCCCGTAGGCAATTTTGGCGACAATAGGGGAGTGAGAGAGCCAGTTGAACAGGGCCTTGCGGACTTTGTAGGGGAGAGGTGTGACGAGAACGCCAAACATGACCACCTCGGCGACCATTAGGAAAAAGGTGAGCGTATAGCTTTGATAAAAATATAAGTGAACAGCGCAAGAATGTGCTGGGGAAGATATCTCACTAGATCGTCATCGTAGCCGCGCAACTGGAGATAAGCAGGCGTACGTGGAGGTGGAGGTTAATGGTAAGGAGAGCTGCGGTGCACTAGAGTTCACAACTATCGACACGTGACACTGACAGCAGGCACGCGGCTTAGTCGACGAGCGTGTCAGACCCCCTCGAGTGATTGCTATCTTAAAGGGAGGTATGGTAGAATACAAATCCCTCTATCAACTCCCTAGCAGACATCCACACCGATATTCAGTTGGGGGCTAGACGAAGGAGAGTACCTGCACCCTATTCCACC
>Ga0307515_10007251_pt1 | contig 21956 bp, 13 predicted proteins | sample 17_EM_MG_FD_194513 | JGI IMG/M metagenome (GOLD analysis project Ga0307515, IMG submission 194513) | Populus trichocarpa ectomycorrhiza microbial communities from riparian zone in the Pacific Northwest, United States - 17_EM | ecosystem: Host-associated > Plants > Roots > Unclassified | place...
GCTCAGCATGGTACTCGAGGAGGAAGAGAACGTACGACTCAGTCCTCTGAGCTGTCATCAGCCTTTTGGAAAATCAATGGCTGAAAATTGCGGTGATGTGGAGGAGTAGCTTTCTTGCCCGAGGCTGGTTTTTGGGATGTAAGGCTGGGACGGAATTAATTTACCGGTAAGTCGCCGGTGTGAGAATACAATGTGACAAGCGGGTTCTATAAAGATGGATACAAGATCAAGTCTCTCAGCTGCAACACGTTCGAGGATCGTAAACATTCACCGCCTCCACCCTACATTATAGATTCCAAATACAATCGCGTCTGGTACCCATCTCCACTAGCCCGTCCGACCGTGCGTTCTTGCCACCACCTTCAACGACGGTCCTGGACGACAACTTATTGAGGCGTATCATAAACAACACCCTCAAAAACCCGGCTGGTCCACAGGCCTTGCCACTACTGGGAATCGCGCTTACATTATTAGCTGCGCTATTATGGTGAGCCACTCACTTTAAACTACTCAACCCATCCTCCTCGTCAATCTCGGACTCTCCCCAAGCACTGTCAGCAACTCGATACCTCATCGGAAACCTAATAGCCGGAGCTCGATCCTCCTTCCTGGCGCTTAGCACGTTCCCCGGAAGCAGGAACCCCGGAGGTGAATATATTTCGGGCGCGTGTGGATATGGGCACAGCGACTCTGCAGCGACGCAATCCCTTGAGCCCGTACAACGAACTCGCCTCGATATTCCAATCCGGGCCGACCATAGAAGCTGATCCGCAAATAGTCAAGCCATCGAGCATCCCCTCGTTCTTGTATCGTCGCAAGTACTGGAAGCCTTCCTTGTCCTCGAGATACGATCGACCTTCAGTCCCTTACCCTACGTACGGAAGCGCCTAATACCGTCGATCGACCCTTACTACTCTTTGTATCTAGCAGATGGCTTTCTGATACTATGCAAGCACCTCTACGAAAAAGGAATGCTCAATGCCGCCTCCTTCTACTCGCCGTCCGCTCTCTATCTCTCAGAAAATATGGAAAATCTAAAAGAGAATTTCTACGCTTCTCGATTCTGGATCTACGGGCTGTTTCATTGACTCTTGCCTCGCTATCGACAATCAACTTCCACTCGAAACCTCAAGAATTAAACCTCTTCGGCTCATCCTGTTCGATGGTTCGGTCGCCTCTCAAGGCTTAATTTTCCAGTCCACAACTCTTGACATCTAGTTTCCGTGCGGTACTCAACATCGAGTCCAGTTCCTCTTGACTCTGTTGGACCAATCTGTCACTGTAGCCCAAGGTAACCATACGAGAACCATCGTACATGCCCAAAAGCAAGCGAAGAGGACTAAAAACCAAAGCCGCTTAGTCAAAATGTCACAGGATATACATCTGTAGGAAAGGAGAATCAACCCTTAAACGTCAGAACTTTGACTTTAAACTTGAATCTTTTCTTATAATTTTCTCTCTAACGATACGACTGCAACTCCCCTCAGAATCAACTCCGGAGGTCAGAATTTAAATTTTTAATCTGGCGGATGGCTCGTTATCTGACATGTAATCTTCCTGGAGCCGTCCTCTATTCTGGCACCGGCGACTTACCAATCTCACAGATGTCAGGCCGCCCACCGGAACACCAGGTCATTTGCCTCAAGTATGCGATACCCACGGACAATTGCTACAATAGTGGGTGACAAGTGAATACCGAATTGACCGGGTCCTAGACCACGTAGTTGGGTTATCATGGGGTGACTTCCTAGCTGACTCGTCAAGAGTAGTGAACTACTTGCGCCCCTTGCTCATACAAAATTAATGTTCGAGTTATTACCACGGTACCACTACAGGCTGTGTATGAGCAAGATACCCGCTGGTGGTGCTCCGTCGACACCGAATCTCGACGACGTGATGATGGTGTAGGATGTACGCCTTTCAGGTGGGCCGTACGTGCGCGTGCGCGTGTCGGATTCGGACTTTCTTCCTCTCTTTGCTCTTCGCGTCTTCGGGCCTGCCCACATTCCATGTGTCTTTCTCACGATGAGCAGCAGAAGGTGCCACTGAGTGAGCAGGACGAGCCTGAGTACCTCAGGTAACGTTCTCAGGACCAGCTCGAGCCGATCGAATGCACTACCTTCAAACGACGCTAGCTCCGACGACGCCAAACCTACGCATAAGCCCCATGCGTTTACCCTGGTTGTTGTCCGTGCGCGGCTGTGTGTTCACGCGGCCGGAGAGGCAAGGACGGCGAAGGGAGTGGGTGTATGGAACAGCCAGCAAGGACTCGTAATACTTTTCTCGCGAAGGGGCGAACTCCGGTGTAGTTGGTCATAGGCCTCAGATCGGAAATACAGGGCGAAAGGTGCATCCTGTAGTCCTCTCTGAGTGCCTCAGGTCTCATGGAGAGCCCCAGGGCATTCCAAGGGCCCCCATCTCTACCCAGTCCTGGCATCATAAGCTTACAACTGCAACACATTCGAGAAACATTCACCGCCTCCACCCTACATTATAGACTCCACACACAATCGCGTTCGGTACCCATCTCCACTAACCCGTCCGACTGCGTTCTTGCCACCACCTTCGACGACGGTCCTGTACCACCACTTACTGAGGTGTATCATAAACAACACCTTCAAAAACCCGGCCGGTCCACAGGCATTGTGCCACTACTGTGAATTGCGCTTACATTAGCTGCGTTATAATGCCGAGTCTCACTTATAACTACTCAACCCATCCTCCCTTTCATTCTCGGACTCTCCCCAAGCACTGTCGGCAAACTCGATACCTCATCGGAAACCTAGTAGCCGGAGCTCGATCCTCCTTCCTGCTGATTAGCACATTCCCTGGAAGAAGGAACCCCGGAGATGGAGGGTGAACTGAAGTCGCATGTGGATATGGGTACAACGATCCGGCGACGACGCAATCCCTTGAGCCCGTACAACGAACGACCGCGCTTCGATTCCCGATCCGGGTCAGCCATAGAAGCTGATCCGCAAAACGTCAAGGCATCGAGCATCCCCTCGTTCTTGTATCGTCGCAAGTACTGGAAGCGTTCCTTGTCCTCAAGACACGATCGACCTTCAGTTCCTTACCCTATGTACGGAAGCGCCTAATACCGTCAATCGACCCTTACTACCCTTTGTATCTACCAGATAGCTTTTGATACTAAGCAAGCACCTCTACGAGAAAGGGATGCTCAATGCCGCCTCCTTCTACTCGCCGCCCGCTCTCTATCTCTCAGAAAATATTGAAAACCTAAAAGAAAATTTCTGCGCTTCTCGATTCTGGATATACGGGCTGTTTCATTGACTCTCACCTCGCTATCGACAATCAACTTCCACTCTCACCTCAAGAATTAACCTCTTCGGCTCACCCTGTTCGGTGGTTCAATCGCCCCTCAAGGCTTAGTTTTCCAGTCCACAACTCTCGACATCTAGTTTCCGTGCGGTACTCAACACCGAGTCCAGTTCCTCTTGACTCTGTTGGACCAATCTGTCACTGTAACCCTAGGTAACCACACGAGGACCATCGTACATGCCCAAAAACAAGCGAAGAAGACTGAAAACCAAAGCTGCTTAGTCAAAATGTCACAGGATATACATCTGTAGGAAAGGAGATCAACCCCTAGACGTCAGAATTTTGAATTTGAACTTAAATCTTTTTTATATTTTTTATCTAACGATACAACCACTAAGAATCAACTCCAGAGGTCAGAATTTGAATTTTTAATCTAACGGATGGCTCGTTATCTGTCTTGTAATCTTCCTGGAGCCGTCCTCTATTCTGGCACCGGCGACTTACCAATCTCACAGATGTCAGGCCGCCCACCGGAACACCAGGTCATTTGCCTCAAGTATGCGATACCCACGGACAATTGCTACAATAGTGGGTGACAAGTGAATACCGATTTGACCAGGTCATAGACCACGTAGTTAGGTTATCATAGGGTGACTTCCTAGCTGACTCGTCAAGGTGAGTGAACGACTTGCGCCCCTTGCTCATACAGTACTTGTAAAATTAATGTTCGAGTTATTCCTACAGCACCATTACAAGCTGTGTATGAGCAAGATACCCGCTGGTGGTGCTCAGTCGACACTGAAATCTCAACGATGTGATGGTGATGTAGGATGTACGCCTTTCAGGTGGGCCGCGCATGCGCATGCGCGTGTCGGATTCGGACTTTCCTTCTCTCTTTGCCCTTCGCGTCTTCGGGCCTGCTCAGATTCCATGTGCCTCTCTCACGATGAGCAACAAAAGGTGCCATTGAGTGAGAAGGACGAGCCTGAGTACCTCAGGTAACGTTTTCAGGACCAGCTCGAGCCGATCGAATGCACTACCTCCAAACGACGCTAGCTCCGACGACGCCAAACCTACGCATAAGCCCCATGCGTTTACCACGGTTGTTGTCCGTGCGCGGCTGTGTGTTCACGCGGCCAGTAAAGCAAGGACAACGGAGGGAATACGTGTATGGGACCGCCAGCATGCACTTGTAATACTTTTCTCGCGAAGGGGCGAACTCCGGTGTAGTTGGTTGACCACGTCGCAGGTCGCAGTGAGGAAGTTCGAGTTTATTTCTGGCTGGGAAGTGGCCTTGCAGCCATAGGCCGCAGATCGGAAATACAGGACGAAAGGCGCATCCTGTAGTCCTCCCTGAGCGCCTCAGGTCTCATGGCGAGCTCCAAGGCATTCCAAGGGCCACCATCTTTACCCAATTCCGGCATCATAAGCTTTTGGCGCTCGACAAGATCCGTGGTGTTTTAACTGCCAACCTTGTCCGTTCTTGATCTCTGATATCTGCATTTGTTAATAAACTGTACCTGTGTTTATAACCGACTCACATCCGCAGCGCACCCATGGGATCCGGCTGGTCGCCTTGTCTCGGTTCTGTCCTGGGAGCCTGAGTCAACGACAAGGCCAATGGGACATAGATGCGAGTCGCGAAGAAACGGAATATGCCCGTTGTGGCATGGGGGGGCGAGCTCAGCTAGTGGGAGGGACGTGGACTAGTTGTTCTGCTCGTAGTTGCAGTAGAAACGAAGGTACTGTTCCAAGGCGGCGTTGACCTGCTCTACCTGACCGTTGGCTGAGGGGTGGTGACCTGACGTGAAGCGTAGGCGCATTCGAAGGAGGGAGCCGAGGTGAGGTGAATTCCGATCCGCGGTCGGAGGCCACATGGAGAGGGATGCCATGCTTTGAGAACACATGGGAAACGAATGCATCTGCAATGTCCGGGGCAGTACTAGTGTCCGTAGTTGGAATGAAAATACACTACTTGGACACACGGTCAATAACCATCAGGATAGCGGTGAAACCGTTAGACGTCGGTACATGCTCAACAAGGTCCATACTGATAGAGTGCCATGGGCGCCCCGGGACCGGTAAAAGTTTGCAGCGAGCCGGAAGGACGATGGCGAGAGGGTTTTTGCGAGCGCAAAGGACGCACTGTAAGGCGAACTTCTTGCAGTCCATGCGCATGCTGGGCCAAACGTAGTCGCGACGTAGTCACTCCAGTGTTTTGTTGTAACCGAAGTGACTTGCCGTTGGGTGGTCATGTTTCGCCTGGAGGCCGCGAGTACGGAGATTTCCTCGCTCGGGTCGATACTCTGGGGCGTATATACGGCGGTCCGTCAGAAGTAAACTGGAGGGAGACAAGGAATAGCGTGGGGAGGGACTTCCCTTGAGACAGTGGTCGAGTTCCCTACTAGAGAGAGGGTCGACGGATAGCCCAACTGAGATATCGAGGATCGGGACGGGACAGTCGACAAGCGCAGCGGCGTCCATCGCGACGTCGCGCAGCTGAGTAGCGCGGAGCGAATTGTTCTTTGCGTGAAGGTGGGCCGCAAGCTTTGCAGGTTCGCTATCGTATGGTCCCTATCTCCCTTTGTAAGGTAGAAATCCGCTCGCCGAGTATGAGAATCCGTTTCTCACCAAGTGTCTCCGGCCTACAGCAAATAACCATGTCGAACGCGAAGAGGAATCCTGACCAGCGAGCTTGACGACGTGTAAGCATCTCTGTCGAAGAGAAGTACTCCAAATTCTTGTGGTCCATGATCACGTCGATCCTACGGTGACGAGACTCGAGATAATGTCGCCAGGTCTTGAAAGCTTCGAAGGTGGCGAGCAGCCCCTTGTCGTGAGTGTCGTAGTTGAGCTCTCCACCAGATAAGGAGCGACTAAAGGTCGCGAGGGATGGGCTTGACCATCCTCGGTGTGTACCGAGATAATACCGGCGATGGCGTAATCAGACGACCGCCGGAGGAAGGGACGAGTCGAAATCGTGGGGATGTGTGCCGAAATAAGGCCGTTCTGAGGAGTTGAAAGGCGCACATTGCGGAGACCAGACCCACGGGCGTCCTTGCGTGTAAGCCGAGTCAGTGGGACGGTGACATCGGAATACGATGCGATAAACCGTCTGTAGAAGTTTGAGAAACCCAAGAACGATTGGACATTCTTACCTTTTCTGGTGCCGGACAGTCGAGGATGACTTAGATCTTCGGGGTGTCCATTCGAAGACTGTCAGGGCCAATAACGAAACCGAGGTAGTCCGTCGTATAGATTGCTTGCACGCAGGCGTCGCGAGACCTCGCGTACATGTTTGAGGTGCTCGCCTGCGTTGTCAAAGTAAAACAGGATGTCATCTAGGTAGACAAGCACGCACACGTCCAAAATATCCTTGAAAAACTTCGCTCATAAAACGTTGGAAGGGTGCAGGGGCGTTTGTAAGACTGCAGTGCATGCCGTGGAACTCGTACGATTCATAACGAGTTCGGAACGCAGTCTTCCATTCATCGCCGTCTGCTACGCGCACGAGATTGTAGGCGCCGCGAAGATCGAGCTTGGAGAAGACGCGAGTGGAACGAAGACGGTATACTAAATCAGGGATAAGCGGGAGCGGATGCCAATGCTTTTTGGTGATTTGTTGAGACCGTGGTCATCTATAGCGAGGTGGAGAGAACCGTCCTTCTTCCTGATAAAAGGACACGTGGGCCAGTGGAAGACTGAGAAGGACGGATGAACTGGTTGTTGAGGTACTCGTCCAAGAACTCTCGAAGGGCCAATTGTTCGAGACTTCGGAGAGGAGCGTACGGAGTAGTGTGGTCTATAAGGTCGATATGGTGGTCGTGGGGGCGTCGAGGCGGAAAGGGAGTACGCTTTTCCTTACTTAAAACGAGGTCGTGGTAGTCTTGCGGGATTTGAGACCGGAGTTCTGCGGTGAGCACGGCATCGACGAGGGCAGAATCTGGAGGGGGACAGATGGCGGTGCGAGCGAAGTAAACTCTTGTTCGATGGGCTGTATCCATGCCGCTCTAGCGAGTAGCTTGGCAGACTGGGAGGGTTCTGGAATCAGCGAGGCGATCGGTGAGCGTGCTGACGTGCGGGCGGGCTGTAGCTGTGTTGAAAGGTGATGCACTCAGCTCAAGAAGGGCGCGCGGAGATGTCGAACGAGGTGTGTGGACCAGCGAGCGAGCGGAGAACTCGTTGCATTCGTGGGCTATTTCCGGTGTCCGTCGGGCCCCACAGGGTATCTGGATGGGTTGGCGAGTAAACTGAATTATGAATCCGTAGGCAGAAGCAGATTGAGCCAACAGAGCAGTCGAACAAATTCTAGATTTCCAGATTTCCAAGCTTGAAAAAAAAGAAAAAGCAAAGAGTCGCAGTGAACTGGAGTCACGTTTCGAGCTCTATCTACAACCCTTGATTTCGAGAGGCTACAGACTCTTCAAGGAGACGGCCTGAGCCGCGAACTGTCGTAACTCGAGCCTGGAGTTTGATCGAAACCGAAACTAGCTCCTCGTCAGCAGCGGCGGCGGCGCCCGTGGCTCGGCATGGTACTCGAGGAGGAAGGGAACGTACGACTCAGTCCTCTGAAGCCAGTTGGAAGAGACGCGAAGGAGTGCAACTCGTTTGACAGATGTCAGCTGTCACAGCCAGAACAAACACCACCCCACGTTGCTGCTGCACACACAAGTCTCCGCAAGTGATCAACATGGCGACTTCACGATCCAAGGAAGAGAACCTGTGAGCACCCTCGACGCATCGCGAGCCAGATCGCTGATCATACTCCAAGCCTTTTTCTTTTTTTCTTTTTTTCTTTTTTTTTGTGGGTCAGGGAGGTCGCTCTGCGACCGACCCTCCGGAGAGGGACGGTGCCCCATCACCCGGCACGACCTGTTCTCTAGAACTCTCCCTACCGTCACCCGCAGGAATCTGGTTTAAGACCCCGTCGCCTGTTGGAGGCGCCAATACGCCTCACCACACTGCGTGAGGTCTCAGAGGCCGGGAGTGTGGGGGTCGCCTGCGGTTTCAGTGCCGAGGAATACCCACTAAACCTGCGGGGGGCCTCCTGTCCGACATAGGCAAGGTAGCCCCTGCTCTCGGGTGAACAGGGGCGCCGTACCGGACCGCCCTCTACGTGTTTCAAGTCCCCCCTGGACCCCCTTCGCCAACCCACCAGGGCGAGCTCCGGGAGTCACTATCTCGCCCCTTACGGCAGGGAGTAAAACCCGCCACCAGAAGGGGTGAGAAGGGTTGTCAGGACCAGTGGGCTTGTACTACATCTGGCATCTAAGCGTACCAAATCAATCGAACGCGCCATCCGTGAGCGTCTGCAGTATTGCCTCCCTGCGACTCATCTGTCCCAGGCTCGCAGGGGCAGCGGCGGGAGAAATATCGGCCCCGACCACTGCCTTGGAAGATCGAGCTTGGGCCGGCACAGGAACCCCAGCCGCCTGAATGGGCTTCGGTCCACACTTGCTAGAGGCTGTGGCAGGCAAACTACTCAGAGCGCCGTCCAAAGCATCCGCCATAAGCCGCGGGACGAATAAAAAAGAATCATCGTGGATTTCTTTCATCCGCCACCGCCAGAGCAACCAGAAGTAAGTACCAATGAGCCATTCCCTCGTCGGTCTGGACAAAGAGAGGGACTTCCCAGGGTTCCGAAGTATCCTCGAGGACCTGATTGCATCCCGCTCCACCCTCTTCAAGGCAAGCAGGGGGTACCAAGGTGAGGGGTGCCACTCGTCTGGGCGAAGGGAGTGGCAGGAGGCGGGGGGAGATACTTTCGCCAGGTGCGCCAGAAGCACCATTCGAAGTGGGGTGACATCATACCTATAACACCCCAGGAGGATATGGTCCAAGGACATGGTAGCTCCGCAGCGACACTTCCGCCCTCTGTCCGATCTCCCATGGTAGTTGACACCAAGAACCTGCGTGCCATTCATCTCCCGCCATAGCACTTCCCGCATCTGCTCAGGGATGTTTATCCTCCACACATTGGAGACATACAGACCTGGGTCCAAAACCAAGCCAAACAGGCCACCCATGGCCACCACCCATCTGTCCGAGAAACGGGTGAAGCGCAGAGTGACCGTGGGGGAGGGTACTGCATGTCGGACCACCAGTTTCGTGAGGAAGTCCAAAGGCTGGTGCGCTAGGACCGGGGCGGTATCCACCCACCCGGCAGGCGCCGCAAGTTGACTCAGATCCATTCGTCTGCCATGTACACGGCCTCGATTTGCCAAGAAATCGGCCATGTTATTATGCACATCATCGGCGTGCGCCTTGGCCTTGACAAAGGCCAGGCGCCCCGACCTATCCCTAAGAAGGTAGAGAGCGTACTGGAGCAAGCCAGTAGGGACACCCATGGACAGATGCCTGAGGGAATCTCCCCAGCCATCCCTTTCCATCGCCAGTAAACCACCTTTAACCAGCCCGAGTATGAAGGAGGAATCAGTATGCACCACCAGGTGAGCATCCCGCCATGCCAAAAGGCAGAGGACAACAGCAGCGACCTCTGCCACGTTGTTAGACAGAGCAATCCCGAAGAGAGAAGCCTCATCCTGAAAACCTAAATCGGCCGTCCAGGCAGCTCCCGCAGTGCAGGTCTCCAGGCCGTTGTCCAGCGCAGAGCCATCCGTCCAGACATGAACATCAGTAGGAAGAATAATCCTTGTACCATCGCGAACCACCCCAGCGGGGGGGGTCGTATAAGGCCGAGCCGATAATTGACCCCTATAAGAATCCCTTTGTGCCGGCAGTACCGGAGGAGGGGCCGGCTGCCCCCCGACGCGAGCACTGCGGCGGGCCACAGGCGCGTCCCCAAGGAGCCATGCCCGGGCCTTAGTAGCAACCCGAACCTGCACCGCAGTGGTCAGCAAGGAGCTATCTGTGAACACCCTCACACAACCCAGGGGGCCGTTCATCGCGGGCCAAATCAGGACGGAGTCCTCGGGGGGGAACAAGTAGTGTGTTCGGCTGGGGGACCACGCCAAGGGGGACATCTTTTCTCGCACCATACTTAAAACTCGAAGTCCCTCCCTATGGTCAGCTGCTGCGACCGGGGGCGAGAACACGTCACCCATGTCCCTCACGCCCAAACCCCGAAGTATGGACATTTTCTTCATGACAAAGGCATTCCTAGGGATCGCAGGGTGGAAGATCGCAGGGACCTTACGTCTAGCATCCAGCGAGGGAGCCGCACAGACAAGGTCCAGTCCTACCTGCTGAGCAGACAAGAAGGCCTGCCTAACCCTGTCCTGCAAGAGGGACGGCTTAACATGAGCGTTCTGCAAGAAGGGATTCAGCCCGGAAGCGTCCGAGGAGGCACTGGAAAAAGATGCCAGCTTGATATCCTTCCAGGTCCACTGTTTCCAGGGCACCAGCTGGGGGCCTGTGATAAGCTCACTAAGGAACTTCAGATCACAAGCCCTTTTCCTGCTTCGAAGAGAGGGGCAGTTCAGCCCCCCCTCCGCCAGAGGCACCTCTAGCGTCCTATACGCCATGTCCGAGAAATTCCCTCTCACAAACCTTTGTATTTTATTGCTGATCCTGTCTAAGAAACGCCCTGGGATACCATTGCCGTCCAAGAGAAAGTGACATCTAGAAAGCATTAGCGCCTTGGCTAAAGCAGCGCGGTTAAGCACGGACGCGCCGATCGCGCACCACTGCCGAATAATTCGACTGATATGAGCATCAATCTGCGCCCATCTATGAGTAGCGTGGTCATGGCTATCGATCCAGACACCCAACACCCTCAGGGGGCCTCCAGGGGGGAGTATGTAAGCCCCCGGTAACGTAGACCCGGACATGCTCTGCTCCGCAAAACACTTCACGCGGAAGTCGGGAGGGCCCACCGGCTTGACATCGGTCTTTTCCTGATTGAACTTTGAACCAATCGCATAAGAAGTGGTAACCAGGCACGCATTGACATCGTCCACCGAATCGTTGCACGACAAGAACAGGTTGATATCATCCGCGTAAAGCATGACCTTCACCGGGGGCAAGCCATACAGCAATATACCGCCAACAGTCCGCCTGAGTCTCATCGCCAGAGGCTCAATGGAAAAATTGAAAAGAAGGCAGGACAAGGGGTCCCCCTGCCGTACCCCTCGTCGAAGGTTAAACCAACCACTATAACCGCTGTTAATGCGGACTCTCGACCTGCACCCGGAAGTGATATCCCCGATCAGGGCCACCAGCTCCCCGGGCACACGTAGGGCGCACAGAACTTCCAGAAGCCAGGCTTGGTCCACCCTGTCATATGCCTTGGCCTGATCCAGGCTAACTATGTAGCCGGGGCTACCACCGGCATCACTGAGGTGCGCCACCTCCGAGGCCAGCCTAGTGTGCTCTTTCATCATCCTTCCAGGTACGAACCCCTTCTGGTCCTCGTGCAGCTTGGCCACGGCCCAAGGCGCCAGCCTCGCATTCACAAGATTAGTGTACATCTTACAATCGGTGTTCATAGAAGATATCGGGCGATAGTTCGAGACTAAAGTCGGGTCTCCTTTCTTAAAGAAGAGGCTCACGTTAGCGTCTTTAAAACCCATCCTAGCTGTGCCTCGGGCCCTGAGGTCACAAGTCAATTCCAACAACACTCCCCAAAGACAGGCGGGGGTGAAGACTCCTTCTGCATGGAGTCCAGGAGCGACGCCAGCTTCTTCCAGAAGTCGTAGGGTATACCGTCAGGCCCCGGCGCCGTGTTCGGCATCTTCTTCTTCAGGGCAAAGACCTCTTCCGCTGTAAAAGGCCCTATAGACACATCTGTGGGATCCGGACGACCACTGTACTCCTCCCGCAATTCTTGGAGCAGGAGCCGCTGGGAGGCCAGTCTGTCGACAAGCAGGGGCTCCGGCGTATGGAGACTCTCGAAGTATTCCTTCGCCACGGAGGCCATCCCACGCAGGTCTGTGTGAGCGTACTGTTCTGAGGGCCGGCGCAGGCCCTCCACCGAGACGGAGGCTCGGCTGCCTCGCTCGTCAAGCTCCTTGTTAGAGGATTGTTTGAACCAATCAGACGTGCGATTCTTGGCCATGTGCGCAGCTTTCCGTTTCGCCGCAGCGCCAAGCGCCAGCTGCCTTTGGTCCAAGAGGTCCGCCACTGACGACTTGGGTCTGCCTACGGGTCGCGCTTCCACCCCTGCCAAGGCAGGCGATGGGCCATCATGGCCGCCGGACGAAGCGCAAATTGGGACCTGCCAGGGCGATGTACTACTAGGCACAAAGCTCGGCCGTGGCCTACAGGGGCGAACCCCTCTCGACGGGACCGCCTCAGGCCAGACGGGGGCCACGCTACCCCTGGCCCGCGGCACAGGCCCAGACTGTACACGAGCCGCCGCGTGACGCATGGCCGCTGCTGCCTCGGAGGGCGATAAAGTCTCCTCCTTCAGAGCCCGCCTCCAGTCTCTCTTACTCGCTTTACGCACCGCCTTTGACGTGGCTATGCCAGCGCTTAGCACGTCCGTCTTGAAAGCGGACCACTTTTCCAGAGTCATTGGCCCACCCGCAGTGGACTGCGACCAGGAGGCCAGCACCCTCGGCCAGAACGTCTGGGACCGGGTTAGCAGGTCCAGGGATGGGAGGCGGGGTGCAGGGACCGCCTTCTCGACGCGCGGCCGTAGGCGAGTCACATCGGCTATGATTACCTTGTGATCGGACCAATTAGTCGCGACTGGAATCGGCCTACAGGCGGACCATCCCTCAATAGGCACATATACGCGGTCAATTCTCGAATAGGACATGCCGTCCCGGGTTGCCCCACTCCAGGACCACAGCCTGGGAGAAGCCTCATCACCCGCCGCATCAGTGAATTTGCAGAGCGCCCTGATGTCGTTGAAAACCTCGACTAGGGGGGCGGCCCTGACATGAGACTCCCGGACAGGGAATCGGTCTCCGGAAAACTCCACAAAGTTCCAGTCTCCCGCAGCCAAACACCCCTCCCAGGACATGCCCGGGCCGGAGGCAATGAAGAGCCTCAACCTTTCCCGGAGGAGACCAAGGAACTCCCTGAGAGACGCAAACCCCCTCGAGGTATTCCCGTACACACCCAGGAGCCAGAACTCCTCCCTACTCTGACTGTGCGCCACCCTAGTGATCATAGCATACCCAGGTATAAGGTTCTCGTGAGCGATGGCCTTCCAGCTGGACCTAGCGTTCGTGATTAGCGCAATACCGGCTCTCGAAGCCATACCAGATTGTCCGAGGATACGAACGGAAGGGGAAGCAACCAGAGTCTCCTCATGAGTCTCCGTTAACAGGAGGAGGTCCAGACCCTCCAGCACCAGGAGACGCTCCGCAAAAGGCAGCTTCTGCTGCGCATGATCAGATTTCTTTTGCTGGCCACACATGTTCCATGTGGCAATTCTAAAAGTCCTATTCTGCAAAACAACTTCAGGAGTAGGTGACCTGGCACAGGGCATGGCCCCCGTGCCATCTAGAGGCGCCCCCGCGCAACCGTTAGGCACGGGGTTCGAGCCCGTGGTCGAGACGAGACGCGGATTACCTTTGGTTCTGCCGACGCTCCGTTGCGACGCCGGCAGGAGGGGGTTTTCGCAAGACTGGCTGTTTGTGACACCGATGGCCCCCTCGCCCACCGGGGGGGTACCTGCTGTCCCCCCGCCGTCGCCGTCAGCCCCTCGGCCCTGAGCCGGGTAGCCAACAGCCTGTGTGGGACGCCTGGAGGTTGCATGTTTGATGTCCATTACTGCTAAGAGGGGGATTGCCCCAGATGTGACCTGAAAAGACAAAGCAAAATCTATAGGGGAGGTGTGCCGGGGGGCAGCTGACCGCGCCTCCCATCGGGTGAAACACCAAAAGCTAAAGTCAGAAGAAAATACACAGAGAAACCACATAGAGACATCATCGGCGCGAGGTCAGTCGTAGACATAAACGAGAAAAAGAGCCACCCAGTCCAGAAACAAGAGCGAACCAAACCAAGACACTAAGATCAAGACAACCATCGCAGACTCATGCGGGACAGAGCCGATATCACTCTTCGCTTTCCCTTTCTTCCTCCATGAGTGCGCGCTCGGATTTGATTTGGGCGAGTATGTCGTCCCCTTTCTTAGCGAGCCGCGCGGCTGAGACGCCTGCTTTCCGCTTCTTCTCCTTGTCGCTTTTTTCCAGGGCACGAGACTTGGCCTTCCTAGGAGCTCGTCCACCAGCCCCCTTGGCAAAGATGGGGTGTATCTCCTTCCCTTTCGCCGTAGGGACGATGTTTGAGTACGCACTCCTGGCATCCGCGGCACTGATCCTTGATCCGGTCGGGCTGCCCGTGCCGGCACGGTGTTTCATATTGGTGACCGACCAGGCCGCGAGGTGGAGATTGCGGTCGTTCCACAGCTTCCCTCGAACTTTGGGGAAAGCTAGTAGAAGAGGAGACATGGCGATGTACATCGACGGGGAGCCCGAGACTCGGATAGCGAGCCACGCCACTGCGGGAGGGGAGATGTATCCGTCCGATAGCAGGACCTGTAGGACGGTAGTCGCTGAGTCCCTGGGGCTGTCGGGATCGCAGGGGGTGGCTGGCCCCGCTATAGCTTCAATCGCCTTGAAATCTGGTTGCGCCTTCAGAACCCTGACAGCCGTGGTGAAGGCCTTTTCATCCGAGTTGCGTTGGCCCAGCTTACAAACATAGTCTACGAAGCGGGGGGTAATTTCACGGGTGGCAGTGGACACACTCGCCAGCTGGTCCCACATGCTGACCACTTCAGGATCACCTGCCACGCGATGAGCGCGGATGGATACTGCGATTTGCCACCATTGCCACTCATAAGCTGCAGTCGCGGGGTCGTCGTATATGAAATCAGGTGCCGGGGTGTCAATATCCATTACGCCTCTGCTTCTGGCGTGCTTGAGATCGTTCCACTCTGCTGTGTGGTCAAAAGCCCTGGCCAAACCATAGAATGAGAGCAGAAAGTCCCCTTTATAATGCCGGAGGGAGCTTTCCACCTCCTTCACAGGTGCCGACGGAAATGCCTTCGATAGAACCTCCTTGGCTCTAGTTACTTCGGACACAGACTGCATCCAAGCGGACGCTGCTGATAAGTCCCCGTTTACTTTGTTCAGTACTATGGTAAACGTTTCGCTGCTGACGGAAGGGAACAGCCCCGCCAGGTGGGCCAGGCTGTCAGCCAAGGAGGGGTCGTCATAAGTGTCCGAGGGGGGCGCCACGGCATAAGAGGGTTCCTGGGTCAGCAGGGTTGTGCTAGACTGAGTAGGAGCGCCCGTCTCAGGGGGGGAAGGAGCCGGGACCGCTCGTCTAGGCCTGGGCAGGAGCTCCTCGGGAAGGACGCCTGCAGCCCGGATCAGGGCGTCGCCTTGCAGAGGCTTGATGTGCGAAAAGAGGATGTCGTCGATTTCGTCACCATGGCCGACGAGGGGGTTCGGCAACGTCGGGTTCGCCATAGAAGGTAAGGGGATGCCTGCCTCGATGTCCATCAAATCTTCGGCCAAGGTGCGACCCATAGCCATCGAGGAGAGCGCCTGATTAGCTAGGGAGTCGATCGGGATCGGGGCGACGATAGTAGGAGGCGAAGGGCTGAGGAACAGGGGCTCTGAAGGGACTTCTACAGGCACAGGGGGGGCAGCAGGAGGCGCTGGCTCCAGAACCACATCAAGCAGGCTGTCAGGCCAGGTGTATGTAGAGGACTGAGTGGGCTGGTCGGGCAGGGGCGGGCAGGGCACAGGCGCGTAGTACTTGGCCATACTTGAGTCATGCGCGGTGATGGGGATCTCCACGGACACTTGGGAAGCAGCGACGGGGACCTCAACAGGGGCGGGCTCCGAGGCACTGGCTGGCACTGGGGCCTCGAGGGGCGCGTGACGCGTATCAGTGGAAGGTGCGGCAGGATCCGTAACGGGCGTAGGCGTAGCGCTGACATGTGATTGAGAGAGCACCACGGCACTCAGGATAGCAGGGGTCACGTACTGCGCGTCACCGGCCCGCTCGATGGGGACATCAGGCAGCGCTGTGAAGGGGTCAGTCCTGGAAAACTGAACCCAATAACCCCAAAGGGGTGCAGTGGACATACAGGCAGTAGGCACTTCAGCCGTGGGTGTGCCATGGTGCACAGCACCATGGGCTAGAGGAGGCGCAGCGCCGGTGGGTTCTAAACCAACTCGCGTTAGAGTGGTATGGCAATCATGGGGTGGTAGCTTACTGCCTGTGGGGCTAGTAGAATAACCAGAGGGGGGACGAGTAAACTCGTCAACCAAGGTTTCATTCGAGACGTCCGCTGGCAGGTGTCCATCCCGGCGAAGGGAGAACAAGACGGGGTGTATTGACCCGCCAAAGAACTTGCATACCGAACGGATCAAACCTCTGGTGAGTCCAACGACCGGATCGGCGTTACCCAGGAGGCGCCCGCACAAGAAATTCGATAAGGCGGTTATCCGCCCAGGCTCTATCTGCTCCAGGACGTTCTCGTCATCCGACTCCTCCATATCCACATCTTTATCCAAAACCTCTTCCTCCACAACCGAGAGGGCAGGAGGTGCAGCCGACTGGTCCGCGGGGCGGTTGTGGCGGGGCGCAGCAGCGCTTTTAACCAAGGGGGAGGGGGGCACCCTGATCGGGATCTGCCATGTCGCTTTTTCGAGGTCGAGCACCCGTTCTCCGGCCTTCTTATTCAGCACTAGGCTTCTTGCTGGCATACTGATGATAGATAGGCCCCCAAGCTTCATGAAAGGAAGGGGGCACTCCGCCGTAAAATGATCGGAGGAGTAGCATCCCTGGCACGCATAAGGGCGTTTCGCGGACCACGATGGTTCGAAGTTAAGGATCGGCGAAGCGTCGGGCACCGAGCCGTGCTTGTGGCCAAACTCCATAGACCAGGGCCAGTATACATCCTCAGATTCCAGCGTAAAAGTACCTCTGAATTTAGATGTGGCTCCACCTCTCCTAACACCCAGGACCCGCCATCCCAAGCGGACCTCGTCGGTCTCAAACTCCAAGAGCCTCTTCCTCATTTGAAGGAAGATTGAAGTCTCGTCCGCCACAGAACCTTTGACGACCCACTCCAGGTCTCTGGCCCTGCTCATAGGGGCAAAACGCCTGATAACGTAGACCGCGTTCGTCTCAGCTAGACGCATGAGGTCGAAGGCCTGAGCCTCTTTCTCCCCCTTGGAGCCCGACGGCACCGTGCAGAGCATCCAGTCCTGCCTGGGGCTCATCCGTTCAAAGTGAACTTCACACTGCCAGCGCTGGGCGAGCTTGGAGCGGAGCAGTGACAGCTTAGGATCCTTGAACATGGGTCCCAGCTGCGCTACTCTGGCAAACATGAAATGATACCCAGGCTTGTTATACACGGCCTCAAATTCCGACCAGGTCCAGCTCTTGACAGGCTCAAGGGGATCTTCGTAACGGTTGTTCCAGCGGGCTCCTCCCTTTGGAGTCAACTTAGACAACTCGTCGCAGGAGTACAACTCTAGAGGCCGGGGGAGGTAGAGCTTGGAGTCCACTTGATCTCGCATGATCGGTTTCAGGCTGTCGATCGGCGCCTTACCCACGACCACCGGGAAGAGGGGGGCCGTACGGGCAGTGTGGTCCTGATAGTTAGTCTCAGGCCATAACTCTTTGAAAGACGGCCTCGGGGCACTACGTAGGGGAGGGGCGTCTGGAGCGACGACTGAGGGGGCAGCCTGCTCCGTTTCCGCAGGCTCGTCCGCTCCATCCATCTTATCTACTAGGGCTTCCTGCTCCGCTATGCGCGCCTCCAAAACACGCTGTTGAGACACTAGTGCCGGGACACTCATACCTGGCTTGGGCTCCTCTATATCTCGGTCCAGCCTATTGAGGGCCGCAACCATATTCGTCAGCTCATTAGAAGCCTCCGCGAGTGCCTCTTCCCGCCGCTGCTCCTCCTCCTGCTGGGCTGAGGCAGCGGCTTGTACCTTCTCCAGCAGGAGATCAAACTCCGCTTTCAGCGTGGGGATAAATCCTTTCCTGTCAAAATCCGCATCTTTCTTAGCCCTGTTCAGGAAAGATATCAGCTCGGACCAGGCAGGCTTGGTCAGAGCCGCCGGGTACTCGTCCAAAATCCCGCGGAAGCCATTCATGGCGTCGTCAAGGGGGTCTGAAATTGCTGCCCTCCATTTTGCGACCGGGGAGGAAGGTCGGCGGGCCTGGTGGTCTGTGGAGTAAGGTGCGAACGGCGCATACTTGTTTTTTCCTTTGCCTTTCCCCTTGCCCTTCTTGTGGGAAAAGCCCGGGGGACCTGCATCAAACCTGCGCGCGTCACGCAAGAGGGCATCCTGAGGTGGCAGGGGCGCTCTTGGGGGCGGGGGACCCCGCATGTCATTCGCCGAGGCAACCTGGGGCGCTCGGAAAGTAGGAGGAGGGCGGAGGGACCCGGGGGACATGGGCCTCCCCCATGACACATTAATGTAAGGCAGGCCCGTACGGGGTAGCGAGGGGCCCGCTTGCGGCAGCTGAGCCCCAACCACCCAGTGGCCAGGGACGTCTAACAGCTGCATAGTGGAGGGTGATTGAGCGGTGACCATATGGAAAATACCGGGGCGCTGTGGGAGGACATAGGCATAATCTTGTTCAACCAAGGGCGAATTTCTGAGGGCAAAGACTGTAGGGTAGAAGCCGAGGGTCCAGACGGCCTTGTGAACGTTACATTCACGTACAGCCGCCAAATAGCAGAGCCCGGGAAGAAAACCAGGATGCTCGAGCGGGCGCCAGAGCGGTGCACTCTGGGTGGCCCGGGACGGCGCGACTGGAGGGGCAGCATCCGGCGCCACCCCCAGGATCATATTATCAAGAATGTCCGTGTGAGAGAGTTGTTCCGGGGTGAACACATTACCGTGGCGTTTGACCCTTTTACGAACAGGGGCATAGGGCCGCGACGGGATGCCCGCCTCGCCAAAAAGGCAAATGTTGATGATTTCGACGGCCTCAGCCTCGGTAACGAGTTGTGCGCGTTGAGCGGGGATAGTCTTGTCGTTGTTAAAACGTAGTGGTGTAAATCTGAAAAGAAAAGAGGAGCATCCTCTGGGTCAGCAAAAATTCCACATACTCGAAAAAGTAAGTGAGAGGAACGACTGCGTTCTGACTTGTCGTCGATCAGAACTCCAGAAAATATCGGTAGCTTTTAGTGTGGGTACCACCACAGTGCAAGGAGGATTGGTAACGCAGGTACCTCCTGTGGGCGCTTTTGTTACCGGCAGATCCAGAGGACCGATCACGGAGTTGGGAGCTTCCACGCCATCTCACTGGGTATGGGCCCAGGCGGCTAACAGCCCCGGCCATTCGGGGAGGCAGCTGTTAATCATTCCCTGACAACTCCGCGGAGCTGGAAAGGGCGGGCTCGGCATCTCCATCCGTGGGGGTCCCGAAGAACCGTTCCACTAAAGCCATCTGTTAAACCGCTGGCTAGGATTCAAGTGGAGCATGACCACTAGCTTTTATTCTCGTGTTTGACCATCACGCGGACGCGAGCGCAGTTCTCAACGTCCAGGGCCCCTGAACCTACCCCGGAGGGAGATCACAATGAGCTAGGGGTCCAAAGGGGACCCCCACGTCCCGTTTTTCAAGTGGAGGGCCACCCAGCCGTTTTTCACTTGTTACTGGTAGATGCGGCACCAAGCGCGGTTTAGAGTGAGTGTATCGCGCCAGCACTCTGTAGGGAAAGACTCCCAAGCCGGGTGGGACCCGCCCCCTTGTGTAAAAAGCTCGGAGGCTCCCTCCATGGAGACCCAGCAACTGGGCTCCACTCTTCCCGCAGCGTTTGCTATTAGAATGCTTCCGCTCATGCCGCGCCTCACTGCAGGCTGCAGCATCCAGAAGCCCGCGTGCCGGGAGGGTTAAGACAAGAGTCCGTGGCCATTTAGTATACAGAGTGTGGCATCTCTGTGGGGGAAAGACTCCCTAGGCAGAACTAGGGCTAATCCAGCAGCGCCCTTAATGCAAGCCTGCACCAGCGATGCACCGCCTTCTCAGCCCCAGGAACTCTCCCGGTTTCAAGTGAGGGGGCACTGACCAATTGAGGGGCGGTGTCTACCCCAGCAAGCGGTAGGCAAGCTTTGTGGACCACCGTGGTGGGGCACGTCATGTCCAAGGCATCCTAAAGATGCATCATATCACTGATGGGGGAAAGGAAAGGACGTCGTCCGGAAGCGTCGTCCGTCGTCCAAGATGACGGATTACTGCGTTGCCGTCCCTACTCTCGAGCAGAGGGGTGGGGGCGCGCTGTCTCCAGACGCCCCAGCTCTGCTCCTGGAGGGGATGCCATATGCCCTAACGGCACGTCCGGCAGGGTGAGGAGACCCCCGCAGACGGCCGGTTTGGCTAGGCCGAGGCCCCAACATTTGGGGACGGCTGGCTACGCAAACGGTGCTGTGAAATCCTCGGTCTAGGGGGCGGGACAGTGGGCCGCATGCACTCTAAGCTGCAGGGACTCGCGAAGCCCAGCCGACTGTCCATGCCTAGACCCGCAGGGGAATGCCCGAGGGCGGTCAGCAGCGAGCCACAGGCCGGCCGCGTAGCGTGGAAGATTGGGGAGAAACTCACAGGGCAAGGACCCCCTAGGGTATACCTAGAGGACCGAGGACCGAATGGCCGGCCACGCGCAGCCGCGGGCAGTGCAACGCACCACCCCCGCGAGGCGAAAGGCGAAAGGCCAGAAAAAGCGGAGTAAATCCGCAGACGAGGGAAGCGACGTACCAGAGGGACCAAAGACCTGGGAGGATGAGGGAGGACCCGAGAGAAAGCCCATCCACTGAGCGCTGCATGAGGCAGCGCCGGCTCGAGCACGCCGTGGACAGCGACGACCGAAAAACGGCGACGACGAGTAGAAAAAGGCAGGGGGCCAGCGCCCGAGGTCAGCTGTAACCCCCCAGCCGAGCAGCCGCGACCACCATTCGCGTTTCGAAGAGAAACTTACCGCCTGGAACTGCGTGGAAGTTGTGGTCAGGTCCAAGCTCCAAGCCTTTTTCTAGACCGTATGGCGCGTTTCACTTCAATTCCGGCGCATACCGCTGATCTCAACTATCATACAGAAATTACACTCAAAGTCACTCCAAAGCTGCAGTATACCCTCAGGTTGTTAGTCGACGATAGGGACAGAGAATTACTGCGGATAAATAACCGCACCTGGGAACCAGCGAAGCCACTGTATGCACCTTGATTATTTCACGCGTGCACCTGATAAAGTCTTTTGCATATGTAGAGGTGCATCTCCGACATCCCAGATGCGCGTTGAGATCCAAGTACAGAGCAGTCATCTCCAGTGGTGGAAGAAGAAGAAGGAACGGGGAACAATAGAGATCGACTGTGAAGCACTTTTCAAGGATTATGTGAACACCACAGCCCACGGGTTTTCAGTACCGGGTCAGTTGGAATCACCAACCAGTCCTTTCATCGCTAACCGAGAGGACACAGCGGACATTGATGCTGGGAAACATAGCTACTCATTGGAATTACAATTCTCTGCAGAAGTTACCGTTCGTCTTCTGACAATTGTTCGCCGCCGGCTGCTTATACTGTTCGCACAGACGGATTCTCTACGCTCCTCGCTCCTTAAACTCGCAAATATGTTAAAGGATTACTCCCCACCACTGAACGAAATGTATATAGTGAATTTCACCACAGTAAATACACCACATATCTCACCACATGTTTCACCACGAAATGTAGTGATTCAAGGCCCGGTGAAGTTCACCTGAAGATCTGGTGAATTTCACTTGACG
>Ga0307515_10007252_pt1 | contig 21955 bp, 23 predicted proteins | sample 17_EM_MG_FD_194513 | JGI IMG/M metagenome (GOLD analysis project Ga0307515, IMG submission 194513) | Populus trichocarpa ectomycorrhiza microbial communities from riparian zone in the Pacific Northwest, United States - 17_EM | ecosystem: Host-associated > Plants > Roots > Unclassified | place...
CGAGTGGGCAGTTCGGGTTTATTGACGACCCGGACCGCCAATTTGGCAACGGTTCGGTTTGGACCCGGACCCGGACCCGAAGTGACGGTCCGGAACCGTTGCTAACACTAGCCGAATCCGAAGAGTCAACTGTCATCCAGTCGAAAGCGACGATGATAGCGCACCTGAAAGCATTTCGGACACCAATGATTGGCAAAACTGCAATGGCGACTTGGATAATCCAATTGACAGCGAAGAGGATTGCGCAGCAGACAATGAATCCGATATAGAGCAGAACAATGGCATCGAGGATCTGGAATGACCAGACCAGCAGGAGGTGAGCGCCGCGCCACATGTGCCCGGATTGGTTCGGCCAACACGGAAGTCAAAGTGACAGGCTGAAAAGTTGTTGGTGACGGTCAATGCAGCAGAAACGCGGAGAAATACAGAAGGGAGGAACAACTAGGACAGAATGCGTCAATGGTTCACCAGTTTTATGTAGCATGACCGAGAGTTTCAGTTAGAGATATATCATGGGCGAATGGTAACAAGTAGCGTGTGAATATCAGTTCATAAATAGATATATAGCAGGCGCAATGAATCTTTTGGCATGATGCATCATTTTTGGTCGTGTGAGAGTGAACAGTGCAAGATTATTATGCCGCTCGGCTTTGCCACAGAGCCAAGTCTTAATCATGCAGAAAGACAACCGATGAAGTCAAATTAGGATGAAAACAATTATCGACGGCAGCAGATGAAAAATGGACAATACATTAAAATGAGCGTCAATGGAGCGTCAACGATTTGTGGTCTTGTAAGTACCATAATTCACCAGTGACCTGGTCGTTGTTATGCATAACGGACATATTGGCAGCTTTTATTGGCAAAAGAGATAGCAACACAGTCACTGCCCCATTCTTAGCATGAGCGTCAACGGAGCGTCAACAATCTTTAGCTTTCCATCTTGGGTAAGTTATATTCCGATTGGTTGCAGAGATCCATTTATGAGATATTGGCAGCCTTTACTGGCAAAAACAACAGTGACCCACTCCCTGCGGCATCCTGAAAATGAGCGTCGTCAGAGCATCAATGAGTTTTAACTTTGCATCTTGGGTAAGTTATGTTCCAATTGGTTGCAGACATCCATTTATGAGATATTGGCAGCCTTTGCTGGGAAAAACAACAGCGACATGCTCCCTGCGGCATCCTGTAAATGAGCGTCAACGGAGCGTCAACAGTTTTAGGACTTGCATATTTCGTAATCAAGGCTTCGTGCGGATCTTCGCGTGCATAACTGTATCATTTACCGCCTTGCTAGGCAAAAATACCGTTCATCGAAGGTGAAACACAGATACCAAATTAATCGATATTGCAAACTGCTCAACAAGCAAAAGCACATTATTGGTTGCTGAAAACGCAATTCTGATAAGATACTATTAACACACTGCAAATACAAGAGCCTTATCTGAATCTATGGATGGACCCGCTGGGCGACCCGCATACTACCCACCCGATTCAGACAGGTTGGGAGTTTACCTTGGAACCGTACCCGAGTGGGCAGTTCGGGTTTATTGACGACCCGGACCGCCAATTCGGCAACGGTTTGGTTTTCACCCGGACCCGGACCCGCAGTGACAGTCTGGAACCCTTGCTAACACTAGCCTGAGAGCATCTGGAAGAATTTGTAAGCGCTGGTGAGATCAACCAGAGTGTCTGGGAGGTTTGAGTGTGGCTTGCGGACCGATTTACATTTTGCTAATGGTCATTGGCCAATTTTAAGATTGGGAATTAGGTCGCACAGTACTTAAACGGTCCCACCAGTTGGGAGACTCAACAGGTTGTGGATGAATTGGTGATATAACCTGCCGTAGGTGCAGTAGCTGAAGATTATTATATTCATGGCATTGTGGAATTGGTGGAGGAGGACGCTGAGGTATGTTGGTTGATTGAAATGACATTACCCATCGCATGAGAGAAGGCATGATTTATATGAGTATAACTAATTGTGACCAACAAAGTAAGATGTACGTCCTAATATTGAATCATTCATTCCTGCATGACCAAGATTGAAGGCATCAGTTAGGATATGATTATAAGTAATCGTAAACAACAATGTAAGAAGTAGCTCCTAATATTCAATCATTTTTTTCTGCATGTCCAGGTGCGAAAGCATAATGTATGACTCGGTTATAACTAATCGTACACAACTAAGCAACATGTACGTCGTATTATTGAATATTTATTCCACCATGACCTCCTGGCTCCCTTCCCAAGTGGCAGAACACTGTCTATATCATCGCATGCAGGTAAGTCGCTCACTGTGAGATGGCTCGGCCCCACTAGTGTTGTGACTTGAGTTTTGAGTTTTGCAATATTTGGAAACTCACCTACGTGCTCCAGAGCTGTTAATGACGACACTGTGAAGTGTTAAATTCTCATGTCATACACCACAGTGATACGACTTACCATAGGAGTCATCTGCGTCTGAGGTGGTTTCTAGCGCCACAGATCGAATGGGTACATCTAAACAATTACTTTTGTTTCTTTCGGCTGGACTATGTGATATAATTTGTTTACATCACACTCTGGGAGTGACCCACATTTCCTCAACTGGTGTGTCAGGTGACACAACTTGCTTAGTCGTTCATGCTGATTTGGACGTTGACCAAGATCTTGGTAAGAAGGAAATATCTGTCAGGGTAAGAATCATAGTTTCGGTCTTCCTGTCACAACCGAACCACCTTCCATCGACACTGCTCAGAGAATGGATCTGGTGAAGGGGTGTTTTATTGAAAAGTCTGCCCACAGGAACCATAACTTGAACATAGAAATCAACAGTCTCCCCAAGCTCCTTTGCACAAACAGCAATTTGAAGGTCAAAACCGCAGTACCGGCCATATTCTGGCATATCTGGGCAATCAACTTTGCCATGGCTACACATATTCACAGGGTAAAGCACATCATCCGGGCCATTCTTGAGGTCACAGTCGAAGTTAACCAAGTCAACATCATTAAGCATGACGACAGAAGGATCAGAGAACTTGCCGAAAATGCATACGTGCATCCATCACCAAGGGGTCACCAGGTACTGTTAGCAATGGTTCCAACCCGCTGGAACAGTTCTGGGTTAGGGTTGGGACCGGAACCGAACCATTGCAATGATTTTACCACACCAAAACCCGGAAGTTTGAAATTCGGCCGGTTTTACCACCAACAACCCGCCATTTTAACCTTGACAACTTTGGCTCCAATCAGGTCTTTCAGTTCTGATCGTATCATGACATGATCAATACGTGGATTGTGCAGTTTTAGCCGCTCTTTCACCTCCCGCTTTTAGATTTGCGATCCGACCAATATTCGTGGAGTCGCGATCGAAATCCCGCGAATTTCCCTGAATATTCGCCCCTATTTCACCGCCACTCTATGATTATCTGTCGGATCGCAAATCTGAGTGCTGGAGGTGAAACAGCGCGTTAAACTGCACAATCTGCGTATTCATCATGTTGTAATAGGATCAGAACTCAAAAACGCAATTGCAGCCAAAGCTGTAGGAACCGTAAGGTTGAAACCACGGTCCCATTCCAACCTGGGCAAAAACACACAGTTCTATGTCAGGTCCATGTAACAACCCACTTAGACAAAGCGGGTTGGGTTTTTGGACAGGTCTGCAACCGAACTGAACCCTTTTTCCGGTCCGATCCCCGACCTCTGGCACGTTATCCGAACCCGTTGCTAACACTATTACCAGGTAGACAGACAAAGCTGCCCAAGACCTATATAATGCCGCTGGGTACATAGAGGTACATATTTGAAGGGACGAACAACCATATGGAGGCCGCCACATCAGCATTTGAAGCTGACAAATCCAGTAATTAATACCCCATGGATCCTGTGGAGCGATCGATTTTTGGTACTGGAATAGTGGCAACTTTGTGCTTAGCTCTACCTTGTGAGGAAGATTGAATGACTTCAGACTCCAATACCACATAAGAATGGAGAAAGCATAAAACAAATTGCACAGAGGAAGTCATTAGATGACTGGATGTGCAAGCCACAAGACATGGATACCAAAAGAAGATGTTGTAGAAGCAGTTGTAAGAGAAGATGTGGGAGAAGGTGTAGGAGAAGAAGAACATAGACCATCAAATGTGTTCCGTTTATATGGCCGCCAAAACCAGTGAACCAAGATGTGAGTTTGACTTGTAGCTTATGACTTTGGTTTATGGAGGCTCATTGTTATTTGAAATCGAAACATAACATTTCCAAGTAAGAAGTGTTATCAATTGGTCTTAGAATGACGTCATGATATCCGGATGGAGCTGATGGCGAAGTCTGCAAGTTAGATATCAGTAGGAAATGACACAAAGTCAATTGTCTCAGATTGACAATCAAGTAAAAGTGCTACCAATCAGTCTCAGTTCAGAGAAAATACTCCCAGAATGACATCAGGATATCCGGATGGAGCTGATCAAGAAGTTTGCCAGGGTGATATCAGTACGAAATGACATACAGTCAATTGTCTCAGAATGACACTGAAGTAAAACGTATTACCAATTGGTCTCAGTTGACAGAAAATACTCAGAATGACGTCAGGAAATCCAGATGAAACTGATGGAGAAGTCTGCAAGCAAGATATCAGTATGAAATAACATTCAGTCAGTCGTCTCAGAATGACAATCTTGTCAAATGTATTATCAATCGGCCTCAGTTGAAAGAAAATAGTCCCAGAATGATGTCAGGATTCTAGATGGAGCTGATGGAGGGGTCTCCAAGCGAGAGATCAGTACAAAATGATATACAGTCAATCATCTCACAACGACATCTTAGACTTGTGTTCAGGATGGAGTTGAATGGCATTGCAGGATAGTGTCAACAGTATACAGTTAGTTAAACAAATGTTACTTAAACTGGCATAGCATGATGCAATACAAACGCAAATAAGAAGTCACGGCTTAACAATGTCTGTGCAACATGACTTGATGATCATGCCACCACACAGGAAATCACTTTCCACTGATCAGAATTGAAAATGATACATTCCCTTTACTTATATGGATAATGTTCTAATACTTGCATCTACATTTGCAACCATATCCTATAATTACGATACATATGTCTTTAAGGCCGAATGCTGGCCTAGGTGCCCTCACACTTTGCAGGCAGCTGACCACAAGTTTTGACAAGACAGTGCAAGTGCACACAAAGCCTCTGCCACATGACCCATAGTGCAGATCTAGTATACTTGATTGCACCATGTCGTGGAAACATACTCTCACTATCACCGCCAGAGTGCATACTTTGTACAGCGCAGTAAAGGGGTAAGTTATAAATACTCCCATATGTTTACCGTGTGTTATGTGTTTGTTATAACCAATACAGACAGTAGCTCTGGGCTGAATTCCATTATCCGCCTTCATATCTGTTACCAGAAACTACTGGAGGTTATACAGTTTGTGGAAAATTCAATGTGGCAAAATTTCTTTTTCCCAATGCAATATTACCACTTTTGGAGGAGTTATATTCAGGGGTACTCTCCCTCATTCTAGTTTACAGTATTTCATTTGGCCAGCAGCAAAGGTTAGATGACGTAACAAACTATCATAATGTTGCGAGCGTTCTTCAGATATGTCTGGTGCAGCTGTGTCTGGTTGTATTCTATATGCATTGGCTTAAACCAACCTCCAATTCTTGTATCCATATAGAGCATTGTTGATTGGAGTGTTAATACTGTTCATTTGGCATTTGGACTCCATCTATCCCAGTGTGCCTGACATATCATCAATTGCAATACTGGACTGCCATCCTGAACATATATACAAACTATTGAAGTCATTACTTTAGAACATGTCAAGACACATTTTAAATTGCATCCTCCTTGACTTAGGGTATTTTCTTGCACCATTTTTCCCCTTCTTCTCCTGTACTTATTCTTATATTTACCACTGATACCCTGTCTTCCAGAATCCTCAACTTTCTATCTTCATTTCAGCAAATAGAACCTGTGCCCAGCCAGGTGAGAAATCACAATTGGCAGCAGAATCAAGTAGCACACCATGAGAGAGTTGTCGCACTTGCATTTAAGAAAATAGCTAATCTGCATTGTTCATGAAATGTTGAACTCTCCACTCTCAGCCTGTATATATCATATTTCAGATGACTGATATCACAGATTTCTGTAATGATGCCGGAATATAATACTGATCGAGAGATTGGCAATGAGGGAACTGAGTCCAACATAGAGCCAACCTTGGCATTCGACATCGAATAAGACAATTTGTGTTGTCTACTGCATGTCGTACAACTAGCTGAGGTGTGCCGAGACAAGTCATTATAAACTACAAAGATTCTACAATCAAAGTAATTGACCCATGCCAATTCTTTCACTGTGTGCCCTCTGCTTCAAACTTCCTGAACTCCCACTGAGATAATGGCACCCACAATTTCATATATGGCAACAGTCATTCCTCCTCAACACATTATGTGAATCTGACCATCCACCACCTGCCCAGGTGCTCCCTCTACCCAAGTCTAGTGGACACCAGAATGTTCTACAACCCAAGGGCAGTGGAGATCAGAAAATTCCAAATCACGAAAAAAGTGTCTTTTCAGGTGGTGAAAAGGTCCACAGAGGCAATACAGTTTATGAAGACACCTTGGCCAATATTGTCTGAAGAGAAGTATTTGATGGATGAAGAATCCTGGGAAGTTGCCATTGAAGAACAGGATTGTCAGCAGGCAATAGCAGGTGCTTCAGTAGGTACTTCATATGTGTGTCAATTACCCAGTAGTACATCTCTCAATATAGATCTGGAAGAACACGATGCTGTCAGTCACAGAATCTGTGTAATGCTCCTCTATCAGACCAACAACATTGACCACAGCCCAAAATATAGTAAGTTAAAACTGAAGAACAGTACCATTTGAGACCAGCTGTCAAATGAGGCTCGTTGATCAGTTCTCAATAGTCTTTACTCAGATATGGATTTAAAAGCAATTAAACCTATGCTTGACCGCTGATGCATAATATACAGATATGATTGCACACGAGAGCAATTGAGTATATAGGGAGAGTATAGTGGTAAGATATTTGATAGCGATGTATGTGCCATAGGAGTAACCAATATACACTGGTGCTTACCCGGCCCCAGGTCACGTGTTGCCATTTGATTATCTCCCTGTTTAGGTGAATACCACCTTGACTGCGAAAACCAGAATACGAAAAGGAAAATACTACACAGAATGAGACTATCACCTGATGTACGCAATCGTATGATCACATAAGTCACACAACTGATTAGGATAGTACGATTACAAGTGTTTGGCGGTTTGGGTCCATGGGGAAACTCCATCTCCATTGGTCCGTGGCGAAACCCATGCTGACGCCATTTATACTGCGCCAAGATTCTGTCAGAAGAGAAAAGAATCAAGAAACAAGAGTACAAAGTAAATGCCGAAACCACTTCCGTGTCCGCTGTACCTGCACCCCGAAATTCCACCCCTCTAATCCCATGGCCAATCAGGATGCTCGCTGTTACACTCGACAACCAGATGTCGGGCTTTTGCAGGTGCTCTGCAAGTTCCCAGCTCTTGTATAGGTGCTTGTTACTGACCCATTGGGAGAAATGATACAGCTTGTAATAGCGCCGCCGAGAGTCAAGTATGCAGTCGACTTCCCATTCCTCTGTTCCGTGGACTATCCTGTGGTGTGGTTTTTAAGATTGTTGACATCTTACTGGTGGTGTATAATGATTGAGAAGCAACACATGGAAATCATGGTAGTTCGACATTGTACTCGGCAAGTCTAGTTTGTAAGCATTTTCATTGATAATCTTACTTGCTGTATATGGTTCTGTGCAGTTGTAATCAAGCTTGTTTGAAAGCCTAGACATTTGCAACTTCCTGGTCGATAGCCATACTTGTCCCCCACCGCAACAGTCATCTCTTTCTTGCCAGTGTAGTTGCTCTGACAATCCTGAGCCTCAATTATGGTCTCCCGGAAAATATATTCGGTCGATTCCATGCCTGCCATCTACGAGTCTGCCTGTGCCTGTGATCAGACAATGGGGTTTAGGGGCGGCTTCAATTGCATCGTTGGATGGTAGTTCCAGTTCACCCAGAAGGGTGTCATCAGCGTGGATTGGTGGATGGAGATGTTATATGCAAAATCTACCAGTGGTAACAGTGTGACCCAGTTGTCCTGCTCGTAGTTGCAAAATGCTCCAAGGTACTGATTCATCTTTCGGTTGTGCCCCTCAGTTTGAGCGTCCATCTGAAGGTGGAAAGCGGTTGAGAGTCGGTGATTGATACTCAGGTGGGAGCAAACTCTGTCGCACACATAACTACTGTACTGTTTGCTGCAACAGGTGGTGATACTGGCTGGTACACCACGTTTGCAGATCGCCTGTTCGAACAACATGTGCCAGCTCTGCAGAGTCAATGTCCTCTTGCACGGGATGTAGGTCACCACATCAGTCAAACAGTCGATGATTACCGACATCCCAGTATATCTCGATCCCATCGAGGCTGGCAAGTCAGGAATGAAATGCATCGTAAGTCTCTCCCAGCGACAGGAAGGCAGTGACAGTGGCATGTTGAGACTATAGCGTGTGCAAAGAGGTGCTTGGATTCGGTGGCACAACTCCCAGCCGGACGCATACTGCTGTATTTCGAACTGCATCACAGGCCACTAAGAATCTGGTGATACGAGCTCATCAGTGGTCAGGGCTCCAAAGTGGCTGGATGTGGGCTTGTTGTTGAACAGGTTGGTCACTCTACTGCAGAGTGCCATCAGCATGGATATCCTCCACTCATAGGTTAGAACTGTGTCGACTAATCTCCATTGACTCTCATCTGTGATTGACACATCGGCCAGGGTTGTTTGTATCTCTATAGCTACAATGTCGGTCTCCTGGGCTGCCTTGAACTCTGGTAGAAGGTCCCCATACGATTCAGTGATGGTGGTTGCTGCTGAGGTGGCCAGCAGTCTTGCTGTCGGATTCTCATGGCCGATCTCATAGTGGGGTGAACCTGAGGGTACGCTCACTGCGTTCTTCTTGGCATCTAAGCGTTCGACAACGAGGTTGTACAAACAGTGGATATCTGCCCATCATGCCTGCAGCCCAAAGAGCACTGTGGACGTTTAGACGCACTCAACGTTCTTCTGGTTCCAGTGTATTGGGACCATACGATTGGCTCCCTCAAGGTAGTGATGTCATTGATATGTAGTCTCCACAATGGCCCAGGGTTTCCAATCGTGCATGATGTTGATTTGTCTGGCACTTGAGCATTTTCGAGAGTAGAAGTTGGCCAGTCTGAGAATTATGAAACCAATGTACTGGTTGAAAATGCCAGCGATTGCACATCCGCTTGCGTCAGCATGCAGAATTATCAACTTGGCTTGTTCAAAATGTTTGAGAATGGGCACATCAGAGAAAGCCAGTTTCAACATCGGGAACACGAGTTCGGCATCCCAAGTCCATTCACACTGGACCCATTTTGACATCCTGGAATTCACTGATTTCTTTAGTAGGGCTGATATCGGCGTTGTCACAAGTGCATATTTCCTGATGAACTGCCGGTAGAAGCTTGTGAACCCAACAATCAGCTGCCCATTGCAAACAGACTCTGGGACAGGCCAGTCCTCAATCGTTGATATGGTGTCCAATTCCATGGCAATCCCATCAGGGCTAATGACAAATCCTAGAACGCTGTCCTCCAAGACTCCGAAATGGCACTTGTCAGCTTTGCCATAGAGCCCATATTATAGTAGTTGTTCTGGCAATGTTCATAGCTGTTCTTTGTGCTCCTACTCGTTGGTTGAGTAGATCAGTATATCATCAAGGTAGCACACATCGAAGTTGTCAATGTAGGGCTGTAAGCAATCGTCCAAATGAGCTTGGAAAGTAGGTGGTCCATTGATCAACCAGAAAGGCATGACGCGGTACTTGAACTGCCCATACCGGGTGCGGAACATGGCTTTGTACTGGTCACCTTCCTCGATCCAGATAAGGTGGGAGGCTATGATGACATCTAGCATCGTGAAGATCTGGGCTCCATGTAGCCTGTCGGTCATCTAGGAGATCAGTGGGAGAGGGTATCAGATCTTTACCATTTCTTTATCGAGAGCTGGGTATTCCAGGCCTGGTCACAGTTTGGGTTATGGGTGGTGTCACAGGCAGAGAAATGGCATATGGATAAGGAGGGTGGGAAGGAATTAGTGTTATGGAATGGTGGAGATGTTGGGAGATGTAGAAGCAGTGTGAGAATATAGTGAAGTGGTGGCAAGATAATTAGGTATGATGAGCAAGTGGTCCGAGGTGTCGCGATGTCATAAGATGTGGCCAGGTTGTACTGATGACAGTTGTGTTGGTGGTGGTGTGTATGATCATAGGAAAGGATTCAGATGGTACATCAGAGCATGAAAGATGATATGAGGGTGGCAGAGAAAGTGTATATGAAGAGAGATTGTTTTGTATTAGAGAATTTCCATTTGTTCTCTCTTTACTCATTCTCTTGTATAGCAAAGCAACAGACGACTTTGAACAGCTTCAACTTCTGTGCTCTCTTGATTCTTCAATACAAACCCCGAGTGCTTTTGTTTCGTTTGCATTATTACATCATTGTACACTCAATCACCTATGCCCAAACCTGCCCGTTACACTAGAACAAGTCTCTATATATCATACCTGATACTGAATGTGCCTCTACCCCTCAACAGGGTGTAAGTATTGTTCCAACTCTTGCTCTGATTGCTGTTGGGTTTACATAGCACAGAATTACTACTGGACTCACATTTGTGATGATTGACTTAATATCGAGTGATGCCTTACCGGATTTAATATCGGTCAGTGTGTACATCGAACACCATTTTCGGATGCCAACATGCAATAGAAACTGTACATCCAGAAAGAATACTTTTCATCATGCTCGGACCACTTGGCTTGTGTTTGAACTAGAGCCATTGAATGCTTTCGACAATATCGAGCCAATGATTGCGCTGAGCTTCGAAGAAGATCCTTTGGAAGTCTATTGATGGGAGCAGTCGACCCTTCCCTCTGTGTGGAACCTGTATGGGCCAGAGGAATCCAGAGAGGGCAGAGGTCTGGACATTAACGACCCAGTGTTTGGAAGACATTGGACGAGATATTCGTGGGCATACATTTTGTTCCCCTGTGATCTGCAAGAACCTTGTGACTGCAAATGACATGAATGAGCTGGAGCACTCTCTACAATCGGACGTGCAGCAGCTGCTGCAACAACAGCCAAGTTGATTGGAATTCTGCTGGTAGTTGTAGTACCTCCAATGCCTAACCGCTTCGAAATTGTCGTATATAGCTGGCACTCATAGATGTGCTTAGTTTGTAGCAACATCAGAATCTGAACGCCATGACCAAGTAGCTCTGGTGTCAGCGGGCAACATGGCACTCATTGGGAAACTCCTGAATGAACCGTCTGATGACATCGGGTTCGAAGACACACAAGGATGATTCCGACAATGCCCAGAGGTGTTGTTATGGATAGCTTAGCACATGGAACCCACGGAGACAATACAGAGTATTTGTGACCACCCAACATGAATAATCGCACTACAGAAGGAAGTCAAATATGCGAAACCCCAGCACTTCCTGTCTCAGGCCTGCGACTACTGCGAGGTAGACAGGAGGATATGAGGTCTCGAAAACAACCTCGCTGAATCCAGAAGGAGGCCTGCAGCACAAGGAACTACAGAGGATTCACAAGAGGATCCAGCAGTGATGACACAAAATGCATGAGAATCTGGAGAGGAGGTGAGGAACTTACAGATGCAGCTAGCCAATGCCCTTACACTGGCAGTGAGAGTGGCCCCAGCTGCTCCCCAGGGCCAGGAGGATAAGAGCCAGAAATTTCAAGACTCCCCAGACTTTTCAGGTTCAGATTGAACTCAGTTGAGAGGCTGGATTGCTCAACTCCAGATGGTCATCCAACAAAAACCCGGCACCTTTCCCAACGATCAGTCCAAGATGCAGTACGTATTCATCGTCCTCAGGGTCAAGATTGTCCAACACATCTGGGAGGACAGAACTATCGGGCTATTAGACCCACAAGCTTCCATACAACCTCGCAAAGCAGCTTTTGGGGACCCCGATAGGATGGTTACAGCAGAATGAAATATGCAGGAGACTAATCAAGGAATCTGTGACTTGTAACAGTACCATGCTGAGTTTCAAGTTATCACCGCGAATCTTGTCTGGACTCCCTCAGCTCTGAATAATGCCCTGAGAATCAGACAATCAGAAGAAATGAAAGATTCCTTCCAGCATACCGATATCCCTGAGGAGCTCCGTGTGTTCGTTACCCTGTGTCAAGAGTGGGATGATCAGATTTGACAGTGTCAGGCTGAAAAAGCTGCACAGGCAACTGGAGGAGGGATAGGATTCACCTCCTCCCCAAAGCCCCCGACACCCCCCCAAGGACCTCACTATCACTCCAGCCAGAACTGATGCTGCATATATTCGACCACCACAAATGAATCATAGTAGAGGCAAACGAAGAATCTCAGGTGAGGAAAGGGCGAAGAGATTTGTCCATGGGAGGTGTTTGTGCTGTGGTGGGTTTAACCATATGGTGGCAGAATGTGTGGTGAGGAAATTGGCCCAGACAGTTAAAGCGGCTGGTGCGGCCATTTATAGAGTTTGGACTGGGACAGGCTTCAAGGAATCGGGAAAAGTTTTGGTCACTCAAAGAAGTATGGCTCTTTGGTTAATTGAAGAAGATTGTTTTGGGTGCTTTGAAAAGTTTTGGAATTTCGCATCTTTCAGTTAGCAACTTGGAGGTTTTAGAAGAATCCATGGAAGGGAAACATTTCGTTATTCCTTGCACATTGACTGTGAATCATCAAGAAATACCGACACATGTGCTGATCGACTGCAGAGCTGTAGGTATCGCATTCATGAATGAACATTTGACTCACCATCAAATTATACCTTTGGAAGAATAACAACCAACATGACAAGTCGAAGTTATTGACGGAACGCCAATCGTATTCGGAGTCATCGCACCTTTTACGAAACTGGACATCAAGATACACCATGACCAGGAACCGATCACAATATTTGTTATGATGTTCGGACACTACCATATTAGCCTAGAAATCCCCTGACTATGATTACACAATGTTGAATTCCGGTTTGAACTATATACCATTACATTCCGGTCACATTACTGTTTAACACATAGTCATGAAGCACCAGTTACAGTACATCGTGTTACAGAAGAACCCCCTAGACACATGTATCCACAGGAAGAGGGGATAGTCGAACCACAGATCCAACAACAATGACCATGCCGAGGGATTATTGCAATCCTTCATCAGCACAATGTAAAATGGTTTGGAAGTCATAACCAAACAACTCAGCAAATCTGAACAGCCACACTGATCCTTCCAGATGCTCCCAGATGCTCCCAGATAGGCTGAATGCAACGCGATGTGCTCTCAGGTGCTCCGAGACTACTTCACCGGTGCTCCTGAGTACTCCAGAAGTTGTGGAACAGAATCCAAGAATATCCTGAAGAGTGTATAGTTGTCTTCAAAATGCTTCCAACTCAAACTATTAGGATGCGCGAATTTCGGAGCTATTGGGAGTATTGGCCGAGTCTCGTGTTAGCAACGGGTCCAGGTAACCCGGTAGCGGTCCGGGTTTGGCCCGCAAAAACTGCTTGGTTTGGTTCCGGACCCATCCAGAATCACAACCTGGCGAGCCTTGGCGGGCCAAACCTGGACCCGTACCCGTCAACCCATGGGTTTTGCCACGTTTAGCTGGACCTGTCGAAGTGTAATGTGGCTGTTATTGTCTGTATACGATGTTTTGACCGTTTCTATTGGCTAAAACCCTCATGAACTCATGGTTGTGGCACTGTAAATGAAACGAGTAGTGACTGCCTGGGAGGCTGTTGCGCGAATATCTTTTGCTTATCTGCCTATCATGGCTGCCAATTCCTCGTTTATGGGTGTCTGCGATCAAGAGCCATGTAGATTACCCGAACTGCAAGACCAAAAATTGTTGACGCTCTGTTGACGGTCATTTTCAAGATGGGGCAGAAAGCGTGTTGCTTTCTCTTTTGCCTATAAAAGATGCCAATACTGCGATTATGTATATTCACTACCAAGTCGCATTTTGATTACCCGACTTACTGGACCAAAAATCGTTGATGCTCCATTGACACTCATTTTGCCATGTGCATATCCACAATATACCATCATTTCATTTGGCTGAATATATCATTAACAATATTTTGACAGCCTTTCTGTCTTCTTCAGGTACTATCTTCGTTATCACTTCATTGTTCTTTAATAATACATATAAATAAATCCTTTAAAACATGCTATAAAGTGTCCGGCAATTGTAGATAATACTAAACTCAAAAATTATGTTCCTTACGATCCATGTTTGTTTTCACTGGCAGTTTCACTCAATTGGCTGCTGTCATCTGCAAAATGGATGTCAGCTGTATTACCACGCAGCAGATAGTGTACTAACCAGTGAATGTTCCATCATCATTCCGCAAATCTGGAATAAAATCTTCTTCGTGCTGGCTAGCCTCGGCATACGTATCAATTGTGAAAAATTCAGCGCCGGGAAGGGAAGCATGTTTATATTCGTATCCGGTGGGCAGATTTTGGATTTTGGAACTCTGGGCGTGAATGTTGTCACCGGTTGGCGCAGGTGGCATACTGGGTGGAGGTGGCATTAGTCCTGGTGTCGGCTGTTTGAGTCGGACTTGAGGAGGTGCGCCCGTGCCTGGGTACTCCCAGCATGTCCGTGGATTCTTTGTGGTACTATTTTGGCAAGGAAGGCAGCTGTCAGTTCGATTGTCATAAACCATCGCCGGGTGTCGTTCCATTGCAGCTTTCACCTTTCTATGCCCAGGCAATTCAACACCCCATGTCTTCTCATCCTTGACCTCTGTGCGAGGTTTCTTGATCAGGTGTTGCGTTTTGTCGATCATGGCGCACGCAAACCCTCTGTTGGCTATTTTTGCCATGTTCAAGGTGAGGTGCATGTCTGACTGTTCTCGCTGTACCCGACCTCCTTGCCTTGCCATAGTAGCAGACATGTTGCAGACCTACAAGATATTGGTTGCTGCTTCTGAAAGTGAGAATCGGCGATTACCTCTACCATATACGCTTCCGTAGCCTCTTCTGACGTTTTTAAGCCATTTTCGTCCATTCCCGGTGATGCTTATCACCAAATCAATCAGCGACAATGCCGGAGTACAGAACATCGTGATGTTCAATTTCCCGGACTGTATGGATAAAGGCCATTGTCGACCATGGCGGTGTCCTGTTCTGCGCAACGAGGAATTGGTCATGTAGCTTTCTCCGTATACCGGCTGTTCATTATTCAATCAAATGAAGGCCCTATACCATGATATGGACATACTCACATCCAATTGTGTGCTACTTCTTGTTTCTGCTGCTTCCGGTTTTACGGACAATTTATAAATGTGCGTCCTGGGTCATGTTTTCAGTGGCTACAATGGCAGCTTCACAGTGGACTATCTGGTGTCTGCATTGATGCTGTGTACCTTCAAGTGACGCATTGGATGAAGCACCCATCGTTTCGCTCGATTCGGATCTGCTCTCGCCTGTCTGAGGTGCTGGTGCAGCCATGAATTGCTGGTGTGGAAAAGAAGAGGAAGATGGTAACCAAAAGAAGTGGGAAGTTCAGAGGAATATATAGTTAGCTTCAAGTCAAAATAGACTGACCAACCGCCAACTTGGACGTTCTACTCATGATGAATCCGCCTGCGTAAAGCTGCAGGTTGCAGTGGTTTCCAACAGTCCCGCAATTTGCAGAGAGTCAGTCTGATGTTGTATGTTTGCTTCCCGGGATAAATTGAAGTTCACAACAGCCGAAAACTGATTAATCTTACATATACACACGATCTTCTTCAACGGAAAGGACGTCTGCTGATGTTTGTCTTAATAGCTCACCGGGATCGTACATGAAACTAACACTAAAAGTCAAGTCATCTTGTACGGTTAACATCACTATTCCCAATGTAGTGACGGTCAAAACACAGAATTTGCTTTGTTCGACTTGATCAAGAGTACCAACCTTGACATAAAACACCCAGCCGGCCTCCATATGGTCCATATCTTTCAACATCTAACATCTCTCCGAATATCAGTCAACACAAAATACAATGGTCAATCCTCCAGAAAGAACCTTTCTCCTCTTCCGACAGGCAAATAGGGCAGATCGTCGAAGCATTCCACACCACGACTTCATCAAGCGAATGAAGGGAATAGCGGGTTGGACGTAGAAAGGGTCCGAGCCCTTCGAGCAGTGCGTAGCTTGTGATCCAAAAAGAAGCTCGTGCCGGAGAAAAAACAAGCAACGCACATTCTGAGCAATGAAGAGAAAGAGCAATGGATAGAGGATTATGTGGAGAGAGAGACTGCACTGGCAAGAAAGCGAGTTGAAGACGCAGAGACAGCGATTAAGCAGAAGCAAGAAGATATCAGCAATGTTGAAATGGTGGGATCGACCACCAGAAAGCCTGAAAAGACATTTGAAGAGATGCTGAATGCTATCGGAGACAGTCTGGGCGATCGTGCAAGTTCCGACGATGAGGAGGATGCGGAAGATGAAGAAGAAGACGACGATACGGAGCAGGGCAAGCTGAGCGAAGATGACAAACCCGGCTGGGTGATGGGCACAATCTCCAAAACAGTACAATGCCACATGGAGAGATTTTGGCAGAAGCAGATGAAGCTTGACGAATTGACAAAACCGGGATGGGGGGACGTGGTCGACTACTTCCGCAAAAGGGATATGAAGTACGGAAAGTCCGAATTGAAGGTTCCAGCGGTCATTAAGTCCCAAACTGATCATGATGCAGCGGCACCTCCCCCGACAACATATGGCGAGCTGTTAGCGACTCTTGATATCCTCTCCAGAATATCGCGAATGCCGCAATTTTCTTTTCCACCAGGCAGTAGTCATATCACAGTAGGCTCAGCGAAACCAAAGTCGCCCTAATGCATGGCTTCTCTCCCACCAGGCGTGGAGTCCCATTTGTCACTGATTATGTACGACATGCCAGTTCAACCAGTAAGCGCCTACCACTGCATATTGCCTCCCGAGCTAATTACCATCCGGAAATCGGATTCGGACGAAGAAATGGTGAGAGCTCCTGCATCTCCGGAGGAATAGCTAGCCAAATTATAAATTTTGACGATGTAGAGCTGTGAAAAGCACTTTGCATTTCTATTTTGCTATGTGTCAGCTTTGTCTTGTTTTCAGTGACCAAATTGTGAGACATGATAATTCATCTGTGCATGTGCAAGGGTCGTACGCACCATTCGAACATGGTAAACTCCAATTCACGCCCCAAGATGACCAATGAGCCGGATATCATCTTTCCGGTTACTGTTAAGTGCGAAAGCAAAAACTAAATTACTGTTGAAATTTACAAACATCTTTAAAGAAAGTAATGTCATACGAGTCATAGACGGAGCGGTCAAAGCGCAATACGAACCTGTATGCATGACAACCGTCATGCTGCATTCATCCATGCATTGAAATGCACAACTCTCCGCTTAGCTCTGGTCCACATGGTCCAGATTTTGAAAATTGCTTATGGTAGGTCATGGAAACTGAGCCAAAGGTGCTGGATCAGAAATGGTGGGACAGTCAGGCAATATTAATCAAAAATTTAGTGGTTGGGTCTGCATGCCGCTATGTGCAGGCTGAACACGCTGGAATGTGTTATGGCTACGTCATTTGTCGCTCATATCACACATGAAGTATTGCATCAGATAGTGAGGGGCGACAATACATTGGGATGCAAAATAAAATACGTAGAAAAGAAAGATTGGTTGTCAATAATTCCAATATACGCTTGGACTACAATGATTGAGCATATTATGATGATTAGGCTGTGTGTAATGTGAGCGTCAACGGAGCGTCAATGGTCCATAGTACTTCACATTCTGCAATCAAACGGCGACATAGTCACATTCTGACAAAGTGAATGTATCGGACGTTTTTCTGCTTAAAAGGACAAGTGAACTGCTTGTTGCCATACTCTGGCAATGAGCGTCAACAGAGCATCAACAATTTTTTGTCTTGCATCTCGGATGATCCAAACGCTGGGCAATTACTCTCACTCATGATTGGAGTATTGGCCGCCTTTCTAGGCATATTAGCTAGGGACAACATCGCGACTATCTCCTACAAATGAGCGTCAACAGAGTGTCAACAATTTTTGGTCATGCATTGGGAATTATCCAGGCGCTGCGCTACGACATCTACCTACATTGCATGTATCGGCCACCTTTCAACACAAAAATGCTAGAGAGGACATTGCGACTATCTCCTAAAATTGAGCGTCAACAGATCGTCAACAATTTTTGGTCCTGCATCTTGCATACTCAAATGGCTGTGCGTCGGCTTTAATCCATAATTGAAGTAATGGCCGCCTTTATAGGCAAAAATGCTAGCGACGATATCACTACTGCCTCCTAAAAATGAGCGTCAACAGGGCGTCAACAGTTTTTGTGCTGGCACAGTAACCTACACAGCAACATACTGTATTGGGTTGTACCGAAATTGAATTATTAACGGTCAGTCTTTCGAATACGTCCTTGTATACCACTACACAACTATGCATGCGATGTCTCACAGGGCTTACTTCGTTGTTGCTCGTAGTTCTAGAGTCAATATTCAAGAAACAGCAATCTTCTCAACAATACCGTACCTATTGACATGCATTGAATTCCAATTACCCAGCTATCCAATTCCTACTGCCATGTCGGATTAACAATCCTTGAATACCTCGTTGCTAGAGGTGATGATATGGTCCAAAAATGAACGTATCTTTATTCATGATGTGAACGACCATACACTACAAATCATATTCGATGCTTTGTGGGCTTCTATGAATGTGGGTTCGAAGCATTCTATAGCTTGAAAGAAATCTAGACATGCGCCTTCATGGTGGTTCTGTTTGCATTGCGGGATTGAGGAGACCGGCAGTCCTGGCATCATATGTATCGTTTGTCATCAAGTTCACCGCCATCCATCAGAACATGGGACCAGCTCAGTGGGCAAACTCTTGCTGGCAAAGGCGCACATCGCAAAGTTGAACGAATTAACAGAGTCGGAGGATACTGAATTGACTAGCTCAACGGTCGATGAAGCAGCACTGGCCATATTGAAGAGGCAAGGAAGTTGTGGGATTACAATAGTAAGTTCGCAAGAGAAATTTATCGGCGACATTGACTTCTAAGCTATATTGACCATACTAACGGACAAAACGCTCCAAACTAGCAGCTAAGGACTTTGTAACTGCTGAATCTCCCCAAGACACTTGGAATGGCTACCTGATGTTAGGATTTGTTTCGGCTCATATACCATGGAACGCTATATCACACCTTGAACGACGGCAGTCACATAATGCATTCCGCAGCGAGCTGGTGCTACCGTCAGCGAACACCCTTCTCAACATTCATTGGAGGGAATACTCACTGACTGTGGATGCAATCAAGAAGCAGTTGCCAACAAGACATCAAGTTAGTTTAGCTTTGGATGGGTGGACATCAACAAACAATTTGGCAATAACATCGGTCATGGCATAGTATATGGATCGCAATTGGGAAATGCGGGAAGTGCAACTCACTTTCCATGAGGTCAATAGCCTGTTCTTTTTCTATTTCAACAGCTAATTCAGCATAATATGTCAAGGGTCAACATACTGGAGCAAGGCTAGCCACACATTTGAAGGAAGTTCTAGATGGTTTTGAGGTTACTGAAGGCCGCTTGCTTGGAATTACAACTGACAACTCCACGTCAAATTACTCGATGACTTGGGAACTACAATCCACACTTCAGGACTCAGGAATCGAGTGGCCTGCATTGAGAAACCACATACGATGCATGGCGCATGTCATTCAGCTTGGTTCAGGTGCATTCATGAGCAGTCTCGGTGTCAAAGGCCGTACAAAGTCGTGGGAAGCACAAGAGTGCAATCAGCAATTTGGAGTGAATGCAAGCACACATATTGGGAAGAGTCAAAGACTTCGAAAAGAGGGCAACCCTAGAATCAATAAGGTGTCGGCTATGAAACCAGGTTTGGCCAAGATAATTGTGAAATTACGTATTTCAAGATACTCTGAAAATTCTGAAACCGACCATCATATAGCAGCGAATGCTACCTGTGTTGATTACGTTGACATCAGGTCGTCAAAACGAGTTGATTGACTATCAAAATGCCAAAGTACGAACTGCAGTCCTTCCTATTATTGATGTGAAAACCCGGTGGAATTCGACACTGGCGTTGCTTGAGCGAGGCTATCAATTATGAGAATTCACCCGCGAGTGGCTGAAGCATCCACCATACAGCAATTACAAGTCACTCGACACAACAGGGGATGAATGGACAATCGTCAAGTACGTCATGGAAGTGTGAATGCCATTCCGATACTGGACTCTGGGGATGTCGAAGAGACATACGGTCACACTGCATCCTGTTATCACCGTCTATAATGACATGATCGATCATATGGATGGCATTTTGCGACCTTTTGGTAAGAAGAAACCTCAGTGGAAGGAAGATTTATACTTCGCTGTGAAGTTTGCACGACAAAAGCTGTCCAAATACTCTGCTGAAGTCACTCCAACAACGGGTATGCTTCTTATTTCAGCACATATTCTTGATTCATTTCAGAAGTTGCGATCGTTTAGGAAATGGGACAAGTGAATGGGTATCAATCCTGAGGATGAGACTTCCTATTCTACCCAATACCAAGAAGCATTTTTGAAGTATGTGGAGAACAAATACTGCGCTAAACAAAGATGATGGTCGGTCACTAAACCTGAAAAAGTACAAAGCAATGACTTCATCCATTCTGCAATGCCTTCTCAATCTGGTCAATCATCATCCGATCCATATGATTTTTCCAGTGGTGATGAAGACTACGTAACGCCTAAAAATGTGGCCGAAACGACACCCGGACCTAGCGATCGTGCAGCACGCTTATTGACTGACGCCTGGATTAATTTGAATTCGCCGCCGGAATCACTGAAGGACTGGGGGCAATTGAATCCAAATCTGGATGATTACCAGTCCGACCCGATGGAGATTAGCATTACATTTTGGATCCCAGATATCGTGGAATGATGGCAACAGCAAGCAGAAACACACACAACGTAGGCCGATCTCCCCAATGTGGCACGCGACACAGTCTCAATCTTACCGCATGGTGTTGGAGTGGAGGCCAGTTTGTCACTTGGACGAGACGTTATCGGCTGGAGGCAGTCAATAACCACAGGCAAGACCCTTCAGGAAAAGGTTGTAGTAAGGCAGTATGCTCGCGCTAATAATGAGATATTGGCTGGCGATGACCCTGTATTGGATTGGTTGGAAACCGATAACGACCTGGAATTGAAGAGAGAGGTAGAGGAAAGGACATTGCACAGAATGGCCAAGGTCCATGACTTTTTGGAGATGTGGCAGGGCAGCCAAAACCTACGAAATACACAGAAGGAATCACGCACTCAAAACAAACAGATGACAGCCGTAGAAGACATTTCTGATACGGAAGAAAATGTCAAAGCATTCTGGTCAATCTTTCAACATGATGGTGCGGCTGCATTTATATTGTCGGAAGAATCACCGTTGCCACCAGCTTTGTCTGCAAAGGAACTCGCTGGAGGACGAAATCAAGTATTGAATGTTCGCTGAATACGGAGAATCGACCATCATCCAGTCTAAAGTGATGATGACAGTGCACCCGAAAGCATTTCTGACGCTGAAAATTGGCTCATCTGGAATGGTGACTTGGATAATCTAAATGAGAGCGAAGACGACTGTGAGGTAGACAATGAATCAGATGTAGAGCAAGACAATCACTTCGAGGATCCGGAATGCCCTGAGCAGAGGGATGTGTGTGCCGCTCCAATTTTGCCCGGATTGATTCGGCCAACAGGGA
>Ga0307515_10007253_pt1 | contig 21953 bp, 6 predicted proteins | sample 17_EM_MG_FD_194513 | JGI IMG/M metagenome (GOLD analysis project Ga0307515, IMG submission 194513) | Populus trichocarpa ectomycorrhiza microbial communities from riparian zone in the Pacific Northwest, United States - 17_EM | ecosystem: Host-associated > Plants > Roots > Unclassified | place...
CGTTTATAGACAATCCAATCGTATAGGCTTACGCGTCCCTCTTACCGTGCCTATGCCTTAATTAACTAAGTCGCTAATATAAGGCTATATTAGAATTAATATCAAAGCCGAAATTAATATTATAAGTTCACTAAATATTGACTCTGAATTACTTATATATTGTAGTATACAATATTCTATAAAATTACGTTTAATGTTTACGCATTTCGACTTTATATGGGTTTACCTAACAAATTAAATATACGCACGTATTGCTTAGGGGCCAGAGTCATCTACTAAGGCCCCTATAACTTATTTTTACTACTTTAACTCTAAAAATCGTCAATATTCAATATTGTCGAATATTGGATATTCTTACTACCGTCTTACTACCGTCTCGGTCACCAACCCGGTCAATAACCCAGTCTATAATTCGGTCTACATTTATTACCAAAGTCGTCAATTACCTATTTTTCCTTATATATTTAGCAATAGACATTCTATCTATACCACCTATATCAGCCAAGCCAGAACGTATTTCTCAAGAGCGCAGCGAACGATTACTTAGCAGCGTATAAGGCTTAGGCCAGTCAATATTAAACAATTAAAGTGTTTAAAGTTATGGGTAAAAGGAGAAATTGTATCGGATTAGAGGAGAGAGGAATAAGTGAGGGTAAAGGCCTCTAGGAGGGTAAGGGCCTCCGGGAGGCCGTCAACCTTAAAAAATAACTATAACACTATACTAAGACTAGTTACGTAGCTTATATTTTAGCTCCCTTAATGATAAAGATTAATATTTAGTTAAAATATCAATCTATTTATTACTGGGACTACTAGGTAACACTAACCTAATAAAAACCCCTACTATAAACCGCACTACCAATAAAGCTAAGCTCTTAAAGAACGCCCACCTCAATGTTATTTATCTCTAAAATATCATAAACACCAGTGCGCTACTTATAGGGGAAATTGTCTCCTAAGTCATTAAGGGGACTATTATTAAGAGTATCTTTGCCGTATGGCACAGGTGTGTTCAACTTCATATGCGCTATAGGACTAACTTGAAAAGTATTTTAGATGCTAAAAAACGCAGTAAGGAGGTGTGCTAAAAACGGAGGTAGAAATATAAACGGAGGTATAGTATAATACTTAACAAATTCAGCTTCCTCTTAAACATAGTTTAAAGGAATTTTTGCTTAAAGAAATGATAAGAAGTAAAAAATTAAGGACTGTCTAAAAGTTTTACAGGGTGCTTATATATAACGGGGCGCCTTGCCTATTACAATTACGCTATAAGAACCCTTTAAGAAGTAACTTATTTATAAAATATAGAAAAGCAGAACGCCTTATAGGGCAAAGAGTAAGAGTCTAACCATGAACCCCAAGGAGAGATTGATTAATTTACTAAAAAAGGGGACCCTACCTCCTCTTAATAACCTTATAGCATTGTTCTTTAATAATATTAGACCCGATCACATACGCGAACAATTTTTAAAACTTATAAAGCCGGATTTTTACGCAACTTTAGCCTTGTGGTTTCAAGGGGATCTATGCTTTTTAATTTGACTAATTAGCCTTCTATACAATAAACGTTAGATTAAAGGAGTAAAAATTCTTAAAGGTAGATAACGAGTATTAATATTTACGTATATAAACAACAGGGATCGACTAAGACTCTACAAAAATATTAAAACCGTATCTCCGTTCCCTAGTATAGCAACTAAAACTAATCTAGAATTCGGAAGGTGTGGTGTATATAAGGAATTAATTAAACCTAGTATATCTATTATAAAAGCAGATTGTCAATACTATAACTTATACCCCTCCCACACTAGTAAATGCATAATATATATAGGTCCTCTATATAATCCCTACGCTAAACGCAAAGCTTTATATAATCCTTATCTTATCTTTAGAACGATATACTATCAATCTAGTCAACACACCTTTCTGGCGAGAATGTATAGTGGTAAATAGAATTAGTATCCTAAGAGAACGCTAATAGATCTCTAGAGTAAGGGTGAATTCCTAAAGGTAGTAGAAAGGTACGCTTTATCGCTAATAGGTTATTTAGAGGAGAAGGAGGAGGAAATAGATATAGAAGAGGATATACAAAAAGAAAGCCTAAAGGAAAGCTTAGAGGAGAGCCCAAGGCAAAGCGGGGAGGAAAGCCTAAAGGAAAGCCCGGAGGACCTTAAGAATAAGGATAATAAACTTAATAAAGCCTAAAGAATAGACAATAAAGTTGTAAAGCCTTTAAAGAAGCGTAAAATAGAAGAGCTAGAATAGATATTTATGCTATTATAGCCCTTTAGGGAGCTCGTAATGTCGCGATAATAGTGGGGTCATTAATATACTGTAGTTTTTAAAATACTGTAAGTGTTAAAATATCCGTAAAAATCGCCAAGCCGTATAACACGTATTAAAACGATACGGCTTAAACAAATGCCTTTAAACCGAAGCTTAAACGGATACTATATTACGAAGGCACCTAAGATAAGGGTAGGGCTATAGGGGGTAGCTCTAAACCTTGAATTTTCTTTCTCCTTTCCTTTTTCTAGCTTTGGATCCTCGTTTATAATATTCCAATCGTACAGGTTTACATATATCCTCTTTACCGCGCCATACCTCAATTGACTAAGTCGCTAACATAACAACCTTCTCGCATACACGTCCTCGCAGTAGGGGTAGAAAGTCGCGGTCATTAGGAACATTATTTCCTAAGTTAAATATCTAGTTTTCCGTAATATACACCACTTAGACTATATAAGGTAGCTATTAAAATAAGACCTCTTATTATAGATAAAGAACTATAGAAAAGAAAAAGTTTATTAAGGCTTATTGTCAAACTAGATTAACACTATAGATAATTGCCTAGTTACGGCCAGCTTCGTCTCTAGTCTATACCAAAACCGTTCCCCAAACTGTCATTAAAATCGTCCTCAAAACTATCCTTAGAACTTTTCACATCACAGCTATTAAAGCTCTTATTATCCCCATCACTAATACCCAAGTCCTTATTAGTTTTACTTTCGGACTCTATATTAGGAGTATTAACTTCAGAATCTTCCTCATTTTTCTTGCTATATATAAGATTTCTAAGGTCCAAGGTTGCATATCTAATTCTTTATATCACTACATCGACGATAGAGACGTAGTGATAATTACGATTAAGAAAATCTCCTAAACACTAGAATCTCCTAAGTTTATTATAAATATCTCTTAATATATCACTTTCTAATAGAGGCCACAGTCTAATTCGACGAATTTCTATCAAGTAGGCTATTTCTTTATTTAATACTATGTGACTATAATAGTCTAACAGAATAGTAGCAATCTATAAACGAGTTTCCGCTATTTTCCATAATATAATTGCTAGAAATAATGTTAGGCTTTTATAAAAGAATAGTAGGGGAACTTACTAAGCAGTAAGTTGCTTTCCTTTATTCCTTTAACTCTAGTAAACCTAAAGTGCCCACAATAGTGAAGAATAGCATGTCATATAAGAGTGCTGCGCCTTAAAAGTGGGCCTAAATTTCCTACTATTTCAATAAGCTTGTAGAGGTCGCTTACTTCTATAATATAAAGTATTTAGCTATAAAAGCAGAGGACGGCTTCTTAGTATATATTAGAGCGTCTAAAAAACTTATAATTCTTAATCGCCACTATAAGCTTTAATAGCACATTAATTAATATTAAGGATTAGGTTAAGCGGAGTCCGTAAACAGATTTATAAATTAGATATATTATATCCGGGTTATTTAATAAGTCCAACTCTATCGGTTTTAGACCTATAAGCACTTCCGCGAAAACCGAAAAGCTAGCTACTAATCTATTTAACAATACTAAAAGTCTTAATAATACGGGATTGCCAACGTAAAGTATAGTATTACCCTCTATATTAACTAAAGTGACTTCTAGTTATTTATATTACAAGTTTAAGTAAGGCATAATTATTACGAATAAATTTCTAGAGTGCATAGAAAACATTTAAACTACCAGCATATCTCTAAAACATTAATCTATATCTATTAAGACTGCGGTCCTATTAAAAAAAGTATTAGCATCAAAATCTCTTCTATAGCCTTCTCCTACCCTTAAATTTTCAGGAGAGTGAATAGAACATAACTGTCGACTTAGTGGCGATTATTAGTATATTAAGCTTAGATCAGGGGTACCTATAACTTATTAAAACGCCTATAACTTACCTACCTCAAATATATATAGTCTCTTTTCTTTATAGACCAATCTATATATGAGTTCGTTCCTGACCTGGGATTTTTAGTTAACAATAACTATTCGTAACTCTAGAATTTTCAGAATACTATTCATTAGCCTCGTTTTTCCTATATAAGGAAAACTCACTTTATAATTATTCTAGGCCATTTCATTAGAACCTTTCTCTTTGTCGCTATTAGAAAGTCTAAAGATAATTTTAATTCAGCACTTATTTTAACGCATCCGACAATAGCAAGATTACTTATATATAAGGTAATAAATAAAAATGCTATAACTATATTAGTTGTTTTCTTCCTAGGATACAGCTGTAACCATACTTTGCCTAAAGGCTAATATAGTGCGCCATTTCAGATACAGACTCTAGTAATTAGCATACTAGATACTCCTCTATATTTCGACAATAAATTTAAATAAAGACAGCCGAGGTCGAAGTAAGTATGTCCCAGAAAACGAGACCACTTAAAAGTAAAGTTAAAATTCGCATTCTGTCCTCATTACATTTATATATCCTATAAGGATTATTTTAGCTTTAACTAAATAACCATTACGCCGACCACCTATAACCTATAACCTATAACCTATAACCCACGACCTATAACCTTATACACAGTCTATGTCTCCACCATTACAGCATTGTTATTTCCCTCCACCTATGACGCTAAAATTTAATACCATCCGATCCACTCTATTAGAATCGTCGTATATCGCGAGTACTCTCGATAATAAGTATAGAAAGACCTTCTGTTATATATATCTACCAAACAACGATTAAGAGCCAAGCGGCGCCCTAATATAGATATATTATGGTATGCACTTAAAGCTAACTATACAATAATAAACTGCCTCCCTACGAGCCCCAACTAAAGTGACTTCTTAGCTTAATTATTAGGCTTAAGCTTCTTAAGCTATGCAAAGAAATTAAATAATAAGACTTATTAGCTTCCTACCTAAAGAGGTTAAGGAAGGACCTATATTAACTAAGGCGTATTCCGCTAGGCGGGGTTATCTTTAGGTTGTTTTAAGAGGTAAGACTATAAATAAGCGAGGTTAGATAAGATTCTGGCCTTAAATATATTATAAATGGTGGTCCTAATACCCTCTCGCTTAAATTAGACTTATCTCCTTTTCGCCGCTATTAGTTAATAGGTTAAGGCTAGCTATCTGGTCCACTGCCTATTATATATATATTACTTAGCGTTTTGACTAGATTAGTGCTTAGAACTATATAACCTTGTCTAACAGCACTCCTAATTATATATATTGTGTATATACTAGCTAATATTATAGGACGGACTACTGGCTGCTAAGATATACTTATTTGAGTTTAACGGCGTACTGAGTGGCGCTAAGAATCCGTACTCCTCTTAGTATAACTACGCACCCTAGATAAACGGGATAATGCTCTATTACGGCGGATAGCTAGAGAATTGTTAATTAATAATGCCACCCCGCACTAAACTACACTAAAAATATTTAACCAAAATATCCGAGAGACTCTATTTGTCAAATTCGTTATAGCCGCTCTAGAAATAGCGATAAGAGTAAGAAGACTAACTAGATTAGATTGTAAGATAGCAGGGACCCTTATAGATTAAGGAAGTTTAATATTAAAAACAGCCACTATAGGAAAAGCGATTAGGAGTAGATCGGTTATAATATGTCACGGAACCACACCGCAGGGGCCTCTATAGGAGAGCCCCGTGCTCTCGCGTACACCTCGCGTATAGCTTACGTCAGCTACGCGTAGGTATATTACCTCCTTACGCCCTTAACCCTTACGATCGATCGCGCAACGTCTTGTAGACTCCTCGAATATATACGTTTAGCTGCCACTGTTCCGCGCCCCGTGACATTATATTACGCCTTTTTTTTACTACTAATACCTAGCCTATAACCAATTCTACGTCTATAATACTACAGGCGCTACCAGAAGCAGCGTGTCTACAAGTAACCTTTATACTACAATAGTAAGACGATATTCCTTACTAGCTACTATATTAAGCCTAAAGAGTAACCTAATACCCCAACCCAACCTACAACGCTAATTAATCCCAGAAGAATTTAATTCATTAACCCTAGCCTTAACCCCTCAGGGCAAGCCTAGCGGCTTAAAAGAGTTATAACTATAAGCACCCCTAAGTACCTAGCACCACCTTAAAGACAATAAGAGTTAACCAGCCTAGCAGGATGGGTACACCCCTATTAGTATAGGTGGTTACAATAATAGCCTTAACAAGATAGACACCGGCGATATCTTATCCTTTATCAATTATATAGCTATGGAAAAGTAACTAAAAGGGTAGCTACCTATTAAGATTAAAATATAAGACGCCGAGATGTTTATATAAATGGTAGCACGAGAACCTAATAAATACTATCGCCTTTTATAGAACTACTACCTAAAGCTTATATAAGCCGAATTACGTGCTGCCTAAGACTATAATATTATTTAAGACTTATAAGCTAGTAAGGCACTTGCTAATAATATACGCTAAGAGATTAAAGATAACCTTCGTATATCTAAGCGCGACGTCTAATAACTAAAGAAAGCTAAGATTATACTTATTGCTTAGGTTACTAAAAAGGAGGGCATAATTAAATACCTATAGTCTTAGCTTAATAAGCACATCCATAACAACACCGAGCACTTCCCTACTATATACTACACTACCTAAGTCTCTACGCCTCTAGCAATCTTACCTACTTAACACTTAGCCAAAAGTTAGCGTTAAGCAGCTTTACCTAATAGGGATAACTCCTATAATAGCGACCAAACTTAAGCTATAATTATAGGGTCTAATATATAATACCCTAATCTCCTAGTCTTTTAGGGAAACCGTAAGGAATACAGCTACTAAAAGATATAAATCCGCAAGAAACTAACCTAGAGCGCCTATCTTTTTCCTAGGGAGGATACTAAGATTGGTTACATTATTAGGCGTATAAAGGGTACCCTATTTAATAAACTTTTCGCCTAATAGGAGACCAATAGCCCCTAAAAGTAGCAGTCCTACTAGGAGGTCCTTAACGATCTTAACCTAATATATCGCGACTACAACCTAGTGGCCACTAGTTAAGCTAAACTAGGTGCCTTAAAGATAAGTCCTACTAAGTTATTTGACGAGTTCTATATCAAGTTCTAGGAATATACTAGAGTCCTCTCCTAAGACGACGCTAAAGACTAGGAAGATCTCCTTAAAAAGGTTACCTATTGCCTTAGTTACGCTGCCGCTAGTCATAATTATAATAACATATATAGTATAGTGGCAGCCCTATAAAAGATTAAATAACGGCTAAATTAGATCTTTACTACTAACCCTTACCTAAAGGCTTCTATATAGAAGCCCTCTGGGCTAACTATACCTATATACACTAGGTTACTAACGCCTACTATAAATACTAGAGCCAATATTAACCTCTCTATATTAACCTTCCTATATAAGCTCCTAGATGGAGAGCGCGAGCTACTTTAGAAGCTAGGGCGCTACTATAGATGCCGTTAAGAAGGCTATTATCGCAAGAACCCAAACTACCTAATGGCTAGGTTTAGTAATTGCCGCCTAACACCTAACTTTACACCTTAAATACCGAACACCTCGCTATATACCGCTACCGTATAAGATAAAGACGTAGTAATAGTAGTAGAGTCGGATATAGAAGCGGAAAACGCCAAGTCCTAGCCCTAAGTCGCGGGTTAGGACGCCCTAATAATAGAGGGATCTATATATTAGCCTGCTTAATAGATAACTTAGTAAAAATAAACGAACAGAAATAGATAGTTTTACCTATAATAGGAACTACTACTAAAAAGCAATATAAAAGCCGTTCTATAATTAATTACGGAGCTACTAATAAATTTATAGATACCTAATTTATGCGCACTTATAACCTACCTACCTTACCCCTTACTAAAGCCCGCGCCCTATAACTCGCTAACGGTAATTATACTATATAGAAGATTACCTATATAGTATAACTTTACCTAGATATAAATGGGCACCAGGAAGAGCTCTAGGCCTATATTATACCACTTACCAACTACCTTATTATCCTTAAAATAAACTAGCTCGAATAATATAACCCCGCCATTAACTAAAAAAAGAGAGAAATAACCTTTAACTCTAAATACTGTAGAGAGACTTGCCTAGGGCATAGCCTAGCTACCTCTATTTACTCCCTAGGATATTAACCTAAGGAACCCCTTATTATCCCACCTATAACTAACTACCACTATATAAGTGCTGTAGCCTTCTACCGCATAATATGTAAGAAAGGCTGGACCGTTGCTATAGCTTCCTAATTACAACTATATAAGCTTAATAAAGAATAGGACTATGTCCTCTATAGTAATAGAATAGATATAGTTAACCTCCTAGAAGACGACGCCTCTATAAAACTCTATGGACTTTCACCTTTAGACTTTAAGAAGTTTATAAACCTTAAAAAAGGACTTACCAACAAAGAACTCCGCAAGCTCCTCCCTAAGAGGTACTATAACTTTATTAATATATACTTATAAAAGGGCGTAGATATACTCCCCCTATATCGACCTAACAACTATACCATTAATATTAAATAAGGGAAAATGCTACCTTATAAGAGACCCTACCCAATATTAAAAGACGAACTCCTAGTTATAAAAAAGTATATCGACGAGCACCTTAATAAAGGGTTTATTCGTTCCAGCATATTACTAGTAGCCGCCCCTATTCTTCTCGCTAAAAAGCTAGGGGGAGGTATTTAATTCTGCGTTAACTATAGAGAATTTAATACTATTACGATTAAGAACTAATACCCAGTACCGCTTATACGCGAGACCCTTAAACGGCTTAGTTAAGCTAAAATCTATACTAAACTTAATATTATCGCCGCCTTTAACTATCTCTAAATACGGAAAGGTAATAAATAGAAAACTGCATTTATATTACGCTTCGGCTAATTTAAATATACTATTATGCCCTTTAGCGTATATAACGGCCCAGGCGCCTTTTAAAGCTATATTAATAACGCCTTACGGGACTACCTTAATGACTTCTGCTCTGCGTACCTAGACGATATACTTATTTATAGTAATAACCCTTCTAAGTATACCGAGCACGTTTAAAAGGTCCTATAGCGCCTTAGGGAAGTAGGACTTTATATTAATTTAAAAAAGTGCAAATTCTTAGTTACAGAAGTAAAATACCTTAAACTAATTATTACTACTAAGGGTGTCCGTATGGACCCTAAGAAGGTATATATAATTACTAAACAGTAAGCCCCTAACTATATTAAGGACGTATAAGCCTTCCTTAGTTTTACTAACTTCTATCGGAAATTTATATACAATTTCTTAGGCGTAGTAGCACTATTTATAGTAATAATGCGAACGAAGGGCCTTTCTGTAAAAGGAAGAAAAACGCGCCTATGCTTTACTTGGACGCCTAAATGCAAGAAAGCATTCTAAGACCTTAAGAATGCCTTTACTAAAGCACCTATCCTAGCTTACTTTATACTAGGACGACAACTTTATCTTAAAACTAACTCCTTAGACCACGTTAACGTAGGTATCCTTTCCTAAATAGGCAACAACGGCCTCCTCTACCTAGTTGCATTTTACTCGTCTAAGCTTATACTATAAGAGTATAACTATAAGATCTATAATAAGGAACTCCTTATAATTATATAAGCGTTTAAAAAATTCTAATTAGAACTTTTCTTAGCAGAACCTAACTAGCCAACTAAAGTCCTTACGGATTATCGCAACCTTAAGTACTTTATAATTATAAAGTAGCTAAACTAACGCCAAGCACGTTAGAACGAGTTCCTCTCCAGTTTTAACTTTAAAATTGTATATAGACTAGGAGTATAAGGCACTAAGCCTAATAGCCTAATACGCCGCTCGCAAGACCTTTCTTAGTTAGAAGATAACCCTTATAATTAGTTCTAATAATAAACGATCCTAAAAGCACAGAACTTAGCCCTAGGTATACTACCCACAATAGAGCTAACTGTACCTTAGCTTTATACTATAGAACTAAAATTACCTCCTAAAATTAATAAGCTTATTACCGCAGTATATAACACCTTTGTTAACCTACTACTATATTAACTTATTGCCGTAAAGACCGCTAGTACCTATACGCTGCCTATAAACCTCTAAAGCTTAGGCTAGATTAATATAGTAGCCTTAAAAGTAAAAGAGAACAGGCTCTACTATAGAGGCCGCCTATTTATCCCTAACTTAAAAAACCTATAACGGCAACTAATCTAAATAACCTATAACCTCCGGTTAAGCGGCTACCTAGGAAAAGAAGGGACCTATAAGCTCCTTAGCCGATACTACTTTAGGCCTAAGATAATAGACTTAGTTAAATACTTTATAGGTGCCTACTACGGTTATAAGCGCGCTAAGGCCTTTAATATAAAGTACTAAGGACTACTATACCCTCTACCAGTACCTATATAATAATAGGCAGATATTACTATAGATTTTATTATTAACCTACTACCCTATAAACAACACGGCCGTACCTATAAGAATATCCTTATAATAATATGCCGACTTATAAAAGAGCGCTACTATGTCCCTACTAAAGGCGTAGCCGTCAGCAACGTTACTGACGCCTTTCTTCGCGAAGTTTACCGATTATATAGGCTACTTAACTTAATTACGTCCGACTAAGGTATATAGTTTAACTCTAAGGTATAGAGACGAATCTGCTAACGTCTTAGTACCTCCGTTAAGATATCTATATCCTTCTACTATAAAACTGCCGGGTAACTAGAAAAAGCTAATACTAGTATAAAAGCGTACCTATAATAGGTAGTTGCCTATAGTTAGGATAACTAGGTAGATTACCTTCTACTAGGTAAATTTGTAGTAAATAACTACGTCTTAACCACTATAGGACTTACCCCGTTCTTCACGAATAAGGGTTATTACCCCTAATCTAGCATAAAGCCACTAGAACCTATTAATAAGAAACTGCTATATAGAAAACGCCTTAAGATGCTACTTACCGACCAACATATAGACCGTATAAAAAATCTACTCGACTACTATAAGGGAGAAATGGCCTGGGCTTAAGCAAAGTAGGCTTACTTTGCTGATTATTATAGAGCGCCACCACCAAAGATGCGTGTTAGCGACTAGGTATGGCTAGATATACGCAATATCTCTACATAGAGGCCTATAAAGTCACTTAATTATAAGAATCTCGGCCCCTATTAAATTAAATAAGTTATTAATAGGGGAGCCGTATATAAGCTAGAGCTCCTACCTACCCTAGCTACCCGCGGGATATGGCCTATATTTTACCTATAGCTACTATACCTTTACTAGCCTAACCCCTTACCAGAATAGATATAGCCTAAACCTCTACTAATACTAATCTAAGATAAGAACGAGGACAAGAACTATAAGGAGTGTGTCACGGCACTAACCTAACGCGTTGTTATAACTTAGTGTTATCATAACACGAGCACAGACCTGACCCCTAAGCGACGTGTATATATACCACCTCACCTCCTACATAGTTCTGCACACGACATCATTTGTTAATAATATACAGTCACCTCATACATCGTACCTTGACAGTCCGCACGTACTGTGACAGTATGTCGTGTCATCTTATACGCCCCTGGTAGGGCTTTATTTTCACCGTTCCAAAGCTACGTTCCAAAGCTACAACCCTACCCCAGGCGGGATTCTTACCCTCATTCTACGTCAATGCGACCCAGTAAAATCTCTATCAAATCCATTCGAGTACCTAAGCCGACCTCTCCTCTTTGAGTTTCTAAGCTGGTAGCAGGGAGACACCCTGCGGGCTATAGTTTCTCTTCTTAGTCTGAGTTTCCTAGGCCAGCAGCAGGGAGACACCCTACGGGCTATGGTTTCTCTATCTCAGTCTCCGAGTCTCCATATCTAGCCATACTTCTACTTTACGTCCCGAGTTTCTAAAGCCGGCTGCAGGGAGACACCCTATAGGCTATATTCCTCGTGTCTTGATTATAGTGTAAGACTATGGGTTACGATCTCGTCTCTTTGTCTCCTCGTCTCTCCGTCTTTAAATTCGCACAGATAGTACTTTAAGTTTACCGCGATAAGAATCTACGTTTTAACCTCGATCTCCGCACCCCAAGCCTTTCGAGCCTATACTTCAACCTCGATCTCTATAACCTCCGAGCCTTTCAAGTCTACGTAATAACCTCAATCTCCGTAACCCCCGAGCCTTTCGAGCCTATACCTTAACCTCGATCTCCGCAACCCCGAGCCTGTCAAGTCTATACCTTAACCTCGATCTCTACAACTTCGAGCCTTTTAAGTGTCAATATCTGCCCTACGCCCTGCGGATAAACCTATAATAAAAAATTCTCCGTTGTTCTCTACATTGGTTTTACTCCTACGTTACATTTAGCACTTAAGACAAGTGCTAGCGGAGAGGGATGTAGTAGATATATAGGAGGTCTGAGGACTAAAGGGACGAAGACCTTTAAGGACTGGAAGGACGAGGATATATATGTCTGTTTTTTTTTACTTCTATGTTTTTACTACCGTCACTTGGCTCACAGGAGCTCGCCTTTAAAAGGGGGATATACTGTCACAGCACTGACCTAACGCGTTGTTATAACTTGGTGTTGTCATAACACAAGCACAGACCTGACCCCTAAGCAACGTGTATATATACCGCCTCACCTCCTACATAGTTCTGCACACGACATCGTTTATCAATAATATACAGTCACCTCATACATCGTACCTTGACAGTCCGCACGTACTATAACAGAGTAGACTATTAAATGAATTATCGACTCTAAATACTATGGCAAAGGTAGGGGACGGCGGCTCTACTATAGAGCTATCTATATAGGATTCAATATAGACTAGCCAGAATGGCAACTATGGGAAGACTTTAAAAATGCAAAGGATCTAATTAGCGATTTTTACTACGTAAACCCATAGAAACCGGGCCTAAGTAGAGATTTTATACCTAATCCTTTATAGAAGCCCTTATAGAGTTAAACCGTATATTACTATATAAGGGCAAATTGCCGTTAGATTGCCGCAGATTGCCATTATATAATAGTAAAGTGCGATTACGTGACTGGAAAATCGTTAAGATATCTAGGAACTTTAACCGGCGGTTAAAATTATCTAATTAGTTAAATTCTTAAGTGCTAAGTCTTATTACGTAACGTTATTATAAGCCTTTAGTAATATTTCCTTTTCTTCTCTATACCTTATTATATATATATAGCAACCACAGCGTCGCCGGAGCTCCACCTCTATAGAAGGGGGGGTAGTGTTATAGAACCCTACCGCAGGGGCCTCTATAGAAGAGCCCCGTACTCTTACGTACACCTTACGTACAGCTTACGTCAGCTACGCGTAGGTATATCACCTCCTTACGCCCTCGACCCTTACGATCGATCGCGTAATGTCTTATAGACTCCTCGAATACATATGTTTAGCTGCCACTATTCCGCGCCCCGTAACATAATATCCTAAGAGGTAGAAAGCTATAGCAGAGCTATTAAGATATAGATATAGCCTACTTGATAATAGTTAGACATTATTAAGGACATTAAGATCCAAAAGTACCTAATATACACCTACTTATTAAAAATGGAACACTGATTATATAACTAATAAATATAACGAGCACTAATAAGGCTATCGCTCTCTATGCATTTATAATAGATTTAAGCCTCGCAGTTAATAAATAATAAGTAGCTAAGAAACTTGCCTTAACTACCTAAAGATAGATTAAAAGCAATATAGTAGAGATAAATTGGAACGTAAAGAATAAGGTAAAAGACAATTCACTATCTAACCCTCCGTAGAGTAAAAAGAAAATATTTAGCGCTTTAATAGTAAGGACAATATAATTAAAAAGAAACGTAAGAAGGGCAAAGCATGCGAAGACGCTATTAAAAGATAGTTTAAAGGGCGGGAGATATCGGACAACTACTTACAGAGCAGAGGAACTGGCTACTATAATAAAGAACGTCTAAATTATAGCAAGAAATGTTATTTAATTAAACATTATCGTATAAAAGGCCCTTTATAGTATAGAATACCTAGAAGCGCTGCTTATAATATAAAAGGGAGAGTTTCTAGCGTATAGACCTCCGGTTAAGGCTGGGGTTAAGGCTAAGGCTGCTGTTTCACCTCCGGCGGCTATCTATTTATCTCTTTAGGGCGGCTATGCTTCTATTTTAGGGCCTATTTCTAAAAATTTCAATCCCTCTCTAGCGGGAAGACGGGGCGCTAGCGGGGTTAATTAGTAAAGGGCATAATAAGCTTTCGCCTTACGTTATACTAACGCTTATATATATCTTTATATTCCCTCTTATTCCTAGTTAACTAGTTAGGAGGATATAGCTTTTATCTCCCTAACACGACGATAACAGTACGCGTTAAACTAGTATAATCGAGAATAAATATTAAGTAGATTTGAGCTCAAATCCACTCCACTCTAAATTACTTATAGTTTAGCTTATTCCTAAATAGGACCAACGCTTACCTATTAAGGCTAGCAGTGCACTCCACTCCAACTTTAACCTAGTCTAAAAAGATCACTTCTCCTTTATTCGGTCTCCGTAGTAACTACTTTAGTATCTATAGATATTAATAAAATAAATAATATTAGAATAAATAAATAAAGCTATAAAATCTAACTATAAGGAATATAGGCCCTAATATAAACCTATATCTACAGGTCCGGGGTAACTACTATAGATACTAAAGTAGTTACTGCGGAGACCAAATAGGAAAAGGGTATCTACTCCTCTAAAAGCTAGTTAATACTTATTACGGCACTAGCAGAAAGCGGTAGTTATAGTAGACGCTATAGTAGACGTAGAGCTTATATAATCCTTATATATATATAATGTTAGCTATAGAGGTATGCTTACTATAGAGGTGCGACGGGTAGTGTTTAATAATGGTATTAGTATAGTTTCTACCTATATTATCACTCTCTAGGGACCCCTATAGGAGGTCAATTTTCTTATATATATTAAGGCTCTTAGAGTTACCTTAAAGAAGACCAATTATTTAATTCTGTGTCTCTCTAGCTTTAGATTCTCGTTTATAGACAATCTAATTGTATAGGCTTACGCGTCCTTCTTACCGTACTCGTACCTCAATTAACTAAGTCGCTAACACCCGGACCCCGTAGATATAGGCCTATATCAAGGCCTATATTCCTTATAGTTAGATTTTATAGATTTATTTATCCTTTTATTCTTAGATCTAGTTTATTAAGAAATATAACTTGTGTTACAGCACTAATATAACGGCGCTATTATATGTTACCTACCAAATTCTACCATATTCTGCCTTATTATAATTGGCTCGCCCAAAGCTAGCGCCTTAGCGGCTTACCCTATATATTTATTTACATCGGTTCTAGCAACCCCTTTTCCTTCTCTTTAGTTTAGTATCTTTATAAGATAGCATTCTACAAGCTTCGGTTTAGAAGTATTTATATAAGCCGTCACAACTAACAGAACTTAGTAGAACTTTACGGTTACGTAACAAGAGGACTATATAAAAGAACCCTACTTTAACTAGCGCTGCTCTTCTTCTCCTTTCCTTTCTCTAGCTTTAGATTCTCATTTATAGACAATCCAATCGTATAAGCTTACGCGTCCCTCTCACCGTACTCATGCCTCTATTGACTAAGTCGCTAACAACTTACTTAATTATAATCGCAGACAAATCTATTAAACGGACAATTAAGTATAAGAACTTTATCTATTAAAATGTGGTTCTATAACCTCTCTATATACGTAAGGAACGATAGGTAATTAACTACTTAGTAAACGAACCGTAGATCGAACTAGTAATCTATCTAAACTGGAGCGGGGTAGATCCGGCGTGGAGCGCCGTTAAAGCGCCAGTTTACATTTATTAGTTTTAGGAAGGCATTAAATCTATAATTGATAAACGTAAACTACGCTCTAACTGCGCTCTATACCGGATCCACGCCGCTCTAGTCTAAATAGATTACTAAACTAAACTGTAAACTAAATTATAGACCAAGTTATAGACCGGGTCGTTAGCTGGGCTAGTAACCAAGACAGTAGTAAGACAGTAGTAAGGACATCCAATTGAGTTTAACAAAATCTCTTAGTTAGGAGATGACCTAATTCTAGTAGTTATTGCTATTACTATCTATATCGATCACTATATACCACTAGCGCTAATATATAAATACTATAAGCCCACTTCTAGTTATATCTAAAATAACGCTTAAAAAATATAGACTAAATTAGGGTTTTATTATAGGGGTTATTAGAAGATCTAAAATGCTAATATACGCCATAGCCTTCTCTACTTAGTTTAAGTTTTCTTTATAGATCAATCCTAATACGAGTTTTCCTAACCTTAAATCCGCGCACGGATTTCAGATCGATATTTAGTATAGTATCGTTACGCAAGATACTGTTATTTACTGCAAGGGCGAACTGATTTAGGATTAAATCAATTTTTTAAGCTTTAGAGCATTGGTTTAATATACTACTATAAACAGGCCCCTCTTAAAAAAGCTAACTTATTAGTATAAAAAAAGGTATATAATTACAGCACCTGATACACGAACGCGTATTTACACGTTTAGTGCACTAACCACTTATATACTAACTAATTTAGGGGGAGGCGCGTTAGTATATAGACTATGTAGTCTACCTTAATAGAATTAATAGTCACCACCATCTAAAAGAGTATACGATACTATACGTATTTCATGTCCCTGGATATAACTCGCCTTATATTATTAAATTGATACAAATAAGAGGTTTCCTAAGTCTACAACCCCGCTCTCCTCTATCTAAGAGAATGGCGAAATCCCACTCATTAAGCGCTATTCGCGCTTCTAGGAGCATTTTAGGTATAAAAAAACTACGAGGAAAAATTCTAAGCTATATATCTGTAGTTAATCTAACAGACTAGTCGGGACTAGGTCGTGATTTAGATAATTTAATATTAAAACATTTAAACGACCCTAATTCGTTTTTACGCAAAATATTTATCGATTACTCGAAAATGGAAAGATTGTTATTATATAGCAATTTATCTCTCTAGGGGCCGTCACTAGATAAGTACGCAAGATTATAGCATCTAGATGTCGAAGGTACCGATTTATATATATTTATATCCAGATAGAGCATGTCGCTCTTACGTTTTAATACTACATTTTATCTATTACTTCGTAGTGAAGGATATAGTTAGCCGCTTTGGGATTAGTCTTAAGACACTTAGCGGCACTACCAAAACATAGAAATCCAAACTTATAATAGACCTATATTATATAATATACCCTATTTTTATATATAGATAAGAGTACAAGTAAACATCCTCTTCTATAACAATAGTCTTGGCATCGGTACTTGGAACTATATACCAGGAATATACATATATGCCCCTAGATTTACCATTATCATAAGTAAAGACCTAGATCAGGTATTAGAGGCAGAAATCATATAGTTTTATAGTTTCTTTTCCCTTCTATATCGCGATTTTACGGCTAAGGCACCTCTAGAGTATATTAAGGTAACAGGGCGAGAGCTATATAGAGCAATAGGATACAATCCTTCTATTTTAAATATAAGCTTCACAGTAATTAGGCAGGCTTATATCCTATAAACTATAAACTTTTATAGACTACTCTTACCTATATTAATGCCCCATTCTGCTAGGTAGTTTATATTATAACGTAAAAAATTATAATAAACTCCTTGCTATTAAACGCTTAGTGTTAGACGGACCAGTCACTTATAAGAACTCTATCTATTAAAGTTAGCTCTAGAAGCTTTCTATATATATAAGGAAAGGGCTATAAACTAAGTTAGTAACCGGGTTAATGACCGAGTCGATAACCGAGTTAAAGGGTAGATAAGATAGTAAAAAACATAGTAGTAAGTTATAGGGTGGTACTTAATAGTTAGTAATCTTTTTAGACTAGAGCTAATATAGAGCTTTAGGATGGACTAAGGCTTACCCTAAAATAGATTAAAGTGATTTAATTGGTGGATAGAGTGGATCTAATATAGTAGAGCTCTTAGAGCTCCAAACCCTATACCCAATCAAGAGGGAGAAAAGGATAATTATACTATTAGTGCGTAGGATTAGCCAATTAGGGGTTTACGCAATAGCTTAGTGTTTTTAGCTACTAAATCTAAAACTTCTAGTTATCCCTTAGCCCCTACTACCGCTATTGTCCTCACTATCGCCCTTTTTGCCTCACTCCCTTAGTATTACCACTTATCCTTTTAGTATTGTCCCTTACTAACTAATATAGAACGATCTTTCCCTATCCACATACCTACCTTAAATAATATCCTTATTACTCCTAAAGAAATTAACCTAAATAGAACTAACGCGTTAAGGAAGGTAGTGTTAGCGACTTAGTTAATCAAGGCACGAGCACAGTAAAAGGGGCGCGTAAGCCTATACGATTGGATTGTTTATAAACGAGAATCTAAAGCTAGAGAGACACAGAATTAAATAAAGAAAAAGACAAGCAGCCACATAAGGAGCTATATATACTCCCTAGTCACGTAAGGGTTATATAAGCTCCACGTCTACTATAACGTTTACTATAACGTCTACTATAACTACCGCTTTCTGCTAGTGCTGGCGAAGGTAGCAGCAGTTTAATTAATAAGAGAGGATAAAGATAATAATGAGAAGGACAAGGCTAAGGACGAGGCTAAGGACGAGGCGGAGTTCACTATTATTAAGGCTATAATACCAATAACGGTGATATTAAACGGATAATTAAGTATAAGAAATCCTTTATCTATTAAAATGTAGTTCTATAACCTCTCTAAATATATAAGAAATAATAGGCAATTAATGACTTTAGTAAACGAATGTAGACTAAACTGTAGACTAAGTCGTAGATTAAGTTATAGACTAAGTCGTAAACCGGGTTATTAACCAGGTCGGTGACTAAGATAATAGTAAGACGGTAGTAAGGACATCCAATATTTAACAGGTAATAAGGCACCTTTACCTCTACCTCCTTAACACTATATTTATACTAAGACTTACTATTTATAGTATATATTTACTTTAGAGCTCCAGCTCTTAATAGGCTAGTAAAGTAAATTTAAGCCTAAATCTAGTCCAGTCTAGTCCAAAAAGATCACTACTAATAGTGACCTCAACAGTCAACACTTAGGCTTCGCTTTAGAAAAAATTAAAAGGATTTTATAAATAATCTAACACATTTTTATTAACTAGTTTAATAGGTAGGGGCTCGCCCGAGCTAGAGAGTACATTAAGCATAACCTATAGGATACTCTATATAAGTTCTAGTCGGATAATTTAGAAGGTATAGCTAAACCAAACAGCCACTAATTTAGAAACATCGTCTATGCTAATCTTATTAGATACTTTTCAAAAATAGGTAAAGTAACTACTTACTCTTTCGGGCTAATTGGCTTTTAAAGCGCTTTATAGTCTTAGAATATTTTAGATAGCTATAACTAGGGCTTAGTGTCTTCATTACCTAAGAATAAAAGAAACAAGCCAGGGTTTAGAAAGCTTTACCCTTAAAGGACTTAAGTAATTCTACAGCCCTACTTAATATACTTATCGACTTTTTTACGCATTTCCCCATCCTAATCCCTTACTACGTGCCGCTTGACTATTACGGCCTTAACAATATTTAATGCCTTTCCAGCCATTTCTTTAGAGTCGAGAAAACACTTATACTTAGCTTTAATAAGATTAACAGTTAGAGTAGAAGGAAGTAAACTTAGACCTCTCTTATATATTGCTATTTCTCTATAAGTTAGTTACTTTTGTTTCTTAGCTTAACTCTATACTTTCATTTTAGCTAATAAGCACACTTTGCATTTAAAGCTTTAGTAATAATAGAATTTTGTATATTAGCTCTTAGCAGTTAAGAGGTAGCTTAAGGTCTCTTACCCTTCCAAGAAATCGTATATAGAGGAAATTTTCTAAATATTAACTTGTTTTAACGGAGTTAAACTAGGCTAACTCCCCTAAAGAGAATATTTAAGACGTTTTAATATATTTAAAGAACCTACCTTATAAATGCACTATAAGGCACGCAAGCAAATTTCAAGGAAAAGGTCGTGCGGTCTACACATAAACACTTTAAAAATAACTTTACCATCTAAACCGGCGGCAAAAGTAGTAAATATAACCGCCTATGTATATAATAACTCTCTAGCGGCGTTTAGGGATTTCAGCTACTATAATAAGCTAATAGTAGTCTCACTACACATATTTCTCTAGGCACTATTTATATATCTAGATAGGCGGGCTACCTTACGCTAGCAATTATCCGCACTATTATTTATCCTCTTCTTAGGGCTAAAGAGATAAACGCCTATTTATTATACTACAGCGTCCGTCTATAGTATGACCTTATATCGCTTAACTAACGCTTTTAAATAACGCAATCGTAACTCTTAAGGCTATATATTTCGTAGTGGCGTCCCAATAATAAGATTCTCGGCGCGGAGAATAGCATATACGCTACAATTAGTCCTATTTACTTCGATGCCATTTAAATAGAGCTCGATTCAATCAGCGGATCTATAGGGCTAGGGAGTATAGCTACTTATAGATATTCAACTATAAGACCATTTTTTATACAATTGTTATAGCCTCTTATTGATTATATATCTAAGATTATCCACCCAAATATTATTAATTAGGTGGCGTCCATTGCAGGTTATTATATGCTTTTTATTAATATTAGTAATAATTATCATAAAATGATCTAAATCCTTTACCCTTAACGTATTCTAATTAATACAATAGGGGATTACTAGAAAATTGGGCTTTAGTATATTAAATTATAGTGTTATATCCTAATAACTATTTTCTACAAAATCTTCCTTAATTTCAAGGACCTAAACAGATTTAGAAAGCAACTTATAAAGAATCCTATAGATAAGCCTTCCTATAAGCTACAAATCTATACCAAGTAACAGTAGTAGAGGGTTTAGTAAATCTTTAATATCTTTTACAATCTTATATATTCCTACTCTTTCCTATAAAAGATAAAAATCCTAGCCTACGTAATAAGCTATATTAATATAGCGGTTAAACTTATTATAAGAATTTTTTAAGATCTTTGTTGTAAGTCTAACAGGCAATATTATAAAATCCTCGCTATTTTCGTCTTTATCATCGCTTTCGTCCTTATCGTCGCTATTTATTATTGTAGTGTTACCGTTATTATTTGTCACCATAGCGTCATATCCATTACCATCGTTATTTATCATTATAGTGTCATATTCGTCTCCGTTATTATTTTTTCTTATAGTATCTAGTTTAATATATAGAAAAAGTTTAGTAAAGAACCTCTTAGGGTCGTTAAAAGAGCTATATATATTATAGTCTAGGCAATTTTTACTTAATCCTTCTAGTGCCGTTATATCTGTTTCCTCTAGTTTAAAAAAAGGACTTAAACCACTTCCTTATTCCAAATCTATACTATTTAAGCTATTGGTAAGCGGCGGCATATTAAATAATGCGTCCTATAAATCCAGCTTAGTTATATTCGTAACATCAGCAAGTAAAAGGGCCTCTATTAATTGCCGGGCCATATTAGCAAACGGCGCTGTCTAGCCAAACTCGGATTTATTTCCACTAAACTCTTCCACCTCTTCCTCTTCCTCTTCCTCTTCCTCTTCCTCTTCCTCTTCCTCTTCCTCTTCCTCTTCCTCTTCCTCTTCCTCTTCCTCTTCCTCTTCCTCTTCCT
>Ga0307515_10007254_pt1 | contig 21950 bp, 16 predicted proteins | sample 17_EM_MG_FD_194513 | JGI IMG/M metagenome (GOLD analysis project Ga0307515, IMG submission 194513) | Populus trichocarpa ectomycorrhiza microbial communities from riparian zone in the Pacific Northwest, United States - 17_EM | ecosystem: Host-associated > Plants > Roots > Unclassified | place...
GCCCATCAGCACTCAGGAGGCCCGTCATGACGGACCATCAGCACTCAGGAGGCCTGTCATGACGGGCCGTCAGCACTTAGAACGGCCGTCATGACGGAGTGTCAGCACTGAGGACGGCCGTCATGACGGCCCATCAGCACTCAGGAGGCCTGTCATGACGGAGCGTCAGCACCTAGGGGCGGCCGTCATGACAGGCCGTCAGCAGGACGGCCGTCATGACAGACCGTCAGCACTTCGGACAGCCGTCATGACAGACTGTCAGCACTTAGGGGGCCTGTCATGACGGCCCGTCAGACCCTAGGGGACCCATCATGATGGCCCGTCAGCACCTAGGGCGGCCGTCATGATGGACCATCAGCACCTAGGGGGCCCGTCATGACGGACCATCAGTACCTGAGGGTGGCCGTCGTGACAGTTCCCCCTAGAAGATTTCGATTTTTCTCACATTCTCTAGACGACGTAGATTATACAATAAATTATATATTTATATTTATACTACTCTACAGTGCCTACAAAAATTATCGCAACCCAAACAGCCCGCGCAGAAGAAGCCGACGGAGGGAGAGATGAGGACGGCTGTCAGCATCGCTGCTGACTGCTGACTGCTGACAACCCCCTTCAGGGGGGTAAATTTAATAGGCCCTGGATTCGAGTGCCCGAGGTGCAGGCAACACCGTTGTGCTCGAATGCACCTTCGCTCACTCCCTTCAGGCCGTAAGAAATCTGCGGTGCATGGGACTATGATCCTCGTTAGACTATGTGGAGTGTACTGGGGTTCATTCAGCGAACTGGGCGCCAATCTGTCCAGCTCGCAGGCAGCGAGCCGTCCGTCTGTCATGGTTCAGCAACGTACCTGATCGATCTGACTAGCGAGATGACTCACAGATAACCTGCACTATGTAGGAAACTCTGCCCTCATTATGTGCAATGTAAATCATTGGGACACTAGATGTCATTTCACATTTCACTACTGGCTGCATGCCACCATGTGACATTGAGGCGGGCTGCCGGTCCGAGATGAGACGGGGTGTGTGAATGAGTCGGGTAAATATAACAAATGTCCAATCCACCTGACAGGAACTTCTCGAGTAAATATGTACGTTGTCCAGTCCAGTCTCTGTCGGAAGACACGGCCGATCGCAGAAGCGCCGAGCCATTTGCTGGGCCACATCACGGCTGCATTATATGAATGAGTACGAGTACCGGTTGTGCACTCCCTCGCTCTTCTCAGCTCCCCTGTCCTCTCGAGCTAGCCTAACTTGCGGAAACTTCTCATACTCTGTCTGTCAATGTCCTCAACGTCTTCGGGTTTGGTTCATCCGCTACTACCTCCTGGGAAAGCCGACTTCATTCCAGTGGAAATACTCTCTGAAATATTTCTGCTCGTATTACTGGGTTGGTTAGAGGATAAAGAGCGCTTGGAGCTTGTGTGCCGACGCTGGTATGCTATTGTGAGTTCAACGCCAGGTATCACGACTCGACTATGGATTCGAAGGGCAACAAAGAAGGAAGTAGTTCAGGCGTTCATACAACGGACGGGAGAGACCCGCTTTGTGGTGATTGTTGATGTGAACCACAAGGGAGATGGGGAGGGTTTCAATTCTGAGGACTTTCATACATCCCTCATGGTTGCCTGTCAGGCCGCACCCAGATGGCAATTTCTGAACATCCGTTCATTTCCACCACCTGGAGAATACAACGCACCAGACATTACTGTGAAATCTTTGGGAAGCCTTAGAGGCTTTATCATGCGCAAACACTGTGATCTTGGAAGCTTCCTTGGGCCGCTCATGACTGCAATCACTACAACTGACCTTCCATGCCTTACTAAATTGGAGCTTTCTGACTCTAGAGCTGTACTCTACCTTGCGCAACCAACCTGCCCTCACTACTTCTTCTCTCTCACGACGCTCACAATCACGCTGTCGAGGAGGATGGAGAACCCTGCAGATATCCTTCCACATCTCCAGAGACTCGAGAGACTTGATGCCCAGCATCTCCACCTCCCAATTTATCCATCTGATGCCTCCCTCCCTCTGACCCAGACCCTTACCGAACTGACACTGCATTCTGTTTCTGTCCAATGGATGGCAGACAAGGTTTTCCCTGCTCTCCGCAGCTGTTATATTAGATTCCCTCACCATATTGATACCATATGTGTCCAGCCTGTTACCATGCTTGCTTGCAAATCTCTTACATATGACTCCAATGACCTCGATCCCCTCAGGCATTTTCATCACCATCGACTTACTTACCTAAGGGTGACCAGTGGGCAGTGGAATGCCAGAAGGGGGAATCCTCAGTTTGTTGCTATATGCCCCACAGTTTTTGCCAGTGCACAGAGTCTATCCGAGCTGGTTCTTGAAGTGCAATGCAGTGAACAGCTGCTGGTTCTTGCCCTGCGCCAATTGCCAGCCTTGGTCCGGTTGTACCTGAGACTTGCTAGCCCCCATGCACTGAGCGAAACATTCTTCCAGGGATTTGTTGCTGCAAGGTCCAATGCAGATAGACCATGTGAAATGGCTGCATTGCCAAGGCTACCACTCTGTGGGAAATTGATACAACTTAGAGTGAGCTATAGGAGATGGCTGAGGGTTCCTGAGAGAAAGGGACTCATCCCAGTATTTGGTGATATCGTATCATCACGCGGTTCGTTTGACCTCTTTTTGTTTCCTGGGCCTATGCAAACCTGGCGGGTTTGCCGGCCTGTAGGGAGCATCTGTGATGTTCCAGTTCATACTATATTCGCAATTGGGATTTCAAGCCCATATAACATAATTCCCATGGAGCATTTCCATGATGGGCCATCATTCATGGAGGTTCCCTTCAAGGAGGCAGAATATCTTGTTACAACACATTATCAGCTTTCCATTAGCTGTCTCTCAACTCTCCGTAATCTTGTGGAATTAAGGGTTGGAGATAAGCGAGATATATTGCCAATTGCACCACCTCCTTTGCCTCTTTTTCACACACTCAGGGTCCTTGTAGCAAAAAACATACACCCTTCATTTTTGGCTGGTCAGACCTTCCATAAGCTTGAGAGGTGCAGAATGTCATTACATGGGGAAGGTCCTGACCTGAGCCAGGGCCGAGTCACACATATGCCAGTCTGCACAACACTGGACATAGATGATCTCACTCTACTTGCTACCTTTACGCTTCTGCAGCTCTGTGAACTGGGTGCATCCTTTGATCATCCGGAATTCCACATGATCTGGGAAACGCGTATTGCGGTGAATGTGAATTTGTCAGGATTGGAGCTCCTGCATGTGTATGGATGGTACCAACAGGCAGATCTGATTCAAGCCCTTCGATACTTACCAGCGCTCAAAAGCTTGATTATTGGATATGGTTCAGATCTAGATGCAGACTTCTTTGGGGAATTCGTCCCGACGCATCTCAATAAGACCACCGCATCGATACAGTCACATAACGAGGGTCAAATTTCCGCAGTTCTCTGCCCTATGTTGGGGAGTTTGTGCATTGAGGGGTGTGATTTCAAACAGCAACTAGAACTGATGCCTTTCTTCAAACAGGTTGTCACTCTACGTGCCGCGTGTGGGTCTCCCCTGGAGGGGTTCACTTTGTTTGACTTTGAGCTTGGAAGAAAGACTGAGCTTGTTGGGAGCTATGGGAGTTTTGTGATGGAAACCGCTGTTCTGGGTGAGGATACCGAGCCATTTGGACTAAATATTTAGCTTGAGTGACACAGGGCTTGAATCTGATATGATTTGTGGACCACAATTTCTCCCATGTAGATAGGGCTCCTTCCACGCTATGCCACACCTATGCAGCTTCTATTGTAACCCACCATGTATGAGGAGCAAACACTACAAACCGCGTCCATCAGGATCGTTTACCTCGCCATGCAACTCAAAAGGCATGCACCGAAAGTAGCATCCTCACCTAGAACGCGGGATCCTCCACCTCGGTAACTGGCGGAGCACAGCGTCCTCTCCGCAAGCATAAGGCTCTAATGGTAGCATGCAGGCTGTTCGCCCACAGCAGGCGCGTATTCCTTCCCCTCCCTCACGCTGCCCGTTTTGTGTTTTGTTTTGTAGAGTGAATACAAAAATACGAGCGTAATTTTATATTTATTTTGCGTACAGTGAGCCATCGGAGATAGCTCGTATATGGGCTCCAAATGTGACTGCACCTGATCATGGCTCGTCCAAGTATCCAAATTGCGAACGAACAAGATTGGAACGCACCTCTAGCGCTACCGAACACCTATAAGACCATCTGGATCGAGAATGATGAAGATTTCGTGCGCTTCATGGTGGACGCAACGCCGTCTCAATATTCGTAATAGTCCGGCGTCCGTCATATTCATTTCATATCAGTAGGACTCGCCGCTCTCTACATCCTCAGGATAAATCCTACATCCTACCGAGTCCTAAAAGGGGCAGTCATCATGTGTCTCTCGCGTCGCAGCCGTAATTGTAGGTCCGGTTTCTATTTCAATGAAGCCAGTGCTAGGCCCTCAGGAGTTGCTCTAGTTGATACCCGTGTATCGGGGTTCACAGGTGCGCAGTGTCGGATATGTGTAACGGCACACGCGCCACCGGGATTCACGTCGTCAGGCGGGATGTACTCGTCAGAAGTGAGTATTCTTAACTGGTGCAGTAGATGATACAGTAGCCGTTTGCCACCACCCTCGAGATACAGACGATTTGACCCACTCCGTACTCTCGCCGCTTCCGGGTCAACCCTGTAGTAGACTCCCCGGACGACCAATAGTGTTGTACTGATAGCCACTGCAATCTTGATGTAGGGTGACATTATGACCTTCTTGTAGGGCTCGCGATCTTCACTGCTAGCGTAAGCAGAATGCACTGAAACTCGACGGAATTTGGTTGAACTGCCCAACTCACATGTTTCAAGTCGGGGTCCCAGACACACGTCTGTTCTCTTGGTGGTGCAATGCTACTCCCGAATGATCCGTCGCCAAACTCGAACGGAGCAGAAGGAAGCACGGTGTGAAGAAGAGTACGTACGCCATCCCTCTACTCTGAGTGTTACCTCGCCCTTCATTGTTTGTTTTGCAGTCCCTTTCAACGTTCGGCGCAGACTCTGTGCTGCAACAGAGCCCTCCGATAATCCGGCGACGAAGAAGACGGAGGACAAGGATATCGATACCATCGTCCCTAAGCGATGCGGTCCTCAGCGTCCTGTAATGTTAGTGGGATTGCTGTTTCTGTGCCGGGAGAGAAGCACGGTTCGTCGAGGAGGACACTTGAAAAGAAAGGTGTGCGTTAGGTGCGAGACGGGGAAGAAGAACGAACTGTGTGCTCCTATAGTGCTGCTGCCGCGATAGGTTGTATGCGTGATGGCTGAAGAAAGCGCGTGGAAAAGCGATCGTTTTGGAGAAGAGCGTGGGCTCAAGAGAAGGAAGTGGGTTGAAGATCGGTAGGGCATTACGTGGGGGCTTGAGAAGTGGGATGAGCACCGATGGCACAGATGGCGAACCGGAAGAGATGAACAATGGCCAGTTGTGTGCGTCGGTGTGGTAGCGAGCGCAGCACTGAAGGAAACAGGCGTGGGATTGATGCTAGCAGCGTTCATTGGTGACCATTGCAACGCTCAGGGCCACCCGGCGCGTCGGATAACCGTGAGTGTAGACATATTGGGCGGCTACTCGTGGTTGCTATGTCTTTCTCGTCCTCATCGTACAGCCGTCGTCTAACGGTGCTGGATCTACTTATGGCCTGTCGTCACGAGTAGGTTGCGAGTGAATAAGATTGGTACGCGCGTGTAACGCCACAGGACACCCATCAGATAATTTAGAGAATGTTAGAGATAATTTCGAGTGTTGTGGGGACGCGAATGCACCACAATATTCGCGAGAGCCTGAAAAAGGTAGCTTGATTCGATGAGATAAAAAGGTGCGCATTACGAGCGAGGCCGAGAAAGTAAGTGGACTGTGTACTCCTGTGGGGCTGTGGCGATAACGACCCGATAGGTCGTACGCATGGCCATTGTCGGGGGTAGGAAAGGGCGGAGAAGCGAGCGTTATGGAGAGAGATCACGCGTGCGCTCAAGAGAAGGAGATGGGGTAGAGATTTTCTGGGGGCTTGGGAAGTAGGTTGAGCACCGATTGCAAAGAGGGCGAATCGGAATAGATGGGTCTGTGTGAACAGCGGCCAATGTGTGGTCGCGGGTGACCAATGGACATCCCAGCCTCAATGGTCGTTGATCGAATTCGCTCCAATCAATACGCAGAGCCACTCGATTTACACTGCGATATATAGTAATCTTTTTCCATGCTCGACCCCTATCGACTCCTTATGCCCATTTGCTGCGGCGAGCCGCCTGGTTTCTCGTTCGGGGCTCATCGGTGAGTTGGACAGTATAAACTGGGTTTGATTACTTCGTCGAACAGTGAAACGAATCCCTCCGGTAGTACTCGTTTAACCGAAGCTCATTCGGTGATCAATACCGCCACATCCTGCTCTCGCTCTCGCAAGCACACATTCCGTCCCCAGCTCCATCCTCATCCAACTGTGGGTGTCCCCCTCGCTGTCCTTCCCTTCACAACAGCCCAACGCACTTTGTATCCACTATCCTATCCTTGAACAGTGCAATCTCCTCCGACATTGACATCGCACGCCATGAATACCTCGCCAACTACGCGTTCCACAATCCCCCCTATTACGTCTCCCCAGCGTTGTCGTCCTTCACACGCGCCTATCGGTCCTGCCGTCCGTCTGCGCCTTCGCATCGACCTCGCGGCGGATTTTGCACGTGTTCTTGGACTCTCCCTGCGGTCCTCGCAGCTCTGTACAAGGCTTGCAAGCATCCTCCACAACGCGAAGGAAGATCGTTGATACCACTCACTGGAGATGACGGGTTCCTTCCTTAGGCTAGTGGACAGCAGGAGAGATGGGCGTATGAGCAGGTCAACGACTAGGGGTACGTGATCCAATCGTGAACGTCGCCATGGGTATTACATCTGTGAATTTCTTTACAAGGTGTCTGCCCACCGGTGTACCCTTCCATTGTACACACCCCTCCACCCAAGCTCAAATCCTTGGCCGCCCTATATCGTATCCGTGCCGATCTCCCAACGTGCGGAAGTGCTCGCAGATCCGTGGAAACCTTGGACCGGAACTGTCCTTGGTCACTTTGTGGTTGTTGTGGAGGGTGCAGTGGGTAGGGTAAGTCAACGTTGTAGCGTTCGCGTTGTCCTGTGGGTAGCAATTTCAGGACAGGTCTTTCTATGAACGGAGTTCAGGCGTGGAGAAGCCTCCATCCCAAGAAACAGTGAGAAGGCAACTCCGTGCACGGGAGCGCGCTTTCGCTCGCTCCGAGGTGGTACGTTTCAAGCTGTAAGCAATGTCCGAGAAAGACCTGGTGCATCGCACTATGGTAGTGGCCACTCCAGGTTAGACTACATGGGTGAACTAGAGATTATTCAATGAACTGATCCACCTATCTGTCCAGCTTGCCACCTGTGAGCAGCCATCCATCTATCATCATTCAGTCTCGCCTGTTATGATGTGCCCTCGTTGGGGTTATCGATAACAGTCTAATAGCCTGGGTTGAGACCCTAGGCACGCATTGCAGTGTCAAGGAGTGTCATTAGCTCTAAGTAGTAGCGAGTGCAGCACTGAAAAAAAGGGTGGGGTGTTGATGCTTCTCAAGCCTAGCAGCGTTTATCGGTGACTATTGCAACGCTCAGGGCCGCCCAGCGTTTTGGATAACCGATAACCGTTGGGAGTGAAGACGTATTGGGAGGTTACGATTATCATAAGAAGACGAAGGCAGCGACGCGGTTGCTGTATATTTCTCGACCTCGTCATACAGCCGTCGACCAACGATGCGGCACGTTGGATAACGAGCCCTAAGGGAGTCAGTTTCGGGAATGTAGAATATGTGATGTAGGTACAAGCCTCAGCGCTCTGCCCGGGATATAGCACGGTCGATGTGCAGTGTATATAGCTAAGGTAGCGGCCACTTGCGGCTAAAGACCCCGCGAGTCCAACCTGTCAACTGTCACGGAAGGGCACCCCGCGACTTCGATTGGCAATTGTTGACAGATGGCATCATACAGCAACCGGAGACACCTGTCATGGATGACAGTGAGGCAGGGGATGGGATATGCCCGGGCCGGCCCGTAAGGAACCGGCTGAGGCTTGGGGGGGGTTTTTTTTTTCAAGTCCCCGTTTGTGAAACCCTTGAGACTGGTCAAAAAAATTGGACAAAATCTGGACTTTAGACCATAGGGTTACCAATACGCCTCTGTTGTTTTTAGATAGATTATATTATGTACATTATGGGCAAATACAAGATTGCGTGCGCAATGAGCGGAGGCTGAATCACACTTCTCGATGCCAATGACTCAGATCCTCAGCAGAGGTTGTTGGAGGGGACACAGTTTGCTTAGGAGGACGTTTGAGCTTGATACGAAGACCTGGTGTTGTTTTGGGAACAGTGCTGAGTTCTCAGCACAGGTTCGGGGCTTGTGGGATAGCGACTCACCCTCTGCAGTTTGTATTGGCAGCGTATCATTGTTCTCAGACATTTAAAAAATTGTAAGTATAAAATAAAGAGTGTTAGAAGGCAAGAAACGAGCGTGAAGGGCTCGAAGGAGAAAAGGGGTTTGTGGTCGGGTGTAATCATTTAAAAAACCAAAAAAAAAAAACCTAGCCTCAGCTGGTTCCTTTCGGGCCGGCCCGGGCATATCACATCCCCTGCCTCACTGTCATCCATGACAGGTGTCTCCGGTTGCTGTGATGATGCCATCTGCCAACAATTGCCAATCGAAGTCGCGGGGTGCCCTTCCGTGACAGTTGACAGGTTGGACTCACGGGGTCTTTATCTCCAAGTGGTAGCGGCCATCTGAAATAGGCACCCCCCTAGTAACTCGCTCCGCCCAACCCCACAACTTAAAACTCATACATACAACTCTTGTAAATGATTTTTAGATATTATCTTAGAGCTTCAAATCGGGAAAATGTCCTTCGTTGTGGCAAAATACGCAACTCTTTTTGGAGGATCAGAGGTGCTAAAGTCATAATCTGGTCGATTGGCAAAGTTTTGCTTTTCGGGCTTTCAACATTTGGCGGTCTCTTCCTTTGTCTTAGTTCTATTCAATCGGAGTTTGAATAACCTGATTCTCTTCACCAGTACTTGTCTGTGGGCATCGAAAATTCACCAAAATTTCACTATGGGCTGCAGGAAACTTCGTGATGTTTATCGAAAAGGATTGACTGGAGCAGATGCTGCTTGGGCGAATCGTCAATATCATGGCCATCGCACCCTTCCTCCAGATATCCTTCATAGCCTGCATAGCCCGAAAATAGTATAAGTATAATGTAGATTTTATTTATTTATATCTGCCACCCTCTACCCATCCAAACTTTTGAGAATTCCAAAATCTCGAATTTGTCAGTGGCCTTTCCTTTGTTTTCCTTTTTGGGAGGGGTGCCTATTTCTGATGGTCGCTACCTTGTGAGTACCGGTTGCGCACTCCCTCGCTCTTCCCAGCTCCCGGCCCTGTCCTTTCGAGCTAGCCTAACTCGCGGAAACCTCTCATACTCTGTCTGTCAATGTCCTCAACTTTTTCGGGTTCGGTTCATCCATTACTACCCCCTGGGAAAGCCCACCTCATTCCAGTGGAGATACTGTCTGAAATATTTTTGTTCGTAATACAAGATTGGCCAGCGGCTAAAGCGCACTTGGAGCTTGTGTGTCAACGCTGGTATGCCATTATGATTTCAACACCAGGCATCATGTATCGACTATGGATTCGAAGGGCAACAAAGAAGGAAGTAGTTCAGGCATTCATACAACGGAGAAAGACCAGCTTTGCGGTGATTGTTGACGTGAATGACAAGGGAGATGGGGAGGATTTCAATTCTGAGGACTTTCATGCATCCTTCATAGTTGCCTGTCAGGCCGCACCCAGATGGCAATTTCTGAACCTCCGTTCATTGCCACCACCTGGGGAATACAAGGCACCAGACACTACTGTGAAATCTTTGGAAAGCCTTAGAGGCTTCATCATGAGCGAACACTGTGATCTTGGGAGCTTCCTTGAGCCGCTCATGACTGTAATCACTACAACCGCCCTTCCACGCCTTACTAAATTGGTCCTTTCTGATTCTAGAGCTGTAATCTACCTTGTACAACCAACCTGTCTGCACTGCTTCTTCTCTCTCACGACTCTCACAATCAAGCTGTCGAGGAAGATGGAGAGCCCTGCAGATATCCTTCCACACCTTCGGAGACTGGAGTACTTTGATGCCCAGAATCTCTACCTCCCAATTTATTCACCTGATACCTCCCTTCCTCTTATCCACACACTCTCCTCGCTGACACTAAAATCTGTTTCTGTCCAATGGATGGCAGGCAAGGTTTTTCCTGCTCTTGAGAGCTGCTATATTACATTCCCTCACCATAGTGACGCCATATGTGTCCAGCCTGTTACCATGCTTGCTTGCACCGAGCTTGTATATGACTCCAATGACCTTGAACCCCTTAGGCATTTTCATCACCCTCCACTTAATCACCTACAGGTGACATGTGGGCAGTGGAATGTCAGAAGGGGGAATCCTCAGTTTGTCGCTATATGCCCCACAGTTTTTGCCAGTGCACAGAGTCTATGCGTGCTAGATCTTGAAGTGCAATGCAGTGAACGGCTGCTGGTTCTCGCCCTGCGCCTTTTGCCAGCCTTGAATGAGTTGGTACTGAGACTTGCTAGCCCCCATGCACTGAGCGAAACATTCTTCCAGGGATTTGTTGATACAAGGTCCAATGCAGTTCGCCCATATGAAATGGCTTCACTGCCAAGGCTGCCACTCTGTGCGAAATTGACAACATTTGAAGTGCACTATAGGAGATGGCTGAGGGATGCTGAGAGCAGGGGACTCATCCCAGTCTTTAGTGACATCGTATCATCACGCGAGCCAGAGGACTGTACCATTTCATTGAGGGTTGGTTGGCCTGAAGAGTACTGGTTCGTTCAGGGGCCTGTAGAGAGCACCTGCGATGTTCCAGATGATGACGAGTTATCCGTAATTGGAGTTTCAAGCCCATATGGCATAATTCCCCTACATTGGTTTGAACAACCGTCGTTGAGGTCATTAATGGAGGTTCCCTTCAAGGAGGCAGAATATCTTGTGGCACGTCATCGGCTTTCCATTGGCTGTCTCTCAACTCTCCATAATCTTGTCGAATTGAGGGTTGGAGATCAGCAGGATTTATTGCCAACTGCACCACCTCCTACTTTGCCTCTTTTTCGCACACTCAGGGTCCTTGCAGCAGAAAATATTCACCCTTCATTTTTGGCTGGTCAGACATTCCATAAGCTTGAGAGGGGCAGGATGTCCTTACAGGGGGAAGGTCCCAAGCTGAGCCACAAACAGGTCACACAAATGCCAGTTTGCACAAGGTTGGATGTGGGTGACCTCACCCTGCTTGCTAGCTTCCAAATCCCACAGATCTGCGAACTGGGTATATCATTTGATCATCCAGAATTCGATATGATTTGGGAAAAGCATATTGCGGTGAATGCAAACCTGTCAGGATTGGAGCTCCTGCATGTGCGTGGACGGCATCAACAGGCAGATTTGATTCAAGCCCTTCGATGCTTACCAGCGCTGGAAAGCTTGATTATTAGAAATGGTTCAGATCTAGATGCAGACTTCTTTGGGGACTTTGTTCCAATGCCCCCAAATGAAACCACTGCATCGATGCAGGCACATAATGGGGGTCATGTATCCGCAGTTCTTTGCCCTATGTTGAAGAGCTTACTCATTGAGGAGTATGATCTCACACAGCGACTAGAGCTGATGCCTGTTTTCAGACAGGTTGTCACTCTGCGGACAGTGTGTGGATCTCCCTTGAAGAGATTTACTTTGTTTGACTTTGCACTTGGAAGAAAGACTAGGCTAATTGGGCGCCAGGGGGGTTTTGTAGTGAAGATCATTGTTTTGGGTGGGGGTGCTAAGCGATTTAGATTAGACATCTAGATTGAGCGACACGGGTCCTAGTCTGATATGATATATGGAACAACTTTTCCCATGTAGATAGGGCTCCTTCTACGCCATGCCACATGTATGCGGCTTTTATTGTCAGGGGTATGAATAGAAGATACTGGTTTTGCCAAGAAATGTTCACAAGGGGTATTCCCTTCTACTTAGCTGTGTATACAATCACTAACCGAACCGTTTGTACGCTGGTTCATTGAACTCACTCTGCATGCACGACGCGACGCCAGTGCGTCGCTGACTGGGACCCTATGGCCGCTCATGCTAGCTCACCCTCCAACACCTAATTCGGTACTGTATCGCTAGTCCGTGGGGATGGTGCACCCTGCTCCCCGTGTCGCTTAATTAGCTTCCCTACGATAAACGGAGAATCATGGAGTATGATGAAACTATGGATAATTATGCGGCTATGGCTAAGATAATGAAATTAAGAGGAGTGTCCTATTGGCAGTCCCTCTGTCGTCCGCATCTCGAGCGGGACGCAATCTACACCAGCATAAAATGTCGCTGTCTCGGACGAGGAGCGGTTATCCACCTTCTTCGGTTGTGGGTCACGATAGCATTCAAGTTGTTTTCGGTCGAGCACTGCCCGAGAATAGGCAGCATCGTTCCTGATACTTAACGTCAAAGCGTTGAGTTGAGGTGTCCGAACCCAATATCAGTTCAGAGGCGCACAAACCTTCTCACCAGCAGAAATGAAACCAGCAGAAATGAGTAGTATTAGGCACCCACGGTGAGCGCTCGACATGCTAGACTCGCAATGTCCATATGTGATTATAAAATGTGGCATTTTTACCCACCACGGATAGGGAGCGAGCACTACAAACAAACTACGCCTATTGAGATCGTTCACATTGTCAATTCAAAGGCTTCGAATGTAGCGTCCTCCCAGCATGAGCTCACCTGCTGTCTAGTACGAGAGTTCCGCGACCTCAGTTATTGGAGGAGCACAGCATCACATCCGCAAGCACAAGAAGTCTGTAGGTTGTCCTACAGGTTGTCCGCAGGCCGCCCGCCCACAGCAGCCGCTTATTGCCGCCCCTCACCTCACGCTGCCTGTATTGTGTTTTGTAGAGTGAAAACAGCTGTAGGGTGAATGCAAAAATATGCGCGTTAATTTATATCTATTTTGCGCACGGTGGGCCACCAGACATAGCTCAAATATGGGCTCCAAACGCGACTTCGCCTGATCACGGCTCGTCCGAATGTGCAGATTGCGAGCGAACAAGATTGGAACGCACCTTCAACGCCACCGAAGGCCTATAAGATCACCTGGAGAATGGTGAAATTTTTGTGCGCTCTACGGGCCGGGTCGCAACTCCGTCTGTATGTTCGTACCGGCCCGGCGTCCGTCGTCTTCATTTCGCAGCAGTCGGCTTCGCCGCCCTCTATGCTCTCACGATAAACGTCACACCCTATCGCGTCCTGAAGAGGGACCGTCATCATGTGTCTCTCTCGTCGCAGCCCCAATATTGTAGGTCCGGTCGCTATTTTCAATGGAGCCAGTGCTAGACCCTCAGAAGTTTCTCTGGCTTATATCCATGTATCGTGCTCCGCAGGTGCGCAGTGTCGGCAGGATATAATGGCACACGCACCACTAAGATTCACGTCGTCAGGCAGGCTGTACCCGTCAGAAGTGAACATTCGTAACTGGTACAGTGGATGATACAATAGTCTTTGCCGCCATCTTCGAGATCCAGGCGATGCAGCCCCTGTACTCTCGTCGCTTTCGCGTCAACGGAGCAGTAGCCCCACCGGACACCCAGTTGTCACGTTCTGATAATGCTGCCTATTTCGAAACAGGGTGGACATTACTGCCCTCTTGTGGGGCTCGCGTTCTCCACTGCTAGCGTAGGCAGAATGCACTGAGACTCTACGGAAGTTTGGTTCAACTGGCCAACTCACACGTTTCAATTCGAGGTTCCCGAAACACGTCTGCTCTCATGGTGGTGCAACGCCACTCCCGAGATATCCGTTGCCGAACTTGAAGGGAGCAGAGGAAGCACGTCGTCAAGAAGTGTGTGTACGGCGTCCCTCTATTCAGAGTGTTACCTGGCCGTCCGTTGTTTGTTGTGCAGTCCCGTTCAAGGTTCGGCGCAGTTTCTGTGCCGGGAGAGAACCACGGTTCGTCGAGAAGTACACTTGATGAGAAAGGTGTACGTTAGGAGTGAGGCGGGGAAACACTGGACTGTGTGCTCCTGTAGTGCTGATGCCGCGATGCATTGTATGCGTGATGGCCGAAGAAAGCAAATAGAAAAGCGAGCGGTTTGGAGTACAGTGTGTGCTCAAGGGAGGGAAGTGGATTGAAGATCGATGGAGCATTATTTAGGGGCTTGGGAAGTGCGACGAACACCGATTACACACGGAAGAGATGAGCAATGCTATGAATATCGCCTGCGTTTGCAGCCCAAAGGTGGTCGATCGGTGCAATGCAAATAACTGTTCGACTACTCAGAGTTACACGAACTCGCTCACAGCGACATAAAAGTCGACATTAATGTCTTTCCGGATGATCTCCGATGCATGACCGGGTTTTGACCTCCGCCTCGCCCGACGAACGCAACTCTCCTAGCGACCTGGTCCCTCTACGTACAATAGACACTCGCAGAATGCCCACGACAGACCGTTTCATGTCCGAGTTCAACGACCACCCTCACCGACCTCGCTGTACCATCGTCGGGATCCATTACATCTGATTATCATCGCTGTAGCTACCCAATCAAGGCGCGTAGACACAAACACAACGAACCACTAGGTTCACAGCACGGGAAATGAGCCCTGGCTGCTCTGCCCATTGACAATAGTCACTCTGGCTGGTTCTTGTCACAGCTCCTGATACCGCGGGTGTATTGATGTCATTAACCACCTAATGCAACAGGTGGAGAAGACCAGCGGATCTTTCCAGCTCATTCGCCCCGTCTTGCTTCCACAAGCGCATTTTCCGTCCCAGGTTCGACACGCTGACCCTTCAGGATGGTCCCGTGCTTACTGTTTCTTCGCTTGCAGTGCCAGTAGATCTCTGTCCGCTATCCTATCCTCCGTGCAGCCCCTACCCGTCCTCCGTGAACGCAGCCCGCCCAGAAAACCAGACATCTTCGTCGCTCGCACCACGGCGCGAACGCTGTATTCTAAGCGCAACCACATCTCCCACAACTCTGCCGTTAATCACCCAAGGGATTGTCTTCCTTGCGCGCACATCGTCCTACGTCGGCACGTCCATCATGCCCTACATCCAGACTCGCCCCGAGGTTCCCTCTACGGCTCCTCAAGAGGCTCCTGTACCCTCATCACCGTCGGTGACGTGTGGAGGGAGGGCTATGCGCCAGAGACGCCTTGAGTAAATGCACGACGCTTCTACCTCACTTCTGAACTAACGGCATTAACCCTGATAGAGAGATCGTGGTGCACCTCTAGCTATGCCGTCGTGGTCGGGAGATTGTCACCACCGTCGTCTGAGTATTCCTTCCAAAGGCCCACAAGAGTAAAAGGTCACCCGTACTAGTGGACCACAGGAGAATGGGTGTACGAGCGGCTCAACAAGTAGGCAGTACGTGATCGAATTGTGGACGTCGCCGATAGAATCACATCTATGAATATTTTTTTGCAGATGTCTACATCACCCCGAGCGGTCAGCCGAGACACAAGCACGTATTCTCCAAGCAACCGAAGGGCCCGGCGGTGCACACTTTCCATTGTACGCATTCCTCGCCCAAGCCCGAATGCTTGGCCACGCTATGCGCTGTAATATCCGTGCTGAACTCCCAATGCGCGGAAGTAGCTCGCAATTCCGTGGAAGCGTTGGACTGGAACTAGCCTTGTTCATTTTGTGGTTGTTATGGAGGGTGCAGCGGGAAGGGTAGGTCGACGTCGTAGCGTTCGCGTTGTTCTGTGGGTAAACATTCCAGGACAGGGTTTTCTGTGAATGAAGTTCGGTCCGGAGAATCCCCCATCCCATGGAACTGGGTGAAGGCAAGATATATGGCAACAGCGTGTGCTCGGATGCGCCTTCGCTCACTCCCATCAGGCCGTAAGCAATGACCAGAAAGATGCTGTGCATCTGACTATGATGCTGGTTAGACCACGTGGAGTGTACTGGGGTTTATTCAGCGAACTGGGCGCCAATCTGCCCAGCTCGCAGGTAGCGAACCGTCCGTCATGGTTCAGCAACGTAGCTGATCGATGTGACCAGCTAGACGAATCACAGATAATCCGCACTATGTAGGAGCCTCTGCCCTCATTATGTGCAATGTAAATCATTGGGACACTGAGTGTCATTTCACGTTTCACTACTGGCCGCCACCAGGTGAGATTGAGGCGGGCTACCTGTCCGAGACGAGACGGGACGTGTGAATGAGTCGGGTAAAAATAACAAATGTCCAATCCACCTGACAGGAGCCTATCGAGTAAATATGTACGTCGTCCAGTCCAGTCTCTGTCGGAAGACACGGCCGATCGCAGAAGCGCCGAACCATTGCTGGGCCACATAGTGGCTGCATTATATGAATGAGTACGAGTACCAGTTGTGCACTCCCTCGCTCTTCCCAGCTCCCCTGTCCTTTCGAGCTAGCCTAACTCGATTGCGGAAACCTCTCATACTCCGTCTGCCAATGTCCTCAACTCCTTCAGGTTTGGTTCATCCGTTACTACCCCCTGGGAAAGCCCACTTCATTCCAGTGGAAATACTCTCTGAAATATTTATGCTCGTACTACTAGATGATGATGATGATGGTGATGGTGATGATGATGATGAGCCAGAGACTCAAGAGATCTTGGAGCTTGTGTGCCAGCGCTGGCATGCTATTATGCTTTTAATGCCAGGAGTCATATCTCGACTATGGATTCGGAGGGCAACAAAGAAGGAAGCAGTTCAGGCGTTCATACAACGGAGAAAGACCCGCTTTGCGGTGGTTGTGATGTGAATCACGAGGGAGATGGGGAGAATTTCAATTCTGATGACTTTCATGCGTCCCTCATGGTTGCCAGTCAAGCTGCATCCAGAGGGCATTTTCTGAACCTCCGTTCATTCCCACCACCTGGAGAATACAACGCACCAGACACTATTGTGCAACCTTTGGAAAGCCTTAGAAGCTTCATCATGGGTGAACACTATGGTCTTGATCACGGCTCGTCCGAGTAAGCAGATTGCGAACGAACAAGATTGGAACGCACCGTTAGCGCTACCGAACACCTATAAGATCATCTGGAGAACGATGAAGATTGTTGCGCGCTTCAAACGCAAGGCCGTCTCAATAATCGTAACAGCCAGCCGTCCGTCATATTCATTTCATAGCTGTAGGACCCGCCGCTCTCTACATCCTCAGGATAAATTTCACACCCTACAGAGTCCTAAATGGGACCGTCATCATGTCTCTCTCGTCGCAGCCGTAATGTTGTAGGTCTGGTCTCTATTTCAATGAAGCCAGTGCTGGTACCTCAGTAGTTGCTCTACCTGATATCCGTGTATCGGGGTTCACAGGTGCGCAGTGTCGGACAGATGTAATGGCACACGCGCCACTAAGATTCAAGTCGTCAGGAGGGCTGTACCCGTCAGAAGTGAACTCATTACCTGGTGCGGTGGATGGTGCAGTATTCGTGTGCCACCACCCTCGAGATCCAGACGATGTGACCCATGACCCACTCTGTACTCTCGCCGCTTCCGCGTCAGCCCAGTAGTAGTCTCCCCGGACGACCAGTAGCGTTGAACTGACATTGACTGCTCATTTTGATGTAGGGTGACATTATGACCTTCTTGTAGGGCTCGCGATCTTCACTGCTAGCGTAAGCAGAATGCACTGAAACTCGACGGAATTTGGTTGAACTGCCCAACTCACATGTTTCAAGTCGGGGTCCCCGACACACGTCTGTTCTCTTGGTGGTGCAACGCTACTCCCGAGAAATCCGTCGCCAAACTCGAACGGAGCAGAGGAAGCATGTCGTGAAGAAGAGTATGTACGACATCCCTCTACTCTGAGTGTTACCTCGCCCTTCATTGTTTGTTTTGCAGTCCCTTTCAACGTTCGGCGCAGACTCTGTGCTGCAACACAGAGCCCTCCGATGATCCGGTGACGAAGAAGACGGAGGACAAGGATATCGATACCATCGCCCCTAAGCGATGCGGTCCTCAGCACCCTGCAATGTTAGTGGGATTGCTGTTTCGGTGCCGGGAGAGAACCACGGTTCGTCGAGAAGGACACTGGAAAAGAAAGGTGTGCGTTAGGTGCGAGACGGGGAAGAAAAACGGACTGTGTGCTCCTATAGTGCTGCTGCCGCGATAGGTTGTGTGCGTGATGGCTGAAGAAAGCGCGTGGAAAAGCGATCGCTTTGGAGAGGAGCGTGGGCTCAAGAGAAGGAAGTGGGTTGAAGATCGATAGGGCATTACGTGGAGGCTTGAGAAGTGGGGTGAGCACCGATTGCACAGATGGCGAACCGAAAGAGATGAACAATGGCCAGTTGTGTACGTCGGTGTGGAAGCGAGCGCGGCACTGAAGGAAACAGGCGTGTGATTGATGCTAGCAGCGTTCATTGATGACTATTGCAACACTCAGGGACACCCAGCGCGTCGGATAACCGTGGATGTAGACGTATTGGGCGGCTACTCGTGGTTGCTTTGTCTTTCTCGTCCTCATCGTACAGCCGTCGTCTAACGGTGCTGGATCTGCTTATGGCCTGTCGTCACGAGTAGGTTACGAGTGAATAAGATTGGTACGCACGTGTAACGCCACAGGACACCCATAAGATAATTCAGAGAATGTTTGAGATAATTTCGAGTGTTGTGGGAACGCGACTGCACCACAATATTCGCGAGAGCCTGAAAAGGTAGCTTGATTCGATGAGATAAAAAGGTGCGCATTACGAGCGAGGCCGAAAACGTGAGTGGGCTGCGTACTCCTGTGGGGCTGTGGCGATAACGACTCGATAGGTCGTATGCATGGCGATTGGGGTAAGGAAAGGGCGGAGAAGCGAGCGTTATGGAGAGAGACCACGCGTGGGTTCAAGAGAAGGAGATGGGGTAGAGATTTTCTGGGGGATTGGGAAGTGGGGTGAGCACCGATTACAAAGAGGGCGGATTGGAATAGATGGGTCTGTGTGAACAGCGGCCAATGTGTATGGTGGCGGGTGACGAACGGACATCCCAGCCTCAATGGTCGGAATTCGCTCCAATCAATACGCAGAGCCACTCGATTTACAATGCGATATATAGTGATCTTTTTCCATGCTCGACCCTTATCGACCCCTTATGCCCATTTGCTGCGGCCAGCCGCCTGGTTTCTCGTTCGGGGCTCATCGGTGAGCTGGACACTACAAACCGAGTTTACTTAAATCGCCGAACAGTGAGACGGATCCTTCCGGTAGTACTCGTTTAACTGAGGCTCATCTGCCCTGCTCCACCCTCTGATCAATAGCGCCACATCCTGCTCTTGCTCTCGCAAGCACACATACCGTCCCCAACTCCGTCCCCATCCCACTGTGCGCGCCCTCCTCGCCGTTCTTCCCCGCACAACAGCCCAACGCGCTTTGTATTCCTATATCCTATCCTTAACCAGCGCAATTTCCTCCAACGTTGACATCGCATACCATGAATACCTCGCCAACTACACGTCCCACAATCCCACCAATCACGTCTCCCCAGCGTTATCATCCTTCACACTCGCCCGTCGACCCTGCAGTCCGTCTTCGCATTCATGTCGGCCTCGCGTCGGATGTTGCACCTGCTCTTGGACTCTCCCTGCGGTCCTCGAACCTCTGTACAAGGCTTGCAAACATCTCCTACAGCGCGAAGGGAGCTCATTAATACCATTCGCTGGAGATGACGGGTTCCTTCCTTAGGCTTCACAAGAATACAAGCCCCTCGTGCCAGTGGACAGCAGGAGAGATGGGCGTATGAGCAGGTCAACGACTAGGCGATGCGTGATCGAATCGTGGACGTCGCCGATGGCACCACGTCTGTGAACCTCTTTATAGGGTGTCTACCCCACCGGTGCACACCTCCCATTGTAAACACCCTTCCACCCAAGCTCAAATCCTTGACCGCCCTATATCATATCCATGCCGATCTCCCAACGTGCCGAAGAGGTCCGTGGAAACCTCGGACCGGAACAGCTCTTGGTCACTTTGTGCAGCGGGTAGGGTAAGTCAACGTTGTAGCGTTCGCGTTGTCCTGTGGGTAGGTCTTTCAGGACAGGTCTTTCTATGAACGGAGTTCAGGCGTGGAGAAGCCCCCATCCCAAGAAACAGTGAGAAAGGCAACTCCGTCCACGGGAGTGCGCTTTCGCTCGCTCTGAGGTGGTATCCTTCAAGCTGTAAGCAATGTCCCAGAAAAGACGTGGTGTATCGCACTATCGTAGTAGCCACTCCAGGTTAGACTACATGGGTGAACTAGAGATTATTCAATGAACTGATCCACCAACCTGTCCAGCTTGCCACCTGTGAGCAGCCATCCACCCATCATCATTCAGTCTCGCCTGTTATGATGTGCCCTCGTTGGGGTTATCGATAACAGTCTAACAGCCTGGATTAGATCGAGGCGTGCATTGCACTGTCAAGGAGCGTCGTTAGATCCAAGTGGTAGCGAGTGCGGCACTGAAAAGAAGGGTGGGGGCTTGATGCTTCTCAAACCTAGCGGCAGTCATCGGTGATTATTGCAACGCTCAGGGCCGCCCAGCGTTTCGGATAACCGATAACCGTTGGGAGTGAAGACGTATTGGGCGGTTACGATTATCATCAGAAGAAGAAGGCAGCGACACGGTTGCTGTGTCTTTCTCGTCCTCGTCGTACAGCCGTCCACCAACGATGCGCCGCGTTGGATAATGAGCCTCCTGAATTGATATACGAATGTCGAGGGAGTCAGTGTCGGAATGTGGGACGTAAGTACAAGCCTCGGCGCTCTGCCCGGGATATCGCCTGCGTTTGCAGCCCAAAGGTGGTCGCTGAATGGGTGCAGTGCAATAGCGGTTCGACTACTCAGAATTACACGCATTCACTCACAGCGACATAAAAGTCGACATCAATGTCTTTCCAGATGACCTCTAATGCATGACCGGGTTTTGACCTCCGCTTCGCCCGACAAACGCAACTCTCCTAGCGACCTGGTCCCTCTATGTACAATAGACACTCGCAGAATACCCACGACAGAATGTTTCATGTCCGGGCTCAACGACCACCTTCACCAACTTCGCTGTACCATCGTCGAGATCCATCACATCCGATTATCGTCGCTGTGGCTACCCAATCAAGGCGTGTAGACAAACACAAGACAACGAACCACTCGATTCGCAGCGCGCGAGACGAGCCCTTGCTGCTCTGCCCATCGACAATAGTCACTCTGGCCGTTTCTTGTCATAGCTCCTGATACTGCGGCTGTATTGATGTCGTACACCACCCAATGCAACAGATGAAGAATACCAGCGAATCTTTCCAGCTCATTCGCCCCGTCTTGCTTCCACAAGCGCATATTCCGTCCCCAGGTCCGTCACGCTGACCCTTCAGGATGGTCCCGTGCTTACCGTTTCTTCGCTTGCAGTGCCAGTAGATCTATGTCCGCTTTCCCATCCTCCGTGCAGCCTCTACCCGTCCTCCGTAGACGCAGCACGCCCAGAAAACCAGATATCTTCGTCGCTCGCACCGCCTCGCGAACGCTGTATTCTAAGCGCAACGACATTTCGCACAACGCTGCCGTTAATCACCCAAGGGATTGTCTTCCTCGCGCGCCCATCGTCCTACGTCGGCACGTCCATCATGCCCGACATCCAGACTCGCCCCGTGGTTCCCTCTACGGCTCCTCAAGAGGCTTGTGTACCCTCAGCATGGTCTGTGACGTGTGGAGGGAGGGATATGCGCCAGAGACGCCTTGAGTAAATGCACGATGCTTCTACCTCACTTCTGAACTGACGGCGTTAACCCTGTTAGAGAGATCGTGATGCACCCCAGCTAAGCCGTCGTGGTCGGGAGATTGTCATC
>Ga0307515_10007255_pt1 | contig 21950 bp, 24 predicted proteins | sample 17_EM_MG_FD_194513 | JGI IMG/M metagenome (GOLD analysis project Ga0307515, IMG submission 194513) | Populus trichocarpa ectomycorrhiza microbial communities from riparian zone in the Pacific Northwest, United States - 17_EM | ecosystem: Host-associated > Plants > Roots > Unclassified | place...
GTTTCTTGAAAGTATTTCCTGGTTTCTTGATTGTTAGATCTTGTGCTGTTTTGGGTTTGATTTGGTTGCTTAAACGAAGCTTATTTTCTTCATTTTGGGTTCCTGAGATTTGGGAAGTTAAAGGGCTTTGTGGGTCTTGGATTCTTTTTGCGTGCCTTTATCATCTGGGTTCCTTTCAAATTTGTTAAGGTTTTTATTTTTATATAGTTCGGGCTCCAAAAAATTGAGAAAGTGAACGGTTTTGTTTGCATTGGATGGTTTTTATGTTTCTTGCGTACATTTTGTCATCTGGGTTCTTTCAAATCCGGTTTAAATATTTTTCTGAACATAAATTTGGTGAATAGCAATTTTGTTTTTGCTGTAGTAATTAAGAAGATTCCTGCGTTTTTTTCTCCTTTCTTTTTTTGTCGGTGTTATGCTTTGATTTGATTGGAAATTGGATATTGTACCACCTCACCGGATTTTAATTCGTTAAATTGAATGAGTATTGGTCAAATTGAAGCATGGTCATGCTTTTATAGTTAAAATGAAGCATGGTCATGTTTTTCGAGTAGCAGTTGGATTTTTAATATGCATGCATACATACATAGATATGGGCAGTGTTATTTGTTGTGTTTTCTGTTTTCTTATGAGGTTTTTTTGGCTGGTTTAATTTGTTTTATATTATCAAATTGGCAGGATTGTGAAGATTAAATTGGATGGAGGGAGTTGGGGCTGAGGGTGCCTCTGCGGCATCACCTGTTGCGCAATGGGGAAATGATGTTTGGAGGATGTATCAGTATTATCTTGATAAGAGCACGCCACATACGGTCCATAGGTGGATTGGGACTTTTGTTGTAATGGCTATCTACTGTTTGCGAGTTTATTATGTTCAAGGATTTTACATAATTGCCTATGGGCTTGGAATATACATACTGAACTTGCTAATTGGGTTTTTATCACCTCTGGTTGATCCTGAAATTGATCCTTCAGATGGTCCTTTGCTGCCAACAAAGGGTTCTGATGAATTCAAGCCATTCATTCGCCGACTTCCTGAGTTCAAATTCTGGTAATGAAAGTAATTTTTCCACTTGTGACAATTAGTCTTGTAATTACCCCCATGCTGTTTGTATGTGTATCAACTCAGTTATCCTGTTGTGTAATTGCTTTCATTGTTCTTTATAACCTGATAAATGATTCCTGGTAATCTTCCGAGACTTCAATCATGAATGATCCACCCTTGAGTACCTTTTGGCTATATATAGCCCTTCAATTGGTGGTTCTCATAGTTCTTGCAGATTCAGGATTGCTTTAAAAGAATAGGTGGTTGGAAAGCTAAATAGTTTTAGTAGTGTGTTTGATTAAGATTAGATGTTTCTACTATTCCATGCTTTCTCTTAACTATATAGGGCTGCTTTTGGGTATAGGATAAGTAAACAAACCAAACACATATCTATAATAAACAATACAAGAAAAAGAAATGGGTTCTCCTGCCATTGAGAAGGGGCGGGATAAGGAAGAGGGGATTAAGGAAATCATCTTTGATACATTTATGCACACCAGTAATCCTGTTGTTTCTGTCATTATATCCAGGTACTCCTTCACGAAAGCATTCGTCATCGCATTTGTTATGACCTTCTTTTCCATGTTTGATGTTCCTGTCTTTTGGCCTATATTACTCTGTTACTGGATTGTTCTTTTTGTCCTTACAATGAGGCGCCAAATTGCGCATATGATCAAATTCAAATATATTCCATTCAACGTTGGAAAGCAGGTGAGTTTCAAGTGCTTTACACCACTAGTAACCGTGGCAACTGTAACATTTTTTCTTGTAGTAGGACTGCCATTATGTGAGATAACATTCTGGTTTCTTTGATCTTTAACAGAAGTATGGTGGCAAGAAGTCTTCTGCAGGTAGCAGTGGCTCCCGTGGGGACTAAAGCCTGGATGGTTGGTAGGCGCCTAGAAAAGGACCAGATGGAAGTTAAAATTTAGACATGAAGATTCATGACAATTGATTTTTTTTTTTTTGAGGGACATGCCTTTATGTTGTGATGGACTAATATGCACTTGCAAACAGAAAGTTCAATTGTGCCTTGACATTTTATGATGGCAGAGTGCTGATGTTGCAGAAGTTAAACTTTATTGTTTATATACCAATTAAGAAGATTCATTTACGTTTCTGAGAATGAATATTGTCTTATGTATATACTGCTTGATGCAGTGGTATTAGTTCCCTCGCTGGTAGTCATGGAAAGTGGCAATTATAGCCACAAGTGTATGCGTCTTTAATACTGGAAGTTATCACAGAAAGACAGTAGTGGATGGTTCTCTTGCAAGTTAACTTTCAGTTTAAACTTAGTGCTTGTTCTTCAATTTGTTCTGGCACCAGTGCTTGTTCTTTGGTACTCAAATAATGGTGAAACTGATATGTTTCTTCTGTACTTGTTTTGGTATGTAAATGGTTTGGTAAATTCGCTTATGTTGAATTGTTGATTACCACAACTTATATCAATTTTCGTTTAGCCATGTTATCCGCAGTTAAATCACCTAGTAACTAAGTAGAGGAATTATCCAAGTTGTAGATGTGGAAAACTGGTCTGCAAGGCAAGATCCTTCAATTTTTGTAAAAAGATTGAATTCAGTTTTTCATGCAAGGATTGGGATATGTTGCCCCCTCTCCTGCTGCCTCTTTCTAACTCGGTCCATGCTCATGCACTTAGGAGTCTGTTGCCTACCTGTGAACCCCTCCACCCTCGAGCTCTTTATCATGGTGAGGGTTGAGGCCAGGGTGCCAGCTCTATGTTCATTGGTTCGACTTGCCAACATTTTGGTCTCTGCCATTGAAACTAAACTCCGGACCATAAGTCATAACTATCAGGCCAGGCCCACAGCCAGTTTTTTTTTTTTAAAATGAAACCTGCTTTCTTATGAAATAATAATAATACAAAAAAAACAGAAATCCTCCTTAAACCTCCAGGTTTAAAGGATTTTATTAGGTGAGCCAGCCCCACAGCCAGCTTAGTTGACCCCATTTATAAGAACCAAGTAGTCAGGGAGCTCATGATCTTTGGTAGTTTGTTTGATTGTGTAAATTACCATCTGAACACTTCCCCAACACCATAGGGCGGATCCATCTCAGATATACCTGTGCATGAAAATAACCTTGTTGTATCTGCTGTCACATATCCAAGTACTCCTTCACAAAGTAAATTTTTTTTTTTTGATAACGTGGGTGTCCGGGTTCTTCATAGCATTCATGATGACTATCTTTTCCATGTTCGGTGTTCCTGTCGTTTGGTCCATATTGCTCTGTTCCTGGATTCTTCTTTTTATCGTCACCATGGGGTGCCAAATCAGATACCTGATCAGATACATGGCGTATCCTATTCAACGTTGGAAAGCAAGCAGGTAAGCTTCAAGTACTTCACCTGGAACAGCTTATCCAGTAGTAGGATTGCTGGTGTATAATACCAAAAAAAAGTGACACTAGTTCATCTTATCTTCTGATGGTGTCATGGAAAACTGGCAAGCTTGTTCTATATTTGTGTTGGGTAATTCACTGGGCCAAGCCCAACCTAATGAAATCTCATTCCTTAACAATCTAAACTATGGGCTTTGGGTCCAGTGGGTCTATTACATTATATAATAGTTCTATAATTCTATTAACTGCGCCCCTTCGAAACCCTAGCTAAACCCCCCCCCCCTCTCCTGGAACACCTAACCCTACCAGCAACCATCAGAAGGAAAAAAAAAAGTTCTCTCTATTTTTCTCAAAATCTCCAAGACCCGTAAATCACAATGGGAAAAGTAAAGGGAAAGCATCGTTTGGATAAATTTTACAAACTAGCCAAAGAACACGGCTATCGATCGCGTGCGTCATGGAAACTAATTCAACTAGACACCAAGTTCAAGTTCCTCCAATCCTCACGCGCCGTGCTTGACCTTTGTGCTGCACCCGGCGGGTGGATGCAGGTGGCAGTGCAGCGCGTGCCTGTAGGAAGTCTTGTTTTAGGCATTGATTTAGTTAAAATCGCGCCTTTACGAGGGGCTGTCTCGATAGAGCAGGATATAACCAAGCCTGAGTGTAGAGCTAAGATTAAGAAAATCATGGGAGAACATGGAGTTAGAGCTTTTGATTTGGTTTTACATGATGGGTCACCTAATATTGGTGGTGCTTGGTCTCAAGAAGCTATGGCTCAAAATTCTCTGGTTATCGATTCTGTTAGATTGGCTACTCAGTTCTTGGCTCCTAAAGGAACTTTTGTTACTAAAGTAAGATTTATTTTCTTGGGTTTTGTTGAACTAGAAATTATGTTTGGTTGCTGATAAAATTAGAGGGTAAAGGGGGTTTTTTTTAGTGCAATTTATTTAGTTTTTGATGTTGTGTTTTATTGAATTTAGCAATTATGTTTATTGTTATTCAAATTGGAGGGAAAAGTAGAGAACTTTTTGCTATTTGTGAGGTTCATTTGATTGCTTTTGTTGGAAATGAGTAATTAGCTAAAATGACACATGGGAAATTGACTAAGATTTTTTTTTAGTTTTTTTTTTCTTTGGGGTGAATTTGGTTGTTGAGAAAAATTGGAGGAGAAAAGGAGGAATTTTCTACTGTTGTGTTTGGTTGGTCTTGTTATAAATGAATAACCATACATAACATAAAATAAAGCTTATCGAGTTTAATGTAACATAAAATAAAGCTTATCGAGTTTAATGTCTATTCATATTTATCTCAATTTACTGTGTCCGGATGCTAAGTGCTTATTTGTTGTGTTGTTTTAGGTTTTCAGGTCCCAAGATTATAGTTCTGTCATCTATTGTCTTAATCAGGTGAGTTTTGAATCTCTTTTGAAAATCCTTGTTATGTCGCAGTGATTAGTTGGTGTAAGTGATCGTGGTATCTGTTTTGTTTTTCTCTAGTTATTTGAGAAGGTCGAGGTGGATAAACCAGCAGCAAGTCGTTCAGCATCTGCTGAAATATTTGTTTTGGGTTTAAGGTACAAGGCCCCTGCTAAGATTGATCCTCGTCTTCTTGACATAAAGCATTTATTTCAGGGATCTGACGAACCCCAACGGAAGGTAATCATCTGCTATACATGAAGAGTGACTTTTCTGTTTTTTCTCCTCTTTGCAACAATCCCACTTTTCTGCTGTACTTTGATTGGTGTTTTGTTTATATTGTGATGTAGGTGGTGGATGTCCTTAGAGGAACAAAGCAGAAGCGGCATCGTGATGGGTATGTTTTCTCATTAGTTTGTGAATTTCTTCATACAGCCAGATGAATGATAATATGCCAGTTTTTGTTACTTCATGTAATCCACTCAGGATAAGGCATAAATTCTTCATTTTTATTAAACTCATAAGTTTAGGAATTTTAATGAAGATGAAATGCTCTGGTTGGTGCAAATGAAGATGAAATATTTAGTGCACATAAATATCTGTTGGTGGTTGTTCAAAACAAACAATATGTATTGTTATAGCTCTATGTAATGATATGGTTAAAATCAAACTACAGGTATGAAGATGGAGAGTCCATTGTCAGAAAAGTTTCCTCAGCAGCTGATTTCATTTGGTCTGACAGCCCTCTTGAGATCCTTGGTTCCGTTACTTCAATAGCCTTTGATGATGAGGTTTCTTTACCCTTGCGTGATCATGATTTAACCACAGAAGAGGTAATCTTTTCTGTTATTTTTTTCGCCATCATACCTTGTATTCTCTTCTGTTTTTTAACTACTAAACAAACTATCCATCTGATCAGGTTAAACATCTTTGTGATGATCTGCGTGTTTTGGGAAAACAAGACTTCAAGCATCTATTGAAGTAAGATTTGTGTGCTGTCTCCCTCCTCGCCCTCTATTTTTTTTATGTTTCAACTCTTTACAATTATTTCAGGTGATCTGTGAAGTTCCAGCATCTGGAAGTAATAGAGATGAATTTTCCGCACACCCTATTCTTTTCCTTGAAAAATCTTCCGGAATACACCTGTGTATTCATTATCAGTAGTTGTCTTTAGAATGGGAGAAAATGTTTTACCTAAATATGTTAGGAGTGGGTTTGGGTCTGAAACAAATCTTATTAGTTTTCTGATGCCATTTATCAGAAATGAAAATATGTTAAGCTTGTGCGGATGCATGCAAAGGAATGTAATTGATGTATAATAAACAACTCTTTTGCATGTTCTGGTATTGTACTTTCTTCATTGTGCCTTATTATTAATATACATTAGATAAAATGTTGTTACATCTTTTCTATCATGTAGGTGGCGGATGCAAATAAGAAAGGCCCTGTCTTCGTCTCAGAAAGCTAGTCCTTCTATTGGAAAAGGTGGTGAAGATGAAAAAGAGGAGGATGAAGATGATAGGTTGCTCAATGAAATGGAGGACCTGACAAATGCTATGGAGCGGAAGAAGAAACGAGAAAAGAAACTTCTTGCAAAAAGACGAGCCAAGGTTGATTTTTGATTGTGCATGCTCTTCCAGTTATTGATATCTATTACTGTAGCTCATGTGTTGCTGCTTCTATATTTGAAAATATCAGGATAAAGTACGGAAGGCAACCGGTGGAATGCAAATCGATGCAACGGCAGATGGTTACACTGATCTTGAATTGTTCTCTCTTTCTTCCATCAAGGTTCACTTTCATGCTTTCTTTTTAACTTTCTTTATATTTTTTTCTTTGTCTTTGTTAGTATTGTAAGTTAAATCAGATGTCTGATTTGCATCAAAATATTGCATTAAGCCAAAGCAATTATTGATGGTTCTTTTCACCATGCTCCTAAATCTCCTTCCGGGTGAGGAAGCTTTCTTCAGAATCCCTGATATTATGGCAATATGTGCATATAAGTAAAAAGTTGGTGCCTTTTATCTTGGATGCAGAGTTTGGTTATATGCTTTGGATTCTTTAAATATGAATCTGCGCCAACTGAAGTGGCAGCATTCGGTCATAAAAAGTGGTTCATTGAACTGGATATGGACAATCCCAGTAAAGATTTCTCCAGACAATTGCAAAACCACGGTGTTTTTTTTTTTTTTTAAAAAACAAACTACATCATTTTGAAATGCTGAATACTTGCTTGGGACTACTAACCTACATTTTAGCTGAAACCAACTTCTTGTTAACTACATCACAATCTCAAACACAGTCACACAGTCATAGTCTGAAATCTCTTTCGCTATTTTCCTTCAGGGAAAGAAAGATTTAGTAGCTGTTGATGCTGCTGACTATGATCATGAGAATGGTGGCTTAAGGGATGGTGAAAATGAAGAAACTGATGAGGAAAACCAGGAGCATTCACCCAGTGATGTAGATTCTGATGAGGAACGCAGAAGGTAGTTCCTAAATATTTGCATTATTGCTGATATAATTTTGAAGAATGCAACCTCTAAAATCATTCTGAAATTCAATGTTGTGTTTTGATGTTAGATTTGATGAACAAATGGAAGAGATCCTTGATCAGGCTTATGAAAGGTTTGTGACCAAAAGGGAAGGAAGTACCAAGCAGCGGAAACGTGCAAAGCAAGCCTATGCTGAACAACTTTTGGAGGTATAAAGCTCTTGTATTTTGTTCTACTTCTAAGTTGCAATGAGACATTAATTAATTTAATTTCCCCACGTCTTCAGATAACGACTCTGAAGGGTTAACTGTTCCTCAGTAGAATGTGTCCTACATTTTGTGCATTGATGTTTTCTTGTATTCTTTGGGTGGGTTATTTTGGTTGTGCATTCGGTGTTTAACCCCGCATTCCTTGCCATCCATTGTTCCTTAGTAAAACATGTCCTGCATTTTGTGCATTGATGTTCTCCTATATTGTTTGGGTGGATTATTTTGGCTGTGAGTTTTAATGCCACATTCCTTGCTGTTGCAAAGCATACTCATTCTTTTGGCTGTGCAGGGTGATGGTGACAATGATATTGTTCATTCAGATTATGATTCAGATAAAGAAACGGGTGATCATGAAGCAAATCCTCTGATGGTACCATTCAATGATGGGGAAGTGCCAACTGAAGAAGAGATTACAAGGAAGTGGTTTGATCAGGATATCTTTGCCAAAGCTGCAGAGGATGGAGACTTGGAAACTGCAGAGGCCAGAAACTTGGAGAAGTATGAAAGTGAAGATGAAATGCTGGTAGATGGACAGGAGAAAGAAATTGCGACTCCAAAAAAGTCTGCAAAGAATGCTGCAGGGTCTGATCGTACTCAACCCCCATCTTCTACGGCAGAAAATGATTTTGAGATAGTCCCTGCTCCAGCTACAGATTCTAGTGATGATTCATCATCAGATGAATCTGAGGATGATGATGTTGACTCAAAGGCTGAGATATTGGCTTGTGCTAAGAAGATGCTTAGAAAAAAGCGAAGGGAGCAGATGCTTGATGATTCCTACAACAAGTATATGTTTGATGATGAGGGCCTGCCTGGCTGGTTTGTGGAGGAAGAGAAGAGACACTGCCAGCCAATTAAGCCGGTTACCAAAGAGGAGATTGCTGCTATGCGAGCACAATTCAAAGAAATAAATGCTCGGCCTGCTAAGAAAGTGGCTGAAGCCAAGGCTCGAAAGAAGAGGGTAGCTGCGAGGAAGCTTGAGAAGGTGCGCAAGAAGGCAAATGATATATCAAAGCAGACGGAGATCTCTGATCACTCAAAGGGCAGGTTAATTGAGCAACTATACAAAAAGGCTGCACCAAAAAGGCCTAAGAAGGAATATGTGGTTGCAAAGAAAGGAGTTACAGTCAAGGTTGGCAAGGGGAAAGTCCTTGTTGATCGGCGGATGAAAAAGGATGCGCGTGGTATGGGAAAGCCAGGAAAAGGTGGTTTGAAGAAGGGTAAGAATGCAAAGGGCCAGAGAGGTAAAGGGCCTGCAAAGACTTCAGCTAAGGGAAATAAGGGAAAGAAAGGAAAAAAGATGGGCATGCATGAATAAAGGTTTGCATCTGAACATCTGAAAAGATGAAGTTGTTGCTTCGAAATCCAGCCTTCTTGCACACAATTATTCTGTGAGCTTTTTTTTTTCCTCCTGGTTTCTTATGATATTTAAACAATGGAACAGTCGAAGACTTGAAGCCTGTCGAGGCTTATAAATTTTGCTGTATGTTTATGAGAGTTATCAGAATCTTTTGTGCAGCATTGCCAAAGTTAATGAGCATGTTGCTTTGTTTATTTATTTATTTTTGATATACCCCGTTTCAAGGTCGGGGAAGATTATCATTTGTCTTCTAAGAAAGGTCACAGTAAAATGAAAATGCACTCCTACCTTGGTAATCTCGAAAAATATGCATTCCTAATAGACGTTTGCTGGTTATCAAGAACACAATTTTGCCTTTCTAACGAAGATGGCTAAGGCTGCATATTTCATTCTTGTAACATCTGCTAAAACAGCAAAAACAAGACAACCATCGCTACTCTAGGACACTGAAATTTGGGCAGGCAACCACAGTATTTTATTTGTCAGGACGAGGTAGTTTAATGCAGCTAGGTTTGGATCTGCTTCCATTGGTTGAAGTGTTCACAGAAATTTAATACTTTTGCTCAAAATTAATGCCATTCTGTATGGCATGTAACATGATACATATATAGACCAATATATAGACCAATAATATAATTAGTGCAAGGATTGCAGCCATTTATTTTCTTCCACGCCATATATAGACCAATATGGCATCTTCACTATTATTTGTCAAGGTAAATGCTGCTTAATGTAGGAGACTCAGACAAACTGATCAAGGTATTCATCCACGGTAGTGTATTTGACATCAGGGTAAAGCTCAGAAGCCTCTACACCAAATGATGGTTCAATCTTGAAGTTGGTGTGATCTCCCTTCACAAAGACACAGTGAAAAAGTGCTAATTCCACACTGTCTGGAAATGGAGCTTCTGCAAAACCAGAAAGAACGAACAGAATCAATGTCAAACTTGATAAACTTATCTTGGTTACAATTTTAAACTTCTCAAACTAAGAAAAATACTGTTAAAACATTGTTTAGATCAACTACTAGCAAGTCATCACAAAGCAATTTTTCTTATAATTTTTCCAGAAACTTGACATCCTAGCTGAGGTCAAATTGATGCTTGCAAATGAGGATATTAAGCTAATGGAATGATATTCCTACCTTGAATATTCTTCAAAAGTTGCTCCTCGGGAATGTAAATCTTTTCAAGGGTTTTCCCAATCTTCCTCTCCCACAAAGACACAAGATCGTTGAATGAGATGGTGTTGGCTGGGGGTCTAATGTAGAGGATTTTGTTCAAGGCTCTTGGATCATCCACTGCTCTGATAGTATAGGTGCCAATATCATTTTCCACGTTAAACACCGCTGTACATGAAATGGAAAAAATTGTTAAATTCTTTCAACAATTAAGCAGAGCACTGTAAGCAGAGAATTTCAGTCTATCACAAAACGATTCTCAGTAGAATTTGCTATATTACCTTTAGGATTTCCATCACCCCAGATGACAACTTTATCTCTTGGAGCAGCTGTAACTCCAATCTGGTTCAAAGTTGGAAGGAAATAACCAGCAAAAAAATTATTTGACACAATGGTGTAAGGAATTCCTCCGGCCTCAAGAACTCTGCGTAGTTTAACCTTGTGAGCATATGCTGATTTTACTGGTTCAACAGCATGCACCCTATCAACATCATTTCCAAATTCGGACGGGAAAAATCTCTGTGATAAAACAAAGAGTTCTCATTACCAATCCATTGTGTTCATAACATCATTAACTTCTTTTTTCTGGGTTTTCTAGAAGACTCAAAACCTAGTCCAGCACGAGACAAGAATGACAGCATGTTGATTAAGGAAGTTCTACACCAACCTTAACATTTCCAGCTTCTTTAATGGCAGTAATGATCCTGTCTTGGTTACCTAATTGAGAGTGACCAACCGCAGAGATCACCACATCCACTTGCTTTATCGCCTTCACCAAACTCTCATGATCAAACAAATCTCCCTACAAAAAAAAAAAAAATCAAACAATTATAAAGAAACAACCATCGTTTATAACACTACTTTTCACATTTCAAAGAAGAAAATGACTTACAGTGAGAAAATTGACACCAAGATTCTTGAAGTTGTTAATCACATTAGATTTGGCAGGGCTAGAAAGACTGGACTTTCTAACTAGAGCAAAAGTAGGGTGGCCTGCCTTGGCACTTGCTTCCACTATGAATTTTCCTATGTATCCTGTTCCCCCGATGAACAGAATCTTACTTTTCGCGGCCATTGCTTAAACTTTCTGGGTAGGGAAAAAAATGGTTTTAGAATAATCCGAAGACTGTTTGAGATTGAGCCAAGTTAAAGGTCACTATTTATAGTACCGAAATATATGTTTGAAAAATTACAGGTGTACACTTTTGACCATGAAGAGATTGTCACATGTTGCCATGATAGTCTCTTTTTCTATGATCAAGGGGGTGTTAGTTTTGCATTTGTGGTCTTTTATGGGGTTTTCTTAGAGTTGTTGGCTTTAAATAATTCGTAATTTCCCCTATTTGTTTGGTGAAAAGCATTAACTTGGTGGTTGCTCTTGTTTGACCATCGGAAGGATCCAAAAGAAAAGGCCTAAAGTCTCGATTGCTATTCTTTTTTTCTTTTTTCTTTTTTATGAACCATGCCTATATTTTTTTAAAGCCACTAGAGAGATTGGTAGAGTAAACAATTCCAAAATAAATTAGATAGAATAAGTACAATTGTTATCTGTTAACATCAGAAGAATCTATTAGATAAATTAGAGACTTTGGATAAGTTGCCCACCAGCACATGAACTGATGTGGTTCGTCCATCATGGTGGGTTCCTTTCATGATCAATCGAACAGATTATTATATCCCTATATACAATCTTGTTACGTTGACCCCTTTTGAAGAATTGATTCCAAAGCATACGTGCTATCTCCTCTTACAAATGCTGAGTATATGAAAATCATCTGCATGTTTTCCGGATATGGAGTGTCTGCTGAGATGAACTACAGATTTTGGCATCATTTTAGATGAAAGAAAATCGAATAACGAGTCAGACAAGTTAGCGATTGGGATGCTGAATTCTGGTGGGCTATGATGTTTCGGTAGAAAAGAAAAGTATTGCTTGGTAATCCTAGTTGCATTCTGTTTGGAAAGCAAGGAAATCCAGGATTCACAATGATGCAGGAGGTAAAATGGAGATAATACCCTGAAAATGCTATTTAGAATGCGCAGGAATAGGAGGATCAAAACTGCTTAGGAAATCTTTGTAATTAGTTTTAGTTGACAGTTTCAGTTCTCAGCAGCTCCAGTGAAGTTCTTTGTTTTGAAAATTGTCGTGAAGTGTTTGAGTTTCTAGAATAAGAATTGGTAGGTGAAACTTTGAATTGGTTGGTGGCCTTTCAATGTTGAATGAAGAGTTTGGTCGTTGATTTAAAAGAAGAAAAAACGCAAGAAGAAGAAGGTTTTGGTAGGCGAAGACTTTAAGCTTTTGAAGTTCACGAAGCCCTTCAATTGGCCAATTGTTAGATTGTTCCAAGCGAAAATGATTGATCACTTTGGTATAAATGACCCCAGAGTTACATGTTGCTCTCATCCCAACTTTCTTTCCCACCTAGGAGATTTATCCAGCACCAATTTTAAATTGGCTGAGGAATTTGTTGGCCATGCGTGCACCATATTGTATATAAAATGTGGTGCTTAAGAATCAGGTATGTTAGTCTCACAGCGTAGAGAAAATTGAGAGATGTAGAGAGAGGGGTTGGGTAAGTAACTCCCCATGATTGAGAGGAGGGAGCAAAATGCCAAAGTAAGAACATGCAAAATGCCAAAGTATTTGGTACAGAGGCCTTTGTTAAGGCATTTGTGGAGTTTGTTATTTAGTATTAATTTAAATTAATAATTTAAGTTATTAGATAAGATTCTAAAATATGATTCATATTATTATTTAACACATTCCTTCAAGTAAAAGCTTTTAAGATTTGTAGGAATAATGAGATTCGAATTCGTGACCGCTTGATTATCAAGGCTCTGATACCATGTTAAAGAATCAATTTAAGCTATTAGATGAGATTTTAAAATTTAATTTATATTATTTTCTAATAATTGTGATTTTTTAGGGAGGATTTTGTAGTATCCCGTTGGACATTATTTTTGTTGTAGTTTTTTAAGCTATCTTCGGTACTTTGATCTTATCAAGATTCTTCCCAGCATCACTCTCCCAGATCTCAACCAACTCATTATTTGGGTAAACATTTCCTGCGAGACTTAAAATGCAAGAATTTGTTCAATGCACCTGGATCAGTGGCGGTTATTGTGAAGGCTGCAACTTTTTGCTCCTTCACAAAGACATCCGCTGAAAAATCTCAAAGAAAAAGAGCAGCAATTACCACATTGCTTAATGCCTAATAGTTGGATCCTCACTCCAATTTTCAGGAATGTAACATAAATGTAATGCTCGCAGTCAAGAAAATGCTTCTGTGTTGTAACTTCATACATCACAGAGATCTCAACAGGTGCCTAAGAGGTCTGGGATCGAACCAACATGATGTGTACTGATACAAGTGCTAGAATTATAGCCAACTTTCTTCCATACTCTTAAGGCCCAACGTGGCATCTGAAATATTATTTATCATGGTGATGCCGCTTAATGCAGAAGAATCAGACGAACTGGTTAAGGTACTCATCCACAGTGGTGTATTTGACATCACGGTAAAGCTCAGAAGCCTTCACGCCAAATGATGGTTCAATCTCAAAGTTGGTTTGATCTCCCTTCACAAATGCAGAGTGACCTATTGATAAATCTACTTTTGAGTGGAGCCGAAGCTTATGCAAGAAAAGAGAACCAATGTCAAACTCCATGACTTCATACCATACAAACTTTACAAAACTGTTCCTAAGAACACCGGTAAACATTTTTCGAACTCAAGTCGACAGAGGTCTAACAGATGATAGTGAATTGAAGATATCTTTCATTTCCAGTGATAGAGTTCTAGTTTACATATAAAGCTAATGAAATGATATTCATACGTTGGATATCCTTCAAAAGTTGCTCCTCCTGAACATGGATCCTTTCGAGGGTTTTCCCAATCTTCTTCAACCAAAAAGACACAAGATCGTGGAATGAAATGATGTTGAATGAGGACATAGTGTACAGGATCTTGTTCGAGGTTCTTGGATCATCTACTGCTCTGATAGTATATGTAGCAATGTCATCTTCGGCATTAAAAACCGCTGCAGATCAAAAGACAAAACTGTAAGATTCGTTCAACACACACAGCACGGAGCTGCACCCTCCTCCTATTTGACTTGCTTATATAATGCAGTCCATTGCCACAATGACATACATTTCATACTTACCTACTTATGGCCTACTTTTTGCATTTCAAGACTGATAATGGACAGAATTCTGGGTCTCTTGCAGGCTATAGCAGTAGTTCAAAGCTGAACAAGAGTTTACAGCAATAGGAATCAATGATCTAGCAATGCAATATCCAATATATTTTCCATGCCCAATTAAGAATACAATATACGAAGGGTATCAAGATTTCTTATCTGCTGTCACACAAATTACCTTTAGGACTTCCATCACCTAAAATGACAACCTTGTCTCTCGGGGCAGCTGTAGCTCCAGGCTGGTACAAATTTGATAGATAGTAGCCTGCAAAACAATTTGATGCCACCTAGGTGTCTGGAATTGCTTCAGCTTCAATTGCTCGGCGGATTTTAACCTTCGTAGACCATACTGTTTTTGATGGCTCCACAGCATGCACCCAATCCACATCATTTCAAAATTCTGATGGGAAGAATCTCTGCAATAAAACCAACAATTTTCATCAACAAACTGACAAGCTAAAAAGAATTGTTAATAATTCTGCTCAATCAAGTTTTTTTTCTTCTTTTTAGTTTACAAGAAGACAATCAAATCCCAGTCAGAATGAAACCAGAATGACAGAATATCAATCAAGTTAAGAGTTCATTGACCCAAATAAGACTACCAACCTTAACATTTCCAGCTTCCTTAATGGCATCAATGATCTTGACTTGATCACCTAAGAGACTGTGATTAATATCAGAGATTACCACATCTACTTGCTTTTTGCCTTCACCACCAAACTCTCATGATCAAACAAATCTCCGTGTAGTAAAACCTAAAGTAAATAACAACTAACACAACAGCACATTTTCCTTCAGTTTTCACATTTTTTATACTGGTTGACTTACAATGAGGAAATGGACACCAAGATTCTTGAAGCTGTTAATGATATTGGATTTGGCAGGGATAGAGAGAGCGGACTCTCTTGCTTTTACCATGAATTTTTCCATGTATCCTGTGCCTTCAATGAACAGTGACGAGGTACGAAATCTGAGCTCTTTTAGAAAACCTATCAGGTTCAGGTTGGACCTTCTTATAATTATAGGCTTTCTTTTTTATTATTTTGAAGTTACTTGGCTCAGCACATTAAAAGCATGGATTATACTTTTACATTTCCTATTATATGAAGGAACTCTTTCCTACTCGATCACTTTTCTTCAAGAAATTCAATAACACTTGCACATCTCTAGGTAGCCAACTCTCTCTCCCATTATTTCACTCCTTTATTCTCTACATGATGTGTGTGTGTGTGTTTAATAAATAAAATACTGACTTAATCATCCTCAAACACCTGGTGGTGTCTGAGCTTCGTATACGGAGGACTCAAGAGTAGCACCACCATTTTTTACCTCATGGCTGAAAATCATATCATAAATAATAAAATCTAGATACTCAAAATCTGGTGCTTTATCAAACAGAGTCTTGCTTTTCGCGGCCATAGCTTAGCTTAAACCATCTGTATAAAGGGAACAACGTTGTTTTTTTGTGTCCCAAAGAAAGGAAAGTGATGTGGCCATGATTATGTTTCTGCCTGGAGGACAAGATCCTGTGCAGGTGGGATTTTTTCATTGGTGGGCTTTTGGGTTTGTCAACATGATAAAGAATGGATGGAGATGATTTTGAGGCACGATCGAGTTATAAACGAAGCACAAATCTGAACCATTCGTGACCCATTAGCAACTGCAGGAAATATAACCCTAAACGGGCCACTATCTTGTTAAAACTAAGGAATATAACCCATTATCTAAATATGACCCGCACTTTCCTTTGGGCCGTGGATAGTATATTAACAATTTTGGGCTGGCCCATAAGCACCAGTGGACAAAGTACAGCCCACTGCCGCAGATTACTTGCACCGAAACTGCACTTTGCACTTCTCATAAAACTAATGCAGCGACTACATCTTAATCCATGAACAGTGAACAATTCGTCACACAGTAACTGCTACCGATATTTTGTACTCTTTGTATAGCATTCCTGAAAGGTGGGTGATGCTAAACTCAATAGTCTATAAATCGACAGGGGATGATGGAGGGCTGAGACTCGGCGGTGCTGTGTTAGTCCCCATGATGATGGATCTTAGCAATGTTCCTGTATTATTGAGTGTTTGAAGAAGGGACAGCGAATTCACAAATTCCTGCGATCCAATATTTGCTTGAACTTGCAACACTTCCTAACATGGAAAAGCAAGAGGAAGGCACCGCTATTCTGGAGCACCACTTTATCTTTACGATTAAATGTGTCGAGTGGCATACTAAAAGAAAGTGAAACGTGAAAGTTTCCATGAAAGATTAATACTCCTCCAATGGCCGAAACATGACTTCAATTTCGTGTAACTTAATAGGCGAAAGGGTGCTATTATGTAGAGAAACTTGATACATCACTGAGATCTAAACATGTCTCCAAGATGTCGAGTTCACAGATATTTTGATCAATTATTGAAGTGCAAAAGCATTACAAGCAACTAAATTCTCCCATGTAGTACTGTGAAGCATAATATGGGATCTGCTTGATTATTTATTTAGGTAATGCTGATTGGTGTAGAAGACTCAGACAAACTGCTTCAGGTATTCATCCACAGTAGTGTATTTGACATCAGGGTAAAGCTCCGAAGCCTCTACACCAAATGATGGTTCAATCTCGAAGTTGGTGTGATCTCCCTTTACGAACACCGAGTGCCCAATTGACAAAACCACGTTGACTGGAACCGAAGCTTCTGAAAAACAGAGAGACAAGCAATGTCAAACTTGCTAACTTTGCCATGCTACCTCTTAACAATTCAAACTCAGATCTGCTAACAATTATTTAAACTCGTTAAATATATTTAAACTATGTCAAGGGCAGAGATTTTTCTCGAAATTGTTTCTTGGAAAATCGACGGTACCCCCAGCTGACAGAGTTCTAAATAGATGCTTATAAACTGAAGAGATTTTCCTCTGTCAGTATTAAGGCTGTTTGCATAAAAGCTAATGAAATGATTTTCTTACCTTGGATATTTTTCAGAAGTTGCTCCTCTGGAACATAGATCCTTTCAAGGGTTTTCCCAATCTTCTTCTCCCACAAGGACACAAGATCATTGAATGAGATGGTGTTGGCTGGGGGTTTAATGTAGAGAATTTTGTTCAAGGTTCTGGGATCATCCACTGCTTTGATAGTATAGGTGGCAATGTCATCTTCTTTGTTGAAAACAGCTGTAGATCAAAACATGAAACTGTAAGATTCATGCAATTCAGTCAGCATCAAGCTACAAGCACCATCCTATTTGCGCATGCTTAAATATTGGAGTCCTTCTTGCTACAGAGAACACCTAACAGGCTAGTGAATACTTGCCTAAAACAGTCACATGTTTTTTTACAGTTTTAGCAGATAAAGACCGATAATGCTTGTGATAAAATCCAGATCATCATTCAAAATCCATGGAGGGTCTGCTCAAATAAACAGGATACTGAGCCTACTTAAACATTTGCAGTAGTTCTAAACCACTGCAGTTGAATAGCACATAAATATATGAAAGTTATCAGGAATTTATTCCATCACAGGAAAATCTTCAACAGAATCTGTGAAACATTACCTTTAGGATTTCCATCACCCAAGATGACAACTTTATCTCTTGGAGGAGCTGTGGCTCCAGGCTGGTTAAAAGAAAGAAGGAAATAGCCAGAAAAAAAATTGGAAGATACATAGGTGTATGGAATCCCTTCAGCCTCAATAGCCCTTCTTACGTTCGCCTTCGTTGCAAACGCTGATTTTGCTGGTTCAACAGCATTCACTCTATCCACATCATTTCCAAACTCTGATGGGAAAAATCTCTGCAATAAAACAAACAATTTGCATTAACAAGCCTATGATTGCTAAAATTAGTAATTCTCAAACCCCAAACAAAATTAACTACATGTATACCTTAACATTTCCAGCTTCTTTAATTGCAGCAATGATCCTGTCTTGCTCAACTAACTGAGCATGACCAACTGTAGAGATAACAACATCCACTTGCTTTATAGCCTTCACCAAACTTTCATGATCAAACAAATCTCCCTTCAAAACAAAAAACACAAAAGCAAGTATAAAGAAATATTAAATCTTCTCCATTCACCTGTTTTTAAAGAAATCAACAAGGACCACATACTTGCGAGGAGCAAAACAGTTTAACTGCAGTTGATGCAATGAACCCTGTTATTATAACTAGCTAAGGTAATAACTAATAAATCAAGACAACGTTATTAGTTGATTAGCTCCAATGTCTTAAAAATCTGCCATTCACAACATGGATTTTTCTGAGATTTATCTCCAGGATACATAAATTTTCTTGTGCCACTCACTGCCTGTTCATGAATCAACGGTCCAACAACTAGTTAAAAAATGGGATAACTAACTGCTGGCACATGCCCTAATCCACGTCAAGAAAACCCTTGTACCATTTGTGTTTTCACTTTTTTAACCCCGAAAAAAAAGGGAAAAGAAAAGGACTTACAATAAGGAAATTGACCCCAAGATTCTTGAAGTTATCGATCACAACGGATTTAGCAGGATTAGAGAGAGTGGACTCTCTAACAAGAACAAAAGTAGGATGGCCTGCCTTTGCGCTAGCTTCCACTATGAATTTTCCTATGTATCCTGTTCCTCCAATGAACAGAATCTTACTTGCCATTGCTAATTAAACTTTCCGTCTAGAGTATACTAAAGAATGTCTGTTTTTTAGGGTAGAAAATAACAATCCAAAGCTGTGAAGGAGATTGAGTCACTTGATCACCATTTATAGTCAGAAATGCAGGTGTGAAATTACAGAAATACACTTTCCACTGTGAGGAGATTGTGACGTATGCATGATGGTGTTTCTGTATGTAGGCAAAGAATCTGTCTAGGGTTGTTTTGTCCTTGATGGGCGTTTATGGGGATTCCAAGAAAATTCTCTTACAAGGCAAGTTCGTAACCATGATCATCCATGGTCAATGATATTTATTAATAGGTTACGGAATTGTTGTTCCTAAGTTATGGGCATTTGGTCTGTTAATAGGTCTCGGTTCATTTGGTATCATGCACCTACCTTTGTTATGAGAAGAATTATCTTTCCTTCTTCAGGAAAAAATGTTAATTGAGGAATTATCTTGCAAATAATTAGATTTATTTAAATCATGTCCTTTTTATTTTGTTTTCTTTTCATTGCAAAGCTTTTTTTTTTTAACCATGGCTATCTAATTAATTTTAATTTAAATAATTAATGATACCAGCGTATGATAACATATGTATCTGTTAGAAAATTTCATTATATTTTTATTAAATATGAAATTATGTTATTGAATCTATTTTTTTTTTTTTTTTAAATTATTATGGATGGAAGGATAAGGTGGTCCAGTGGAGGGCCTGGTGATTTGCTATCTCCAAGTTTTAATTTCGAATCCTCCTGTTGATAAAAATAACTTTTGGGATCACGGGCCGGTAGGGGTAAAGCACACTTTGAATGAAAGTTGATTTGGACCTGCATATATATTTTTAATTTTTTTTTTATTAATATGAATATTTGGACCAGCTTGTGTATATATTGATTAATTCTACGGATCCTGAAATTAACAATCATGTAAGTTTTTAGTGACCCTGAGATTTGTGTGACTTGAATTAATAATTTTTAGAGAATAAACTCAGAGTCTGACTAATTAATTTGATACGTGAAAGCTAACCAAGAATACTTTATGTCTATTATAATATAATAAAACAGTTTGGTTTTATTGACCGGATGAATGCTCCTAGCGTTAATTCCTCCTTTTCTTTTCATTGATGTTTGGTTTTATTGATTAGATCCTATTTTTATTTAATTATTTATTTGGTTCTATCCCAGTGGGAGTTCAGATTTTCTAGTTCTGGTTAAAGAATAAACATTAGTGTGAAAGAATAAAAAAGATTACGCGTCACCCTAAAGGCCTGCAACTGCTAAAGACACCAAAGAAAGAACAGACAGAACAAAGAGATTCCGATCATCAGAATAAATTAGATGTATAGAATGAACAATTCCAAGCATCAAAATATTAATCACCTACTTTTAAAGCACACGTACAAATTAATATCTGGACAGTTGCCGATATGTATTTGATATATGGTGTTTTTAATTAAAACTACATTCAGATGATGATTTTTTTTCTTTTTTTAAAAGATTTTCTGATATTAATATATTAAATTCATTTAAAAATATATTAATCTAATGTTTTTCTAAATTAAAAAAAAAATTTAAAATCAGGTTGTAATGCATCATTCATTCACCTCGAGTGAGTCTACCACAATTAACATAATAAATTAATCTTCAAATTAATAATTACCTTGCATGGTGGGTCTACCGAGTCCTGCCAATCTATAGCCTAATCCAGGTAAGGTTGACTTTTAAATAGTTGACTCAGTAAAAAATCAATTCATAATCAAAGTGATCTGATTTTTAATTTTTCTTGCTATAAATAATTTTTTTATATTTTTGATATGTTGATATTAAATTTTTTTAAAAAAAATTAAAATAATATTTTTTTAATATATTTTGAAAATAAAAAATATTTTGAAAATCAACTACTTTCAAACACCAACTTAGTTTCATCAATAACCACTGCCTTTATAAATTGAAACCATTTGAGATATTAATGTACCGGATTTTAGTTTCATTTTTTAGATTTATTTTTAGTTTTCACTATTTTTTATATTTCTAATTACAAATTTGAGATTTCATGTCGAAATATTCATACGTAATGAAATATTTTTGGTTGTGTTGCCACAGCTTTGCCGCCGGCCCATTCATAATCCATTGCTAGTTCGACTTGAATTTTAAGTCTCGGGCCCAAGACTTTCTTACAGGAGGCTGGAGATCAAGGGGTCCAGTAGACTGGTCTACCCAAATCACTGTAGTTTTTCCAGGCAAGGGAGAGGGAGATCAATGCCTTTGTGTGAACATGATGAAGAGAATTTTTAGCAATTCCTCATGGAACTAGTTGCTGGGCTAAAATGGATAATTAGCTGTATCCTCGCACCTCTATTAATAACTCTCATGGCTAACTGGCTGATAATTTTGGCTACTGTGAAGATGCACAATGCTAACCGTGAAGCTAGCTAGCTAACTCGGTGACTGGACTGCCAATTATGCTCTTCATTTGGCTGCAGCAGGTCTGCATATTTGGAACAAAAACCACACCTGAGTACGTACTGACACCCGTGTCTGTCTTGTCTTGGTCTACTTAATTTCGGGTGCTATAAGAGGACAGACAGCGGTGTTTTTGTTGAGAAATGGCTCGACATTTCTGATTAAAGAGCAGCAATGAGCGGTTGGCATGTTAAGAAAGACAACGTTCTGATGAGCTAGCCTTTCTTTTGCAAGCATCAAGTATCGATGTTTGGCAACATTTTCTGATACCATCATCCCTCAAAAGGCTAGCTAGCTAGACATGCATCATATTTGTTGATCGAGGTGCGCACGTAGTGCTGGGATAGCCATGCATGTGGAAAACGATTTCTTTTATTAATGCAGAAAAAATGACCAAAGAGCGCTTGGTCGTTTGCAGGGAGCATTAGCAGCTAGCATGAGAGGGAAAATCAGAGTGAAGCAACAAATTACAAAACAAGAAGGACGCAAAAGAATAACCAAGACCCCTCCTGAAGAAAAGAGACAGCCTCAAGT